>Ga0209990_10000217_pt1 | contig 59298 bp, 40 predicted proteins | sample NOAtaG_6_FD_187304 | JGI IMG/M metagenome (GOLD analysis project Ga0209990, IMG submission 187304) | Freshwater lake microbial communities from Lake Erie, under a cyanobacterial bloom - NOAA_Erie_Diel5S_2200h metaG (SPAdes) (version 2) | ecosystem: Environmental > Aquatic > Freshwater > Lake ... | reverse complement strand
GAGTACGCTGTAAGCAGAATCGTTATTCATTGCTTCAATAGCCGTTTCCTGGGATTTGGCGATATCGAATTGTGTTAATTTTAGTAAAGCCTGTGCCCTGACTTCGGCGTGGGGGTCTTGCGTAGCAAGTTTTTGCAGTATTTCCGGTATATTGGGCATTGAGCCTTTCTGAAGTCCTTCGAGTGCGGTTGCGCGGAGGCCCCAGTGCCGGTCCTTTAAGGCGGCAGGGTACAGCCGGGGAAGCTGGGTGCTTTCTTTTTGTGTAAGCCGGCGGAGAGCATCGAAACGATCGAGCAATTGGGTGCTGTTGAGGAACTGGAAGACGAGCTGTTCATCAGTCAGATTGTCCCGGAATTCCCCGAGCAGTGTGCGCTCGCTGTCGAAGACGATCAAGTCAGGTTTTTGGCTACATTTGAAGCTAAACTTTTGTACCCGTTGGTTGATCCGTACCGGGTACCTCTGCACCATTCCACCGGAAAAGACGGCGATGGTCACCGGGAGTTCAAAAATAGCGGGATAGCGGTCGGGGTTTTGGGATTGTTCCACGTACACGGTTGCTTCTCCTTTCTGGGCGTCGAAGCCATAAGTGATGTTCAGTTCCGGATGTCCGGGGCTAAAGTACCACTGGTTGAAGAACCAGTTGAGGTCTTCGCCGCTCACTTCTTCAAAAGCGAGGCGGAGCTGATGCGCCTCTACGGTTTTGAAAGCATTTTGGGTGAGGTATAAGTTCAAAGCAGAGAAGAAGGCCTCGTCGCCCAGGTAATTGCGCAACATGTGTAGGATAGCCCCACCTTTATTATAGCTATGGGCATCGAACATTTCTTCATTGTCTTCGTATCCAAAGTGGATGAGCGGATGTAGCTGGTCGGGGCTCGTTTGCAGATATCCCTGCCATTCCTGAAAGAGGTGGAAGTCTGCTTCGTCCTTACCATATTTATGTTCCAGCCAGAGGTATTCGCTGTAATTGGCGAAGCCTTCATTCATGGTAAGGTTGGCCCAGCTTTCGCAGGTGACGAAGTTTCCGAACCAATGATGTATCAATTCGTGGGCAACGATTTTATCGTTATGGTCGTCAATAAGTTCTCTGCGGTGTTTTTGTACAAATTCCCCGAATACGGCGGCGGTAGTATTCTCCATGGCACCGGAGACATAATCCCGCACCACAATCTGAGCGTATTTTTGCCAGGGATAGTCAATGCCCAGCTTTTGGGAAAAGAAATCGAGCATTTCCGGTGTGTGTGCGAAGATATACCGGGCAGATTCGGCGTATTCCGGCTCGACGTAATAGGCGACCTCTTTTCCTTTCCAGGAATCTTTGATGACGGCATATTCGCCAACGGCCAGCATAAAGAGATAGGGGGCATGAGGTTGATCCATTTTCCAGTAATCTGTACGGGTGCCGTCGGGATTATCGGTCGAATTCACCAGGATACCATTAGATAGAGTGGCGAAGCGCTTAGGTACGGTGAGGAGCATTTCCTGAGTAGAGCGTTCGTTGGGTTTGTCTATGGTCGGAAACCAACGCGAATTCCATTCCGTTTCCCCCTGTGTCCAGATTTGGGTTGGTTTATCGGGTTCTTCGCCTCTGGGGTTTATGAAAAAGAGGCCCTGATTAGAAGTAATTGCAGCGCTGCCACCTGTTGCGGAGGGTTTTGCTGCATATTCGACGAGGATAGAATATCGCTGGTCCCGGGTAAAGGTTTTTCCCAGTTCAATAACCAGGTTTTTCCCATCGTAGGTGTACGGCAGGTCAGTATTTTCCCCGGCAAACGTGACTTTATTTAACTGGAAATCTTTCGCATCGAGGGTAAGGGTACGGACGGGATGGAAAAAAGGTTTAAACTCCAGCACAGCCTTTCCGATAACCATTTCCTGTTGGAAATCGAAACGTAGTTCGAGGCGGGTATGGAGGAGGTCATTTTCCCTTGTATGACTGGGGTTATAGGGATTTATGGAGTATTCATCTGCGCGTTTGAGACTGGCCGGTTTATCCGCTTCGACGAAAAGGGTGTCTAAGTCCACTTTTTCTTTATTGCCAGCTATTTTTCCATCCTGGGCTATTTTGCCGGTAGAGGAACAGGCATGGAGGACCATAGCAAAAGCCAGGATAGATATGGCAGGACGAAATCGTTGGGGCTGTGGAGTGACGTGGAGCATGGATGAAAGTTTTTGGTTCATTAGGGTTGGGCATCCTTCATCAACATATACTATGCCGTGATTGCTGTCAGTGAGGACTTCTCCAGGAAATTCGCCAGATATTCATTGAAGGTTTCGGGGTGCTCCATCATCGGCGCGTGGCCGCATTGGTCTATGAAAATAAGGGTAGCATTAGGGATGAGTTCTTTGAATTTTTCGCCGACAAACGGAGGGGTGATGGTGTCTTGCTTGCCCCAGACGAGTAAAGTAGGCACTTTGATGAGATGGAGTTTGTCTGCCAGGTTATGACGAATAGCAGATTTGGCGGTAGTGATAATCCTGATCGCCTTGTTCCGGTCGTTGACGGTGGAAAAGACCTCATCAATGAGTTCCTGGGAGGCTACGGCAGGATCATAAAAGGTGCTTTCCGTTTTTTCTTTGATAAATTGATAGTTGTTCCTCGGAGGGAAGCTGGAACCCATACTGTTTTCAAATAAACCGGAGCTTCCCGTCAAAATTATGGAGGCAATATGTTCGGGATGGGCAAGAGCATAGAGAATGGCAATATGGCCGCCGAGGGAATTGCCTAATAGGTGGACTTTGTCGAATTTTTTTAATTCTACGAATTCAGCGACATGTTCTACCAGGCCGGAAACGGAAACTTTTCTGAGCGGAAGCTCAAAAATAGGCAGGATGGGAACTACTACGTTGTATTTTCCCGCGAACCGTTGCAATATGCCTTCAAAGTTACTCAAGGCGCCAAATAAACCGTGCAGTAGGAGGAGTACTTCCCCACCGGGGGTCGTTTCGATATACTTGAAGTTACCATCTGTGGTAATTGCGTACTTCATTGCAGGAGATGTGATTTAAAAGCGTATGTAATGCACAAAAATAGGCTTTTTTGCTTAAATTGATACTTGTTTGGATTTTCATAGATGCGCTGTAGCGGGCAAAATCCGGATATCCGGCAGGTTACCCCGTATATGGGGATCTTAGGGGGGGTATCTGGCCAGCTAAAATCCTAAAACGTGCTGAATAATATGCGGCGTAACGGGACGGTGTAAAAAGCCCCTGGCTCTTCATTTTGCGGCTTGCACCGCCAAAAAATATTATTTTCGGACAGCCTCATTTTTTATATAACGCGGGGTAAAAATGGTCCTTTCCTGCCTATGGGAGCTTTTTTGGTCATTTCGCTGCTGAAGGCAGCAAAATACTTGCAGTCAACTACAAATTGCGGCAATCCTGTTTTAATTTGGGATAATCTTTGTATTGTTGAGAAAAATGTATTGTTTTGCATTGATAAATTGAGCGGTGGTTATCATATATTATTCCCACCCTTCAAATCGCGTCAAAAACCAAGCAAACGATCCAATTTGTTCATCAAATTTCAAGAAACATGCGTCTCGTCTTTAACTTCCTAATCCTTGTCCTCACGGTAGGGGTACTTTCTTCCTGCGTTTCCAAGAAAAAATACGATGAGCTTGCAGCAGGTAAGCAGGCTAGCGATGCAGCACTTGCAGAAACTCAAAACCGCGTAAAAGGTCTTGAGCAGGATAATGCCAAGCTCAAAGCAGATATGGAAGCGGAAAAAAACCGGCTCAACGGTGAAATTGCCAGCCTCCGCAACGATCTAAATGCCACTAAAGGGCAAATTGGCCAGGTTCAGGAAAAACTCAACATGACCCAGGCTCAATTGGACAAAATCAAGAGCGAAATCAATGGGATTTTCACTGCCTATGAGAAAAGCGGGCTGAAACTGGAAGAGCGCGGTGGCGCCCTCTATGTCGTTACTTCGCCGGTCAGCTACCGCAGTGGTTCTTATGGCCTTACCCGTGCCGAAAAGCAGGCCCTCGCCGAGCTGGCCACTACGCTGAAGAATAACCCGGATGTGAAGCTCCAGATTGAAGGCCATACCGATGCCGATAAAGTAAGCGCAGGTGCCTCTTTCCAGGATAACTGGGAACTCTCTACACTCCGTGCCCTGAGCGTTGTCCGTGAGCTGATCAAGCAAGGTGCAAATCCATCACAGGTTTATGCTGCAGGCCGCGGCGATTCCATGCCAAAAGGCGACAACAAAACCCGTGAAGGCAAGGCACAGAACAGAAGGACGGAAGTCAAAATTGATCCAAGCCTGAAAGCAATCAGGGACGCAGTAAAGAACTAATATACTTCCTCTGCGCTATCCTGAGTAGCATAATCACGTATCATCCGGAAGCCGGGCCGACCATAATGTTGTCGGTCCGGCTTCCGGTTTTTAACCCAACAGGGATTGCTTCAGGGCAAGGCCGATCAAGTACCTTTCCAATTATTACGACTGGGCCGTACCCGCTTGAAAAGCCTTTACATGGGTGGGAGGACAGGACACATTCCTGCCAATGCGGCCCGGCTAAGCAATTGACCTGTCGCAACAAGTCTATTGTTTTTTGACGATAGAATAAACCCGGCTAAAACGCAGACCAGTGAAAATGCCGATTGCCCCGGCGTTGCCGCCGAGGTTGGAGATGAGGGGGCTGGCCTGGGCAAAAGGGTTTCCGTTGCCGAAAACAGCTCTTTGAAGACTTTCCTGAAAACGGAAGTAGGGTTCATCAATATGATAAATCGTAGAAATCAGGGTGTCGCCGGGTTTGTAATCGTATCCTGAGCCAAATACAAAAGTTTTTTCCACGAAGCGGTCGTCCACGGTAAAATCTTGTAGCGGAATACTGTCCAGGCTATTGAGGTGAAGTACCCGGCGGAAGTAATTGGGTGTGCCCGATGATGGGTCGGTAAAATACGTAAGAACTCTTGCAAGGGTATCCCTTTCCTTAAACTGGATAATTGCGCTGTCAATAGGTACTATCGGAAGTATCCGGGTAGAGGCAGTAATGGTTTTTCCATCTTCGGTTACCACTTCAAGAGAAAAAGGTTCAACAGTATCCAGGGGTACCGGAGTGGGCGAGAAGTAGTTGTACAATCGCCTGCCAGCGGCATCGAAATACAGGATATTGTTGAGGGTATAACTTCGGTTTCTGTGCCGGATTTGCACTTTCGCACCGGGAACGAGGATTTCCTGAAGGAATCCGGCGATATTATCCGGGGCAGGAAAGGGATCGAAATAGGCGGCACTTTTAGTAAGGGCAAGGCGGAAGGGCTGTCCTGGCTCCAGGTAACATTCCAGGACTAGCTGGGATTGGTAGTCTGGCAGCTCGATTTCAATTTCTTTTTCCAGGTTACAGGAGGTTAACGCGAGGGAAGTCAGGGCAAGCAAGACGTACTTATTCATTCTGCGCAATAGTTTCATGGGTTTCAGAATTTAAAATTCCAGGTAATCGCTGGCAGGATTGGGAAAAGGGAAACCTGTTTGGCTTTAACACCAGTCGGGATATCAATAAGGTTACCACTATTGCCTTGTTGCTGGCGGAAGACTGGTTCGAGGAAAATAAAAAAGACATTCCGCCGGTCATAAGCATTTACGATGCTGAAGGTCAGGTCGCTTTCTCCCCATTTAGGGAAGAAGCGCCAGATAAGCCCGGCGTCCAGGCGGTGATATGCAGGCAGGCGGAAATTATTTCTGTTTTGATAAATGGGTACGAGGGTTCGCAGTTCGGTACCAGGTACATCCTGAAAGGTAAATCTTCCATTGGGCAGCCACCGAAGGTCGCCCGAGCCGTACACGAAAGTTGCAGAGGCGCTGAGTTTTCGGCTGATTTCCCAGAAAAGCACGATGGAGAGATCATGCCTGCGATCGTAGATAGGGGCGAATTGTCCCTGTTGTGCGAAAGACCTTGCCGGGTCGAGTGGCACGAAATTTTCGCGCGTCACACGGGCGAGGGTGTACCCGATCCAGCCGGTGAGGGCACCTTGTTTTTTTTCTATGCTGATTTCCCACCCATAGGCGCGTCCCTGGCCAATGGCAAACTCTTTTTCGAGGTTGTCGTTGACGAAGAGCTGCGCGCCGTCAACAAATTCTAATTGCCGGTAGAGGTTTTTATAATACACCTCGGAGGTAAGGATCCATTTTTTGTCGGGTGCCCAGGAAATCCCTGCGGCGACCTGATCGGCAGATTGGGGCTTCACGCCGGCGGTTGAAGGATACCAGACATCTGTTGGCAAGGCGACACCGGAATTTGCTACGAGGTGTAAATACTGGGCCATACGGGAGTAGCTCAGCTTGGCACTCATCGCAGGGGTAAGAATCAGGCGTGCCGCCACCCTGGGCTCAATGGCCTGATAAGCCTTGTTATCGGTAAGGAACCCACTCCATCTCAATCCTGCCTGTAGGGAAAAAATATTGTTGGGCTCCCATTCGTCAGAAACATACGTGCCCCATTCCAGCGCATTGAGATTTTTTCCGGAGGAAAAAGATACGATACCATCATCGCTACCTGCGCGGAGCCTGCCGACGGTAAAGCGGTGGCCAGTCACCTGTGCACCGAAGCGGATATTGTGTTTATTGTTAAGCGCATAGAAAAAATCGGATTTGGCATTGATATCCCGGATATTGGAGCCCAGGTCGGAGGAGAACCCGATGAGTTCATTGCCGATATTGTATTGATAATCCGAAACGGTAAAGGTGTTGTTGACGAATAGGCGGGAGGAGAAAATATGGTTCCAGCGGAGGGTACCCGTCGCATTGCCCCAGTCGAAATTAAAATTGAACACATCGCCGGTGAAATTGAACACATCCCGACCGAAATAACCACTGATGAATATCTGGTCTTTTTCCCCGATCTGGAAGTTTGCTTTGGCATTCAGGTCATAGAAAAAATAATCGGGGATAGGATTCGCATCGCTCCCATTATTTTGCTGAACGCGGTTGATACCGCGGGTAAAAAGGTCAATATAGGTGCGCCTTGCGGAAACGACGAAGGAGGAGCGTTCTTTTTGAATAGGGCCCTCGAGGGTAAGCCTGGATGCGAGCAGGCCAATACCGCCGGCACCTGATAATTTTTGGTTGTTTCCTTCCTTGAGGCGTATATCAATGGCGGAAGAGAGGCGTCCGCCGTATTGTGCGGGGAATCCTCCTTTATATAGTTTGAGGTCTTTTACCGCATCGGTATTGAAAGTGCTGAAGAAGCCGAACAGGTGGTTTGGGTTATAGACGACGGCTTCATCGAGCAGGATAAGGTTTTGGTCGTTACTGCCCCCGCGTACAAAGAGGCCGGTTACCCCTTCTGAGCCTGAAGGGATACCGGGTTTAAGCTGGATGGCTTTCAGGATATCGCTTTCCCCAAGCAGAAGCGGGATCATTTTGGCTTCCCGGGTATTGATTGCTTCAATACTCATCTGGGGGGAAGCCATAATTTCCCGTGTTCCTTCTGCCAATACCTCTACCGTTTCCAGTTCGACGCCAAAAGTAAGGCGGATATCGAGGCGGAGGTCATTTTGTAGGGCGACCTGCCTGGTTTGGGACTGAAAGCCCACGAAGCTGAACAGGATTTCGACGGTATCGCTGGTGGGCAGCAGGAGGGAATAAAAGCCATATTCATTGGAAGAAGTACCTATGCCGAGTGCGGGGGCGGTTACCGATACGCCGGGGAGGGTCTCCCCGTCGTCGGCCGATCTGACGGTACCGCTGATGCGGAATCCCGTCTGTGCGAGGATGGCTGCCGGCACAGTCAGGGCGATTACCAGCATAAGCTGGCGGAGGATATTTTTCATTTTAGAAGTTAATTCATTTGAAAGGGGGCGACAAGATCAAAAACAGGTATTTTGACGAAGAAAACTTCTTCAGAATACTTGTCCTGCATTTGATAGGCACCGTTCATCCTGCCCATTCCGGTGTTCAGGTGACACCAGGAGACATATTGATGGGTTTCCCCGGGTTCCAGGATGGGTTGCTGACCGATTACGCCTTCGCCTTCGACCTGACGGTGGACGCCGTTGGAATCAATAATCTCCCATTGCCTGCGCAGCAGTTGAACGGTAGCAGGGCTAAGGTTTTCGATCGTTACCCGATAGGCAAAGATGTATTTGTTCGCCAATGGATTTGAATATTGGGGCTGGTAGGAATTTTCAACGCTTACCCGTATGCCTTTGGTAATCAAGGTTTCCATTGCGTTTTACATTTAAAAAGGGTGAAAGGAGGGGCTTTACGACAGGGCTTTTGAGATACCGGGGCATGCTTCGGAAATAGGACGGCCAGTTTGGGGTGGCAATGGCTATTCGACAGATAAAAACCGTCTTACGAGTTTTTCGGCATCAGCCAGAGCTACATTCAGTACATCATTAACCACCACGTAGTCGAATTTGTTTTCAAAAGCCAGTTCTTCCTTTGCTTTTTTGAAACGCTCGTTCAGGGCGTCTTCGTTTTCTGTTTTTCTGTCCCGAAGCCTTTGGAGGAGTACTTCCGGGGAAGGTGGTTTGATGAAAATTGACAGGGAGCGCCCGGGGAATGCCTTTTGTAGGTTGAGCGCGCCATAGACATCAATGTCGAAGAGGATATCTTTACCGTCCTGCCACAGACGTTCGATCTCTGTACGGAGGGTACCATAGAATTTACCCGGATATACTTCCTGCCATTCTACGAAATCGCCCGCTTCGATATGCCTTTTGAAATCATCAACACTAAGAAAATAGTAGTCGTGGGCGTCCTGCTCGTATGTCCTGCGCGGGCGGGTAGTTGCAGAAATCGAAAAAGAAAGGCTGCTGACGGACTGGAGGAGGTGACGTACGATGGTAGTTTTACCGGCACCTGAAGGTGCGGTCAGGATGATGAGCTTATTCACAGACAATTGGCGACTTGTTCTTTAATTTTTTCCAATTCATCTTTCATTTCCACTACGATGCGCTGGATTTCGGAAGAGTACGATTTTGCGCCGAGGGTATTGATTTCCCTGCCGATTTCCTGTGAAATGAAGGCGAGTTTTCGCCCTTTCTGTGTGACGTGGGCGTCAAGTTCATCGAGAAAATAATTACAGTGTTGTGCGAGTCTGGATTTTTCCTCGGAGATGTCCATTTTTTCCAGGTAAAAGAGGATTTCCTGCTCAAAGCGACTTTCATCAATATTTTCTTTTCCCAGGTATTCTTCCAGAGACTGATAAATCCGCGACCTTGTTCTGCTAATGCGTTCTTCTTCAAGGGCCGGGATAAGTTGTAGGCCATCCAGGATATTGTGTATGCGCAGGCGCAAGTCTTTTTCTATTACTTTGCCCTCATCCTTGCGGAATAGGTCGAATGAGGTGGTAACTTCATCAATGCCCTGGCAGACAATGGCCCATTCTTCGGGGTCAGGCCCTTCGGTAGGACCAGACACTACGTCCGGCAAGCGCAGGATTGCCTGCAGGATATCCCCGGAAGGAATATCCAGTTCCTGCATAAGTTGACGCAGTTGCCGGTAGTAGCTTTTGAAGAGGGAATTGTTGATTACTGAATTTCCTTCATCTTCCATAGAGACGATGTCCAGGGAAAACTCAATCTTTCCCCTTTCCAGCCGGTCATTGAGTATTCTTCTGAATTCGATTTCTTTTTCCCTGTAGTATTGAGGGCTCTTGATCCGGATGTCTGTAAACTTACTGTTCAGGGAGCGGAGTTCTATGGAAATCCTTTTATTGTGAAAGGCTTTTTCGACCCTTCCGTAGCCGGTCATGGATAGTAGCATCTGCAGAATGAATATTTAGAGGGTTGTCTTTGTTGACGTTTGGTCATCGCGAAGCTCAAAGGTAATGATTTCATATATCGAAGCGTGTCCGTACGCCAAAATTTTATCGGTCTTGCGGCGATGGGTCAATTATGCCGGGATGAATTTTTTATTTGCTGAAATCCAGGCAGGACGAATGGCCGCAGAGCAGTTGAAAAACCCCGGTTTTTATGGCAAATTGACGGAAACAAAGGCTGGTAAAAGGGGCAGATACCCATAAAATGCTGTAAATTAAGGGCAAGAATAAATAAAAGTTAAAAATTCTTTCAAAGTTAGCGAAAAATTCAGAAATTTGCGACTCGCCAATTCGGGCAAAATATTTATAACTTGTTATAAACCAACCAATAACGATGAGAAAAGCCGATCTTGTTGCTGCTATTTCCGAAAAAACCGGCGTACCAAAGGTGGATGTTCTCGTGACATTAGAGACCTTCTTCAAGGAGGTAAAGGGTGCTTTATCAGAGGGAGAAAATGTCTATATCCGGGGTTTCGGCAGCTTTATTATCAAAAAGCGCGCAAAAAAAATAGGCCGTAACATCAAGAAAAACCAGGCCATAGAAATTCCGGAGCATTTCATTCCGTCCTTCAAACCCGCCAAGCTGTTCGTTGAGCAGGTCAAAGGACAGGTCACGGGACTACCCAAAGACTATGATATGGAGGATGATGAAGATTAGTTTCCTTTACTTTTGCTTTTAACTGCGCAAAATGACGAGGACACAAATCTTTGTAATCGTGGGCTCGGTAGTACTCGCCTTGTCCCTGTATATCGGATGTGAAACAACCCCGGAAAAATTCAGGAAGCTGGAAAAGTCCAGAGTGCTGTCGGTCGAGGAAACGGATATTGAATTGCTGAAGCAGGAAGCAAAAGCAAAGTGTTCTGCGGCACAAGTAGCGCAATTAGAGCTATTGGAAAAAGCACTCGGTATGGCATCCTCAGATACTGCCAGGTTAGCACGTTTGCAGCAGCTTTCCGGGGCGTGGTTCGATGTTGGGTCATACGCAGTTGCAGGGCATTATGCACAAATAATTGCAGAACAGGCTCCGGACGGAGCGCGCTGGGGAATTGCCGGGGCAACATACGCAATCGGGCTTCAGCGGGCAGAATCAGATAATCTGAAGGCGTTCTGTGCAAAACGGGCGCTCGGGGCTTTCGAAAATGCGGTATCGCTGGATCCGGCTGAGGTTTCCCATAAAATCAACCTTGCGCTGGTTTATACGGAACGGCCTCCGCAGGAAAACCCCATGAAAGGCATACAGATGCTGCTGCAGCTGCAACAGGAATATCCTGAAAATGCCGGAGTTTACTATCAGCTCGGCCGTCTGGCTATACAGACCGGCCAATATGAAAAAGCCGTCGAACGTCTTGAAAAAGCAATAGCACTGGCTTCCGGGCGAACAGAAGCTTTTTGCCTCCTGCAACAAGCCTATGAAGCACTCGGCGACCAAATAAAAGCGGCACAAGCAGGCGCACGTTGCAACAGAAATGACCAGCCAGGCGTTCAGTAAAGATACTCAAGGGGGATTAGCTGGTAATAACCCTGTAGGATGTGAGTTTAATAGCCTCGAAGAGGTTACGAAATAAATTAATGGTTTAATAAAAATTACATCACATGCCATGTGGAAAAAAGCGTAAACGGCATAAAATTGCTACGCACAAAAGAAAAAAACGCCTTCGTAAAAACCGGCATAAGAAGAAAAACAGATAAGCATCACTGCGCTGTTTAAAGCGGCTATATTATGGAAGGCTGTTAATCAGAACCGACCAGTTTTCAGAATAGCGTTGTTCATGCGGCCCCTCGATACTGAGGCTGTATTAAAAGGCGTTTGGTGGCTTACGCCGCTAAATAGCATTTTGGATAAAGCTGCCTCATAAGTATTTTTTAGCGCTGTGCGCCAAATTATAGTCTGATGCTGTCTCATAAGACCTTTGGCGGCTTGTGTCGCCAAGGGTCTTATAAGGCGACGTCAGTAGAATATTCTGCCGCCGGAGGCGGCAAAAGACTTATGAGGCAGCCGCTTCGGTACGCTCTATATGGTAAAAACCCTGCCGTATTGTGTTTAGGGGGATAGTTCCTTTTTCGTCGCCGACAGGTTTGGATACCCCTGAAATTCAGGTACAAGTCTGAGGGAATGTGCATGTTCATGCAAAATGCCTTGCTTTGTACGGGACTGACCCACCGAACTCAATAGAAAAGCGAAAAGTTCGCGATAATTTCTCTTACGCACTTTTTTAATTGGACACCCCTGCTCACATACTTGCTAACCCTGGGTGAGAAAAAATGTTGGTCGTTCTTTTTTCGCGCTATAGCACTTTTCTTCTCTTTACAGTTCAGGTCAAATATCCCCTAAGCCGCAATACCCAGTGCTAAAATCCGCTTTTGTGGAAAAAGAACTCATTATTAATGCTACCGCTTCCGGTGTAGAAATTGCACTGCTGGAAGATGGTAAGTTAGTGGAGCTGCACCACCAGAAAACCAACTCTAACTTTTCCGTAGGGGATATTTTTCTGGGGAAGATTAACCGGCTCATGCCCGGCCTAAATGCGGCATTCGTCAATATCGGGCATAAAAAGGATGCTTTCCTGCATTACACTGACTTAGGCCCAAAGTTGAAGTCCCTGATTAAGTTTACAGAAGGAGCAGTGGCAGGGCAGTATCCAAATTCCAGCCTGGATAAATTCCAGGTAGAACCGGACATCCTGAAAACAGGAAAAGTTGATCAGGTACTCGCGAAAAGGCAACAAGTCCTGGTACAAATCCTAAAGGAACCGATTTCTACGAAAGGCCCGCGCCTAAGTTGTGAGATAACCATTCCCGGGCGGTTCCTGGTACTCACGCCTTTTACCGATATCATCGCCGTATCAAAGAAAATCGCCAATGCCGAGGAGCGCAAGCGGCTGAAAAATCTTATCGAAAGTATCCGCCCTAAAAACTTCGGCGTGATCGTGCGTACAGCAGCCGAAGGGAAGAAGGTCGCCGACTTGCATGAGGAGCTGACCCTGATGCTGGAAAAATGGAACGATATGTTCCTGAAAACGGTAAACGCAAAAGCTCCGGCTAAGCTGCTGAGCGAGCTGGATAAAACTTCGAGTATCCTTAGGGATCTGCTGAGCGATTCATTCAACCGGATCGTCGTTAACGATAAAGAGCTCTATCAGCACATCCGGGGCTTTATGTCGTCCATCAGCCCGGAACAGGTTGATATCGTATCCTTGTATAAGGGCGTCAAACCAGTTTTTGAGGCCCATGGGGTGAGCCGACAGATTAAATCCTCATTTGGGAAAACAGCGACGATGGCCAGTAGTGCTTATCTGGTTATTGAGCATACGGAAGCAATGCACGTTATTGATGTCAATAGCGGGCATAAAATCGGGAGCAGTAGTGCTGCCGACGATTCAATTCTAAAGGTCAACCTGGAAGCAACGGAAGAAATTGCCCGGCAGCTCCGTTTAAGGGATATCGGGGGCCTGATTATCGTGGATTTCATTGACATGAAAAACCCGGAACACAAGAAAGAAGTACTCCGGGCAATGCGGCAGGCAATGAAGAAAGACCGGGCACAGCATACGGTACTGCCGCTCAGTAAGTTTGGCTTAATGCAAATCACCCGCCAGCGGGTACGTCCGGAAGTCAAAATAGATACTACGGAGATTTGCCCGACCTGCAGCGGTACAGGAAAAATCAACGCGCCTATCCTGGTTATTGATGAGATCGCACGCGACCTGAATTTCATCCTGCAGTCCAGGCCAAAATCCAGAATAAAACTGGTAGTCCATCCTTTTGTCGAATCATTTTTGAAAAAGGGCTTCCCCAATATGCAGCTAAAATGGTATTTCAAGCATCTTCATTGGGTGGCGATCAAACCAGATAACAACTGCCACCTGACAAAGTACCGCTTCTTTGATAACAACGAAGATGAAATCCGTTTGACGAATTAGGTTCGAAGCCATCGGGCAACCACATGTCCTGCAGCTTTGCAAACATAAGAGTGCGATGAGCAGGAGGGCGGACAAGGAACTTTTGAGGTTTTTGCGTAGCATAAAGTAATTATTAGTTTAAGCGCTTAAAGTTATGGCAAAAAAAAGAATTCTTGTTGCCCCCCTCGACTGGGGCTTAGGGCACGCCACACGAAGTATCCCAGTCGTCCGTGAACTGCTTGCGCGTGGATATGAAGTCGTTCTTGGTTCGAACGGACGTCCGCTCGCATTGCTGCGAAAAGAATTTCCCGGTATAGAGACGGTGGAACTCCCGCCTTATGATGTGCGATACCCCACCAGCAATATTTATTGGAATATTTCTATTCAACTGCCGCAGATTGTAAGTGCCGTATTCACCGAAAACCGCCTTATGCGGAATTTGGTCAGGGAAAAAAAGATTGATGGGATTATTTCAGACCACCGTCTGGGCTGTAGCCATCCGGCTATCCCAAGTGTGGTTATCGCGCACCAGTTACACCTCCGGGTCGAAAACCGTGTGATCGAATGGGCTGTGCGAAAAATCCATTATGCAGTTTTACGTCGTTTTCAGGAATGTTGGGTGCCCGACTATCCGGATTCCGCAAATAGCTTAGGGGGCGAATTGGATCATCCGCCGCTCCTTTCTCCACCAACGCGTTATATCGGGCCTTTGTCGAGGCTGAATAAGCGCGAAATACCCGTGGAGTACGATTATTTGATCTTACTTTCGGGCCCTGAACCACAACGTACCCGCCTTGAGGAGCGGCTGCGACAACAAGCCGGGCAACTTCCGCATCAGATACTGCTTGTCCAGGGGCGCACAGATGTGGAGAAGCGCATGGAAACAAAAGGGAACCTGAGTGTTGTTTCTTACCTGACTTCTGAAGAATTAGAAACGACCATCGCGAAGAGTGGGTTTGTAATCTGTCGCTCCGGATACAGTACCTTGCTGGACCTCGCGGCCTGTGGGAAGCGCGCGTTGTTGATTCCTACGCCAGGCCAGACCGAGCAGGAATACCTGGCAGAATATCTGGAGGAAAAAGGGTTTTTTTGGTATAAGGCCCAGGCAGAGGTGGATTTGGCGAAAGACCTGGAAAGTGCAGAACGATATACCGGATTTCCATTGACCGCAGAAAACCATTTGCTTGAAGCAGCATTAAACGCTTTTCTTGAAAGGGTTGGATAAGCACGGACGGAGGCTGTCTCACAAGTCTTTCGGCAGCGAAAGCTGCCAAAAAATATTCCATGAGGTTATGTGAAAAATATTTTGCCGCCTGCGGCGGCGAAAACAGTGTTCTTTCAAAATATTATTTGGTGGCGTTAGCCGCCAAATGAAGGCCTCCGGCCTTTTTACACAACCCCATGGAGACAGCCTCTATTTTTTATTGAACTGGTTCATCGTCAGCTCCAGGCCCAGGACACCGAAACTTTTGATCGTTTCGACGGCGTGGAGCAAGATTTCCGGGAGTTTTTCCATTTCTTCGCGCGTCCAGGGGCCAAGCACATAATCCACCTGCCGTCCTTTGGTCTCGGGCCTGCCGATTCCGATGCGCAGCCGGGCGTATTGATTTCCGCCCGTCATCTGGTCAATATCCTTTAAACCATTGTGCCCGCCATCGCTGCCTTTTCCACGAAGGCGCTGTTTGCCGAATTCGAGATTCAGGTCATCGAGTACAACCAGGAGGTTTTCTTTGGGGATTTTCTCTTTCTGCAACCAGTAGTTAACAGCTTTGCCACTGCGGTTCATGTATGTAGAGGGTTTGAGCAGGATAAAGATGCGGCCTTTATGCCGGATCCTGCAAATATCGCCCAGGGTATCTGTGACAAAGGATTCATTTGCCTGGGCGGCCATGTGATCGAGGACAAGGAACCCGATGTTGTGGCGTGTATTCGAGTATTCGCTTCCAATATTGCCTAATCCGGCTACCAGATATTTCATAAGCGGGGAGATGAGGATTAAACCGCAACATTATATTCCCGAAGGGCATCATTGAGGGATACCTTTTTGTCTGTACTTTCTTTTCGTTGTCCGATAATCAAGGCACAGGGGACTTGATATGTTCCGGCCGGAAAATTTTTGGCATAGCTGCCCGGTATGACGACCGACCGGGGAGGTACTTTTCCCCGATAAATGACTGGTTCGTTACCAGTAACGTCAATAATCTGTGTACTGCTGGTGATCACTACATTGGCTCCGAGTACGGCTTCCCTTCCGATATGTGCGCCTTCTACCACGATAGAACGCGAGCCAATAAAGCATTCATCTTCGATAATGGTGGGAGTGGCCTGTGGTGGTTCCAGTACGCCGCCGATACCTACGCCACCGCTGAGGTGTACGTTGCGGCCAATTTGGGCACATGAACCCACTGTAGCCCAGGTATCTACCATCGTCCCGCTACCTACCCATGCACCGATATTTACATAAGAGGGCATCAGGATGACGCCTTTTTCCAAAAAAGCGCCATATCGGGCCAGTGCAAGCGGTACTACGCGTACCCCCTGCCGGGAGAAACCGTTCTTTAGGGGTATTTTATCGTGAAACTCGAAAGGGCCCAGTTCTATGGTCTGCATTTGCTGTAGAGGAAAATACAACACTACCGCTTTTTTGACCCATTCGTTTACAATCCACTGGCCATTTTCAGTGGGTTCGGCGACTCTGACCGAGCCATTGTCCAGCAGGGAAAGGGCGTCTTCTACTGCTTTGCGGGTTTCGGACAAGGTGAGTAAGGAGCGGTCTTCCCAGGCCCGTTCGATAATAGCACGGATGGATTCCATAAGTTGTATTTTTTGAAGCGCAAAGATAGGGATATCTGTTGAGCACAGATACCTCCGGGGCTTTATCAACAGACCATTTTGATTTTTTTCGGCGATAAATCAGATAAGGTCTATTCTGGCAATACGCAACTTTCCCCTGCGTTCGCTGGGTACGAGCATACGATTGGCGCTAACCTGTACTGCATTGCGGAACCGGAGCCGGAGCTGCAGGGTTTCCGTACTAAGGATGCTGTTGCGGTCGAAATCGCCATTGGTATGGAGGAGGTATTCGCTCACCGTATTTTCAAATTTGATTTCATCGTTGAAGACGAGGCGCAGGAATGCAGGGGTTTTGAAAAGGAAAAAAGAAGAGAATGCCCCATCGTCGTCCTGTGAGTATTGTTTTTTGTGCAGGATGGTACTCCAGAGCAGGGAGCCATTCGGGCGTATGGATAAGACGAAGACATCTTCGAAATAGTAATCAATGACGCTTCGATTCATATTGTCGAGTACCATAGTTCTATTGACAGTGGCCATTCTGCGTGCGAAATTTTTACTTTCTTCACCAATGAGTAGCATACCACCGTCTCTTTGGAACACGAGATCAACGATAGAAACCTGCTCCAGGCCGCGGTTGCTGCGCACTTCTTTTCCGGAGAGCCGGTCAATAAAACTATTTTCGAAGGGAAAAAAACGCAGTAGTGCTTTGGTGGGGTCCTGTGGGATGAACAATATGAAATAGCCTTCCGCCCGTTCGATATTTTTTTCAAAATAAAACCCACCAGCACATAGTTTATTGTTGATATTATCGAAAGCAAACTTGACGTCATAGGTAATATATCCCTTTAGTGGAACGCTGTAGCGGGTAACTTCCTGCGCAATATCGGGATCGAACAGAAAAACATCATAGCGGTGTTTTTCCCTGCGCAGTTGGTAGTGGTCTTTTTCAAAAATCGCAAATATTTGCCCCGTATTGCTAACTATGGTATGTAAGACATCCTCGGATTCATCATACTCGGGATATTGAAAATTTTTTTGCCATAATACGCGCATGTTTTTATTATCAAAAACCAGGGTTTTGAAGACATTATCGCGTTCGTAGAAGTGTAGCAGGACTTTAGACCTGTCTTCGGAGGGGGTGATTTGAAAAGTAGGGGAGATAAACTGGAAGCCAAGGTCTGCCAATGTGACAGAATCCTTTAGGTTGGCAGATGCGTCGAACCTGGCTGCCTTGAGGAAAGTACTTCCTTTTTCGCGGAAGAAGTAAAACAGGGTAAAGGCATCCTGTGTAGCATTCAGGCCTACCACGGCAGCATTTTTTCTGTCGAGTTCAATTTCTTTATCCCAGCTTGGGCGCATATTCTCGTCGAGGGCAGTCACGGAATATTTTCCGGATTCCCTGTTGAACAATAGTACCCTTCCCCTGATTTCTCCAATGATTTCATAGACGAGGTCGCTGTGCATGGTGATTTCGTCGGAAATGGTCAGTTTCTGGGAAATCCCAAAGAATGGCCATAGCACAGCAACAGAGGCCAGGAGGAGGTTTTTCATAGCGCAATATTTTCTCTTTGTGCAATTTATAACAGAATTCCCGAAAATTTGATGACGAGATAGCTGCATGAAATAATATTTCCTGCCGTAGGCAAAAAATCACGATTTACGCAACAAGTCTAATGGCTGTTTCCCCACCATACCGACCTGTCATAACTGTTTTATTTACTCAAAGGCCTTCCTGTGGGCGAAAAAATAAGAAATCCGGTAAAATCGTGGCGGGAGCGATTGTTTTTTTAACAGGTGGTTATTTTTGTGGTCAAAATTATTGAAATGAGCAAGCGCAATAAGTTGCAAAAATTTGCAGAAGTCCTTCAATTGCCCAATGTGTACGAGAATTACGATTCAAAAGACCCAAAGCTGACGTTAGGTCTTGGCAGGACTGTGAATCTTCGCGGGCAATGGGGGGCGCTTCATTTTGGAAACGCATACCCGCTTATCGTTGAATTAGCTTGTGGGCGCGGCGAGTATTCCCTGGCATTAGCCAGGCAAAATCCGGGAAAAAATTTCATTGGCGTGGACATTAAAGGTGCCCGGATATGGAAAGGTGCAACCATTGCCATCCAGGAAAACCTGACCAACGTTGCTTTTTTGCGTACGCGGATCGAGCAATTGGGATATTTTTTTGCCCCGGGAGAGATTTCAGAGATTTGGATAACGTTCCCGGATCCTTTTCCTGAACGGGACAAAGTGAACCGGCGCTTAACTTCGCCGCGTTTTTTAGAGACGTTCAGGTCTTTGCTTGCGCCGGGAGGGGTTGTGCACTTGAAAACCGATGATCAGGGTTTATACGCATTTACCCTCGAGACGCTGGGTAACACCAACGGAGCGCAGGTATTGTATGCGGAAGCAGACATTTACCGTTTGGAGCAGTTGCCTTTGGAGGAATTGGAGGTAAAAACGTATTACGAAGCCAGGCATCTGATGGCTGGGAAAACAATCAAATATATCCGGTTCTGCTACAGCACCTGATGAATGAACCGTACAGGTAATTGGGGGTATCAAAATTTCCTGGAACACCGATTTCGTTGATTTTGCGAAGCAAAATCAACGAAATCGGTGTTCCAGGAAAATATTTTCTGGCGGCGAAAGCCGCCAAAGGACTGGCCAGAGGCTTATTTCGTTTGAAATTATATCAGGCCCGCGTAATACTTTCGCGCTATTGCAGCCCGAGTTTTTTGCGCACGAGAGCAGTAGCGTCGGCGGAGGGGTCTGAATAGAGCAATACAGCCTGATCTACGATCATCAGGTAGCCACTTTCCAGGGCTACTTCTTTGATTGCCTGGTTAACGCGGTCATATATTGGGCGGAGCAGTTCGTTGCGTTTGTCCTGGATTTGTTTGTAGCTATCCTGCTCGAGCTGGCTGAGTTCTGCCTGTTTGGCTTCCAGGCGTTTCCCCTCTTCCTCTTGTTGTTTAGGGGATAAGTCGCCATTTTCGACTTTTCGCTGGACATCGGCATAGTCAGCCTGGAATTTTTCGACCATTTCCTGGGCTTTTTTCTGTAGTTGTTTCTGGAGGGCTTCCACGGTCAGGTCAGCAGCTTTCACATCTGGCAGCTCGGAGATAATAGATGCGGAATTGACATATCCGACTTTTTGAGCGAAAGCTGGCAGGGAGCAGGCGATCAGGATCAGGGTGAAAGCGGCGCTGCAAAGTGCTTTTTTCATCATATTGTTTTTACGTATAAAGAGAAAATTGACAACCTGTGCTTTTCAGGGCGGAGCCCACCTCGTATAGGTTGCATTAAAGGTGCAAAAATAGGCATTTATACCAAAAGTCGGTACAGGAGCCTTCCTTTATCGTTTTACCAGTTTGATAATATCTTCGGTTTTATCATATTCCTGGCTGGAAAAAATAATTCCTGCGGAGCCACCTTTCTCGAAGATAAAATCGAATCCACGTTCTTCGGCATAGCTTTGGATGGCAGCATAGATTTTATCCTGAATGGGGCGTACAAGTTCCTGTCGGCGTTGAAAAAGGGTGCCTTCCGGGCCGAACTTGGCGCGTTGTATATCGCGCACATCTTTTTCCATGGCCATGATTTCTTCTTCCTTTTTTTGCCTGGCTTCGTTACTTAGGAGTACTTGTTCGGCCTGGTATCTATTGTACATGGCCTTAATTTTATCATACTCCTGTGCGATTTCCTGCCGCCAGCGTTCACTCATAGCATCCAGCTCGGATTGGGCGGTGGAATATTCCGGGACGCTTTCGAGAATTCTGTTGATATCAACACAAGCGATGCGCTGGGCGATGGTCGTACTGATCGAAAGGGTGAGCAACAGTACGGTGGCTGGGAGTATCAAGCGCCATTTTGCGCAGGAATAATTTTTTTTCATTCCGAACATTTGCTTATAATTTATTTGATGTGCGAAAATAATGGAAAGAGTTAAGATTTTAGCGCGAATTTATCCAAGGTGTTTATGATCATATTCAGCACAACGATTTTGCGAAAAAAAAGTAGGCAAAATAATGCTACCTTAACCAGGATTTAACGGTATCGTTAAAAAGATTGAAATAGCAGGTTGATTACGGCGTTCCGGTAGGGGGTTGGAAATGTTTATGATAGTCCCTGCGGATATATCGCAATATGTTAATAACGCGCCTGAACAAAATTTAGCGTATATTCAATTTGTTTCGAAGGATCTGCGCTGCTATAACGAATCTGTTCAAAGAGTTCTGTGATTGCCGGGTCGTTGTATGGGTCAACTAAATATTTAACGGATGACGGAGACGAAGTTCTATATCGGGGAAGCATTTGAGGATTTGGAAACCTTCTGGGCGGTATTTAGAGAAGGCAGGCGTTTGGTACTTTCGGAAAAGGCAATGGGCAGCATCCGTCGGGGGCGGGCTTTTCTGGACGAGCAGATGAAGCATGGCGATGCGTCTTTTTACGGCATCAATACGGGGTTTGGCGCATTGTGTGATGTGCGTATATCGCCGGAGCAGACAAGGACGCTTCAGAAGCGTTTGTTGTTATCACATGCGTGCGGGATAGGGGCGGAAGTACCCGGGGACCTGGTTCGGCTGATGATGTTATTGAAGGTTCAGAGCCTATCGTATGGCTATTCGGGGGTACGGGAGCAGCTCGTGCAGCGGTTGGTGTTGTTTTATAACGAAGGAGTCATTCCGGTGGTCTATCAGCTTGGTTCACTCGGGGCATCAGGGGATTTAGCTCCATTGGCGCATCTTTCTCTGCCATTGATTGGAGAAGGTGAAGTATATTTCCAGGGGAAGCGGATGGCCGCGATGGAGGTTCTTCATGCCTTTGGCCTGGAGCCGCTCGAGCTGGCATCTAAAGAGGGCCTTGCATTGTTGAACGGGACGCAGTTTTCTCTGGCATACGCGGTCTGGTGCATTATGGAGGGGGATCGCCTTGCGAGTATTGCAGATTGTTGTGCGGCGATGTCTATTGACGCTTTTGATTGCAGTCTGGCCCCGTACCATCCGAGTCTGCAGGCGATTCGTCCCCACGAGGGGCAGGTGCGCGTAGCAGCGGCGATACTGGGGTGGTTAGCAGGGAGTGAGCTGATGGAAAAAGAAAAAAACCATGTGCAAGACCCATACGCATTTCGCTGTGTCCCTCAGGTACATGGTGCATCGTGGGGTGCTATGCAACACGTGCGGCAGGTTGTATTGACAGAAGTAAACGCGGTCACAGACAATCCGAATATATTTGCCCGCGAGGGGCTAATCTTATCGGGAGGGAATTTTCATGCCCAGCCGCTGGCGCTTGCCCTGGATTATCTGGCGATAGCCTTGTCTGAGCTGGGTAGTATTTCGGAACGCCGTACGTATCAGCTTATTTCAGGCAAACGAGGTTTACCGGATTTCTTAACGTCAGACCCGGGGTTAAATTCCGGCTTGATGATACCGCAATACACGGCTGCATCTATGGCCAGCCAGAACAAGCAATTGTGTACCCCGGCATCGGTGGATTCCATTGTTTCCAGCAATTTACAGGAAGATCATGTCAGTATGGCCGCAAATGCCGGTACGAAAGCCTATCAGGTGGTACAAAATCTCGAGCGTATCCTTGCTATTGAATGGATGACCGCAGCACAGGCGTTGGAATTTCGCCTGCCACTGACGACATCCCCCCGCTTAAAGGCATTAATTGAAGTTTACCGTCAGGATGTCCCGCGGCTTGAGGAAGACCGGATGCTGAGCAAGGATATGCACACCACCATAACATTTTTGCGCAGCCATGGCCTGCTTGCTGCAGAATGATGGTCAGAAAAGAAAAAAATAATCAGGGCAGCCAGTTTAATTTGACGAATCCGCTGCGACAGGGCAGTTATGGTGAAAAAAACACATTTTACCCATTGACCACTACTTTGTAACAAATTCGACACTTCATGGCCCTGCATCAGAACCAACTGCGGGGTCAATAAAAATCATAAGAATATGCATATTGCTGCACGTGTGATTTCTATAGCCCTGCATCCTTTGTTGATGCTGACGTATATGCTGGTGATGCTATTATTGGTGAACCCCTATTCGTTTGGGGTTCATTCGATTGCCGATCAGCAGGCCAGGGTACTATTGGCGCGGGTATTCCTTTCGTCCTTTTTTATTCCTGCGATCGCAGTGCTCATGCTGCATTTTACGGGGCTACTGCGCTCTTTAGAAATGCCGGACAAGGAAGACAGGATAGGACCATATATCATTACCGGAGTTTTTTACCTTTGGCTGTTCCGGAATTTTCTGGACAACAGCCAGATTCCCGCTGTATTTGTCAGTTTTACTTTGGGGGCGACTATTGCATTGTTCCTGGCATTTTTCATCAATATTTTTTCTAAAATCAGTATTCATGCTTTGGGCATGGGGGGGTTAGTCGGTGTAACGGTATTAATTATGGCCGTTTTTCCTGGGTATGGTTTTTTATCAATGGACGGGGGGCGGCAAATAGATATCCGGATCGTCCTGATTGCAGGGATTTTGCTCTCTGGTATAACTGGTACTGCCCGTTTATATTTGCGGGCGCATGAGCCAATAGATTTGTGGGGGGGGTACTTGATCGGTTTTGCAGCACAGTTTATCGCTGCACGTTTTATTTTGACCTAGGCGTGGAGAAAACTTTTTATGAGACTGTCTGATAAGCCATTTGGCAGCTTGCGGCACCAGGCAATACTTTTCCAGGGTTGTGTGAAAAGTCTTCCATTGACTTCAGCGAAAAAATAAAATTTTGAATAAATGCTTGTTAATTTAAAAAATTAATAAAAAAATTATATTTTAAAAATATTATTTGGTAAATCAAATTGCCTCTGGTAGCAAAAGCACTTTTTACACAATCGCATACTTGTGCAACACCTTTGTCAAAGAAATAAAATTTTCTGCCGATATGCGTTCAACTACAATCATTTCACTGGTTTTTTTGTGGCCCCTGCTAAAGGTTTATGGGCAGGTAAAAGCGGAGGATCCTGCGCCTTACTATATTTTCAGTATATATTTTGGCGGCGGCTCATATTTTATTGATCCTGGGCAAACAGAAGGCTTATATGACTGGCTGGATGGCATACCTGGGTTAGAAGAACACGAAATCAGTATCCACGGGCATACTGACGATATCGGCGGGCGGGAATACAATCAGATGCTGTCGGAATACCGAAGCAGGACAGCACTGCAAAAGCTGTTGGATAAGGGGCTGCCCAGGGAGCAGATTTTTCTCAGGGATTTCGGGGAGTTGAACCCCTTATTCGACAACAATTCATGGGAAGGGCGCAGAAAGAATCGCAGGGTTGATATAATTGTAAGACCTTTGATTCTGTAAAGGTCGTTGTGAACAATTCCCGGTTTACTGTTTTATTTATCAGGGATCCTGTCTCGTAAGTGTGAGGTTGTGCAAAAAGGTTGGGGTTGTTTTAAAAGCCCCGATGCTTTCTCACGGGTCATTTGGGGGGGTGCGCCGCCAAATGACGCATAAAGAAGCGTCTTTTTTCGGTTGCACAGCCGAAGAGCATTTTCTCAAAAAGCCTTTGTGTGGACAAAACCAGTTCGTTTTCCACAATGCTGACCCATTGCAATAGGCCTGTTGTTGTTTTACGTAAAATAATTGTTCTAACAAAGTAAATTACTTTCACCAATTCAAACCAGATTTATGCGTATTAGGAATCTACACAAACGATTTCCCATAGTGGTATGGGTATTCGCTTTCTTGGTGTTCCCGGCTTTTGCGGGGGCACAGACGCGGGTAAGCGGTATGGTTTCAGATAAAGAGACCAATGAGCCTTTGATTGGCACGAGCATTCAGATTAAGGGAAAAGTGAGCGGTACGGTCACGGATCTGGATGGAAAATTTGAGATTTCCACCGATGTGGCGGTACCTTTCACACTGGTATTTTCTTACACGGGGTATTCCACCAGGGAAGTGGTTATTACAGGCTCGGATAATAATTTAAAGGTCGAAATGGAAGCCCAGAGTATCCTCACCAGCGAGGTAGTCATTTCGGCTTCCCGTGTCGAAGAACGTATCCTGGAATCTCCGGTCACGATTGAGAAGATGGACGCCATTGCGATCCGGCAGGCTGCCGCGCCAGATTTTTATGATGGTATTTCCAACCTCAAAGGGGTACAGACCACACAAGGTTCGATGACGCTGACTTCGATTAATACGCGGGGTTTTGGTGCAGTGGCCAATGAACGTTTTGTACAGTTGATTGACTGGATGGACAATTCTGCGCCACTGCTTAATTTTCCTACGGGCAATATTGTAGGTATTTCCGAGTTGGACGTACAGAGTGTGGAATTAGTCCCAGGGGCGGCATCTGCACTATATGGGCCGAATGCGTTCAATGGGATATTGCTGATGAACAGCAAGAATCCATTCAATTATCAAGGGCTTAGCGTACAGACTAAAGTGGGTGTCACAACCTCCGACGCTGGTGGGGCGAACCCCTATTACCTTTTATCCGGGCGTTATGCGAAGGCATTCGGGCGTTTTGCCTTCAAGGTGAACGCATCCTATTTGCAAGCTACGGATTGGGTTGCCAACGATTACACTTCCGGGCGGCCGACGGCGGGCCAGCTGAATCCTCCGGGGCTTGGCGCCACTAATTTTGATGGTTTGAACACCTATGGGGATGAGACCGAAATTGTGGTCCCTATGGCTGCTGTTGCAGGCAGCCTTTCCCAGGCACTTGCACCGCAGGTTGCGGCACAACTTGGGATTCCTGTCGCGCAGGCGCAGGCGTTACTCGCCCAGACAATACCCAGGATGCCCTCTCTGGATTTGCGCCGTACGGGGTTCAGGGAAGAAGATCTGCTTGAAAGCAACGATGCGAATAGCATCAAAGTGGATGGATCGCTCCATTATCGTATCGGGGACAAGCTCGAAGCGTCTTACAGCTATCGCTATGGTTCTGGCTCTACGGTATATCAGGGTGGGGAGCGCTATGTACTGCGCGATTTTTCGCAACAATTCCATAAACTGGAGTTAAGCAACCCAAATTTTTGGTTGCGCGGGTATATGTCTTTGACGGACGATGGTGATTCGTATAATTTAAGTGCCCTTGGAGCATTTGTAAATGAGCGGTTCAGGGCTTCTTCTTCTGCTTGGGTGCCGTTGTATGCGGGCAATTATGCAGGAGCATTGCTTCCGATATACCTGCAAGGTGGTACGGCGACTGCCCAGCAGCTCGCCAATGCGCACACTGCCGCCCGGAATGCGGCCAATCAGGGAATTCCCCAGCCGGGTTCTGCAGCGTTCAAGGATATGGTGGACAAGGTGCGCAATGATTTCTTCCAGCGCAACCCTCCCGGGGCAGGGTTCTTCGATAATTCCAGGATGTACCATTTCGAGACCGGGTATAATTTCGCCGAAATCATTGATCCAAAGGTCATTGAGATTCTTGTGGGCGGTAATTTCCGTCAATATGACCTGTTCTCCGATGGGACGATTTTCAACGAAGATCCGGAAGGGGACGGGAAATTCGAGCGGATCGCCATTAATGAATTCGGTGGGTTTGTTCAGTTGTCGAAGCGCTTGTTCAATGAAAAATTGCGCCTGCAAGGTTCGCTTCGTTATGACAAGAACGAGAACTTTGACGGGCAGGTCTCTCCAAGGGTAGCGGCAGTTTATACTGCTGGTGCCAATCGGGAGCATAACCTGCGGGCATCTTTCCAAACGGGTTTCCGGAACCCAAGTACGCAGAACCAATTCATTTTCTTTCCAACAGGACAGGGCAACTTGCTGGGTAGCACGGAAGCCAATGCGAAGCGATATGGCATACATAACGGAGGTGCATACACCAATGCTTCTTACAACAGGTTTATTGCCAGCGTCCTGGCACGTACCCCTAACCCTTCGCTGCTGGTAGAGCGCAACTTTGACTACGTACAGCCTGAACAGCTACAAGCGCTTGAATTTGGCTACAAAGGTTTGATCGCGTCTAAGTTGTTGATTGACTTTAATGTTTATTACAACGTTTACAACAACTTCATCACTCAGGAGACGGTTCGCGCAAAAGCGGGGACAACGCACCGCGGCACTACACTGCCGGGTGTACAGGATATTCTTGCAGGCAGGGCTACGAGCGCTACGGCGTGGCGTCCCTACATCAATGCCAGCGAGGAGATTACCTCCACCGGCGTTGGTTTAGGCCTGGCCTATCAGTTGCCAAAAGGATATTCTCTATACGGCAACTATACCTATTCGACGTTTGACGTGAAGGATCCAGGGCCAGGATTTGAGGCTGGGTTCAATATGCCCGAGCATAAGTTTGTCGTTGGGCTGGGTAACAGGAAAGTATTCAAAAACTTTGGGTTCGATGCCAATTACCGTTGGCAGGATGAATTCGAGTGGCAGAATAGCTTTGCTTTCGGCACCATTCCTGCGTTCGGTGTCCTGAATCTGCAGGCAAACTATAATCTTCCGAAGCTGAAAACAGTGGTGAAACTCGGAGGTACTAATGCTTTTGGAGCAGATTACCGCACGAATGCCGGCGGTCCGTTTGTCGGGCAGATGTATTATATCTCGTTGACGTTCGATGAATTTATGAAATAACAAGACGCGTTGCGACGGGATTATCAAGGGCTGTAATAGTTCTATTTATGCCGTATTAATCCGTCAAAAAGCCGTTTTCCTGCTTTTCTTGAAGACGGCAGAATAAATTTTTTTGGAACGCCGGTTTTGTTCATTTTGCGAAGCAAAATGAACAAAACCGGCGTTCCAAAAAAATATCCTTTGGCGGCATTCGCTGCCAAAGGACTTATGCGAGAACATCTTTTCTATTAAAATGCGCGTATCGTCCCGGAAGACTTATGCGGGAATGCCCGGCTCAGAGCTTAAATCTAAGGGCCATTACTTCTTTCCCAATAGCCCTGCCCTGTGCCAGTCCTTGCTCATTTCCCATGGTATAGTGAATTCCGCCGTAGAGCCTTGAAATGGCTGCTTCCCTTGCCACAGCATCAAAGCTGGTAAAGCTTCTCGGCTTACCGTTGATATCTGTGCGGTTCTGATGGGTGTAGTCGGTGAATGCATAATTAGCGCCAAAAGTCTGTGAGAATACAGTCGCTGTAGCGCCTGATTGGGTAGAGTGGCCGGAGGTATATTCAGGGAATGGAGGCGTGGCGATGAGGGGTTTCCATTCTGGCGCAATAAATTTTTGGATATACGTCTGCGGGCGCATCAAATTAAAAGTGTATTTACAGCGCCAGCAGGAAACGAAAGCGTCATTAACGGCGATACCTATCCTTGCCATGAGTAGTGCGGCATTAATCAGATCAAGTTCTTCCTTTTGGATAAGCTGAATGGCAATGGAGGTAGAATGCCCTGGCGGTGTAACAGTTCCGCCGCCGTCGGCCCAGTATTCGGCGATGATTTTTTGTTCGGCATCGAGGGCCCGGGAAATATCATAGACTTCTTTGGCCTGCTGGTAAAAAGCGGAGCCCGGGGCCACGTCGAAATCCAGGTGTTTTTGGGGTTGTGTAAGCGCCGCACAATTTGGTACGAAGGTGCGCGCATTGCCCCAGTAGGGTTGAAGGGGAATGAGCTGGCTCCCGGTTGGCACCCATTTTTCAGGGCCGGAGGGGAGTACATAGTTGGAAGGAAAATTTTTAATTTGACCTTGATGGCCAATGGGGTCTTCGGCAGCCCACTTCAAAATAGCAGTTCCGATAGCCCTTCCAAATTCCATAGACCTGTCGCTTTCCTGAAAATCCGATTGGGTTAAATAGTCATCGTGCAGGCGTGCCCGTAACTCGTTGATTCGGAATTTATCAACTGTAGAGGCGTTGAAAAAGAGGTTTTCTACAACAACGGCGAGGGCTGCATTGGCAACCTGCGGCCAGGAATAGGAAAGGTTATCGCTGATTTGAGGGAGATCGGAGGGGGCGAGGTCGGTCAATTGTCCTGCTAAGGATATGTAGCCGAAAAATCCTTTGACGATCGCTTCATAGGAGGTGATTCCCATATACCCTAATGCACGGGCAGCCACCGGTGGGGTCATCCCGGGAGTCGTTTTGATGAGTTCCAGGGCAAGAGAAAACCACTGATGGACTACGACGGAGGATGCATTTTCTACTACTGGGGGGTCAGGAATCGGGGTGTCCTTTTGGCAACTAAAAGGAAATAACATGATGATGCAAATCAGTAGTACACCAGATCTGTGTAAATAGGTCCGCTTTTTCATAGATTAATGATTTCAGCAGGAAAATTAAAAAAAAAAAGAAAGAGTGGGTTAACGTTAGGTAGATATATATAAAGTATCCGTCTATTTTTTTGTCTTAATCAGTACCGCATTTTTCTGAACAGCCATCTTTTGCTGATTTCCCCCACCCATGCATAAACGAGTGCAATACCGATCATGGAGGCTACCATGGCAAAGGGCAAGGGCGTGAAGCCGATTGCCTGGGCAAAGGGGAGGTAAGGCAGGATGATTACAGCGGCGATTACAAGGATGCTGATACCCATTAACAGGCCGCTTACGTTGCTTTTGAAAAAAGTGCGGCGGGTACGGATAACCAGCAGGATAGCAATTTCGGTAATGACGGTTTCGATAAACCACCCGGTACGAAAAGCTTCCGGGTCGGCTTTAAATAAAAAAAGGAGCACGCCAAAAGTGATGAAATCAAACAGGGAGCTTTCCAGGCCAAACAGCACCATGAAATTCCGGATCAGCTTATTGTCCCATCTCCGGGGTTTTCGGAGCATTTCCTGGTCAACATGGTCGGAAGCAATGGCCAGTGCGGGGAGGTCAGTCGCAAAGTTGGTGAGTAAGATTTGAGCAGGCAAAAGGGGCATGAAGGGCAGGAAAATCGAAGCACCTGCCATACTGAACATATTCCCGAAGTTGGCACTGATCGTGATGAAGATGTACTTGAGTGTGTTGAGGTAAGTTTTTCTGCCTTCGGCAATCCCTTCCAGGATAACGTCCAGGCCTTTCTCCAGTAGGATCAGGTCGGCAGATTCTTTGGCTACATCTACGGCGTTATGGACAGAAATGCCTACATCTGCGGCTTTTAACGCAGAGGCATCGTTGATGCCGTCGCCGAGGTACCCCACTACATGACCCTTTTTTTGCAGGGCCCGCACGATACGTTCTTTTTGAGACGGTTCTATTTCTGCAAAAATATCCATGATCTGGGCTTTTCGCGCCAGCGCTTCATCGCTCAGGACGTGTAACTCGGCACCGGAAATAATCTTATCAGAAGAAATACCAATCTGGGCGGCCGTTGTCCTTGCGATGAGGGTATTGTCGCCAGTGATAATTTTTAAACTGACTTTTTGCTTTTTCAGCGCATTTACCAGATTGGCAATCTCTTTTCTGGGGGGGTCAAACAGCAGGATAAACCCCAGAAATATCATATCGGATTCATCGTCTTTATTGATAAGGGGGTCACCGGATACATCCTTGTAGGAGACACCAAGCGTCCGGAACCCTTGCGAACAATAGTCATCAAACCGTTTGCCGATCGCGTCGAGATACCCTTGAATGGGTTCAACCGTATCCTGGGCCGTATGGATATAGGTACAGGCCTGCAGGATGTTTTTTACAGCTCCTTTCGTGATCATGAGCTGTTGCCCTGCCTTTTCTACAACTACACTTAGCCGCTTTCGGATGAAATCGTAGGGTACCTCGTCAAATTTTGAGAAACCCGTAGTATCAGATATAGCATTTGTCCGGATCGCTTCGTCAATGGGATTTGTATAGCCAGATTCGTAATACGCGTTTAGGTAAGCATACTGCCTTACCAGAGGGCTTTCCGCCCCATCTGCCCGCAAGCAGGCAAATACCTGTACTTCCCCTTCCGTAAGCGTTCCGGTTTTGTCCGAGCAAAGGATATCAATTGCGCCAAAATTTTGAATAGCAGAAAGCTTTTTGACGATGACCTTTTTTGCTGCAAGTCTCTTGGCCCCGGAAGCAAGGGTAATCGCGACGATGGCCGGAAGGATTTCGGGGGTAAGGCCAAGGGACAAGGCAAGAGCAAAGAGCAGGGAGTCGAGTGCGGGCCTTCCGGTACTGATATTGATAATGAGGATAATCCCCGCCATGATGAGCGCTGCACGCATGAGCATGAGGCCAAAGGTGCGGAGCCCTCGTTCAAAGGCAGTCTCCTGAATCGTTGTGTCGAGCTCCTTTTCCAGTTTGCCGAGTTCGGAAAAATCTCCACATGCCATCGCCAGGACTGTGGCCGTACCGCTGATGACATTAGATCCGGAGAAAACGGAATTGCTGCGTTGGATCAATGGCGTATTGACAGGAAGCTGCCCCGGTTTCTTTTCTGCGGGGAAAGATTCTCCGGTCAGGGCAGCTTCGTTGACGTATAAGTCTTCAGATTCCAGGATAAGGCTATCGGCAGGGACGATATCCCCGGCGTTGAGCAGGACAATATCCCCTTCGACAACATCCCCGAGGGGCAGACTATATTCCTTGCCATTTCGTCTGACCATTGCTTTCGCAAGGATCATACTGCGTAGTTTTTCGATGGCTTTTCCGGCATTCCTTTCCTGAACGAAACCCAATATACTGGATAGAAGCAGGATACTCAGGATAATCCCGGCATTGACGTATTCCCCTAATAACGCCGAAAAGAATAACGCAACGATGAGTAACAGGGTGAGCGGCTTTTTGAACTGGGCCAAAAAGTGGAGGAGTTCCCGCAGGAGTGGAGGTAAGGATTTTTTGAAATGATTTTTTTTTCGCTCAGCAGCCGCGGTATCATCGAGGCCGTTGTACGAGGCTTGTACCTGTACAAGCGCTTCTTCGGTGGAGAAGGACCAAAATGGAGCAGGTTGATCGTTCATTAATATAAAATATCAGGGAATTTAAGCTATTTCGGGTACAATTGCAAAAATATTGGGGGACTAATCGTGCCGGGACAAGAAATATCTAAATCCCGACAATCTTTAAAATGGTATCTTTAACGGCAGAAAAATAAAAGAGGATGCCTGAGAAAAAATTATTTCTGCTGGACGGCCACGCATTAGTGTACCGCGCCCATTTCGCTTTTATCGCCAGGCCGCTGATCAATTCAAAAGGTATCAATACTTCTGCGATTGCGGGTTTTACCCGGGTACTCTGGGATTTGCTGCACACCGAAAAGCCAACCCATATCGCCGTTGCTTTTGATCCGCCTACCCCGACTTTCCGGCATGAGATATTTGATAAATATAAAGCCAACCGAGAGGAGCAGCCGGAAGATATTGCTGTCGCACTACCCTGGATTGAAAAAATTGTACGGGCTTTCCATATTCCTGTGGTTAAAGCTGACAGCTATGAGGCAGACGATGTCATCGGTACTCTGGCGAAGAAAGCTGAACAAGCCGGCTACACCGTGTATATGGTCACCCCGGATAAAGACTATGCGCAACTGGTGTCGCCGCATATTTACATGTATAAGCCCTCCCGCCAGGGCAACGGTATCGAGGTGCTTGGAGAGAAAGAAATTTTAGAAAACTGGCAGATCAGCAGGGTGGATCAGGTTGTAGATGTCCTTGGCCTTCAGGGCGATAGCGTGGATAACATCCCGGGTATCCCCGGTATAGGCCCTAAAACGGCTATTCAACTGATTGCCGCATACGACACGGTGGAAGGCGTGATTGCCAATGCGGAAAAAGTTAAAGGAAAAAATGGGGAGCGTATCGCCCAGTTCGCCGACCAGGCCCTTTTATCCAAGCGACTTGCAACAATCAATACGTCCGTGCCCGTCGAATTCGACGAGCGCGCCTTGCACCTGGATCCTTTTGATGCGGGGGCACTTGCAGAAATATTCAGGGAACTGGAATTTCGTACCCTTGCCCGGCAAATCCTCGGAGACGAAGCCTCTGAAAGGGGGCAGGCATCTGTTGCTTCGGGTACACAAGGTAGCCTCTTTGATGTCCCTTCCCCTTCAGACGCGCCATCAACCCCTCTCGCCGCACATTCGGTAGCCGACAAAACCATAGACAATACCCCGCATGAATATTTCCTGGTGACGGACAAAGAAGCGATCCGGTCGCTGGTCGAAAAACTCCTCGTGCAGCCGTCTATTTGTTTTGACACCGAAACTACCCATATTGATCCGACCCTCGCAGAGCTGGTAGGGATGTCTTTTGCTTTTACTGCACATGAGGCCTATTATGTGCCAGTGCCGGAAGGACGCGATGAAGCATTGGCACTGCTGCGTAACTTCATTCCGGTTTTTACCCACCCAGGGATCATAAAAATTGGACAAAATATCAAATTCGACGCGATTGTGTTGAAAGGGTATGGGATTGAACTTGAGGGGGAATACTTCGATACGATGGTAGCCCATTACCTCCTGGAGCCAGAAATGCGTCATAATATGGATTACCTTGCTGAAACATACCTGAAATACCAGCCCGTAAGCATAGAACAGCTTATTGGTAAAAAAGGCGGCAGGCAGATTAATATGCGGGATGTTGCTATTGAAAAAGTCACGGATTATGCCGCTGAAGATGCAGATGTAACCTTGCAGTTGAAAAATATTTTGGAGCCGCGTCTGAAAACTGAAGCCCTGGACCATTTGTACCATCAACTCGAAGCCCCCCTAATCCGGGTAATTGCAGATATGGAATTTGAAGGCGTGCGTATTGACAGCGATTTTTTGAATGATTATGCACAGCAATTGGAAAAGCTGATTCGGGTTCAGGAGGGGGATGTTTACGAAAAGGCAGGGCTTAGGTTCAACATCGCATCCCCAAAACAGGTGGGGGAAATCCTATTTGAGCGCTTGAAAATACCCTATCAGGGGGCGAAAACTAAAACCGGGCAGTATTCTACGAATGAAGACAAGCTGATCGAATTAGCCGGGGAATACCCTCTGATTGCTGCTATCTTACAGTACAGGGCTTTGACCAAGCTAAAATCTACTTATGTGGACGCGTTGCCCAGGATGGTAAACCCCCGCACGGGTAGGGTGCATTCCTCCTTTAACCAGGCCCTTGCCGCTACCGGGCGTTTGAGTTCCAATAACCCCAATTTGCAGAATATCCCGATCCGGACGGCTGAAGGTGCCGAAGTGCGTAGGGCATTTATCCCCCGCGATAAGGACCATGTTCTGCTTTCTGCCGATTACTCCCAGATTGAGCTGCGCCTGATCGCTGCCATCAGTGGTGATGAAGCGATGCTCGAGGCCTTTCGTCTGGAACAGGATATCCACCGGGCTACTGCGGCGCGTGTATTTGGCGTTCCGTATAACGATGTAAGCAAAGAACAGCGCTATCGCGCAAAAACTGTAAATTTCAGTATTGTCTATGGCGCCGGGGCAACCAACCTGTCCAGGCAGTTGAGTATCAAGCGCCAGGAAGCCAAAGAGCTTATTGATGCGTATTTTGAACAGTACAAAGGTTTGAAATCGTATATGGAAAATATCGTCTCAGAAGCCCGTGCAAAAGGTTATGTGACTACCCTCATGGGGCGTCGGCGATCGCTTCGCGATATTCATTCCAAAAGTTCCCTGGAGCGCAGTAACGCGGAGCGTATGGCAATCAATACCCCTGTCCAGGGTTCTGCTGCAGATTTGATAAAAATGGCGATGGTCAGGATTCACCACCAAATCAGGTCGGAGGGTTGGAAAAGCAGGATGATCCTTCAGGTACATGACGAACTCGTGTTTGATGTCCATCGGGATGAGGTGGAGATGATCCAGCCGCATATCAAACGGCACATGTGTGAGGCAATCCCGGATTTGAAAGTGCCGATTTTGGTAGAAATGGGTATTGGTGCGAATTGGCTTGAAGCGCATTAGGGACTTTCATAACCTCCCCCTCCAGGGGTTTCGATGATTATACGCCCACCGGCTTCGAGGGTCCTGCTTTCGATTCCGGATATTGGCTGTTTCTGGCCGTTCTCTCCAATAATCCATTGTTGTCCGGGCTGGCCATCGCTTCCTCCGGCCATTCCGTATGGGGGTACTTTCCGGTGCTGACTGAGCAGGGTTATTTTTACCGGGCGCAGGAATTCCCATTCCCGGATAACACCGTCGCCTCCTTTCCACTTACCATGGCCTCCTGAACCCTTTCGGATCGCAAAGCGCCATAGCCTTGCCGGGTAGTGCAGTTCAATATCTTCGGGATCGGTAATCCGTGTGTTGGTCATGTGCTGATGTACGGCAGAACGGCCATGGAAACCCGGCCCTGCACCACACCCCCCTGCAATCGTCTCATAATAGCCAAACTGACGGTTGCCAAAGAGGAAGTTGTTCATCGTGCCCTGGCTACAAGCAGAGAGGCCGAGGGCTTTGAGCAGGGTATCCACCAATCGCTGGCTGACTTCTGTATTGCCCCCTACAACAGCAGGGCAGAAAATGGGGTTGTCGCTGAAGTCAGGGTTCAGAAAACAGGTGGGTAGTTGTATGGAAACGTGTTTGAGCAGGCCTTCGTTAAGCGGGATTTCTTTATTGCAAAGGAGGCGCAATACATAAATTACTGCACTGTAAACGATGGATAAGTTGGCGTTCAGGTTGAAAGGATGGGTAGGTGAAGTGCCGGTGAAATCAATATACAAATGACCTTGCCGGACTTCCATACGGACACAAATGAGATGACCGTCATCGAGGGCTTCCCGGGCCTGGTACTGACGGCCTTCCATTTTTTCGAGTGCTGCCGACAGGGCAATAGCAGCACCTTCTTTGATTTTCTCCATATAGAGCTGCACCTTGTCCGCTCCATATCCTGCCGATAGCTCCTGTAAGCCTTTTTCCCCGGCTTTTAAAGCAGCCAGGGATGCCTGTAGATCGGCGAGGTTTTCGTCAATGGCACGGGAGGGGAAAGTAGATTCGCGCAGCAGCTTTTCGATGGCCTCCCATTGCGGTATGCCTTTTCTCACCAGATATCGTGGGGTTATGGCGACGCCCTCCTCTACCAGCGCCTGTGCATCGGGGGGCATGGAGCCTGGTGTTTTTCCGCCAATCTCTGCGTGATGCGCCCTATTAATCGCATATCCGATGCACTTGCCCCCGGAAGAAAAAACACCGCATAGTAAGGTAACGTCAGGCAGGTGGGAGCCGCCATAGCGGGGATGATTGGTAATCAGTACATCCCCTGGCTCCAGCGGAAGGGCCTCGAGCATCAATCTTCCGCAAATCCCTAAACTGCCCAGGTGGACGGGAATATGAGGGGCGTTGACGAGCAGCTCGCCACGGGGATCGAGTAGGGCACAGGAAAAGTCCAGCCGTTCTTTTATATTAACAGACAATGCAGTGCGTTGTAGTTGTGCGCCCATTTCTTCCGCGATAGCTGTAAAACGATTGGTGAAAAGGGATAGCTCTACAGCTTCCTGGTGGTCTTCGTCCGGGGCAAGGTTTAGATTTTGATCTTCCAGGATGGCATGGCCACCTGCTGTGACGGTCATACGCCACCCAGGCTCAACAAAAGCGGAGGAGGTAGGGTTAAGCAGAATGGCAGGACCATGGACTGTCGAACCCGGATCAAGCTGCTCGCGGTCATAAACAGGATACCGGAGGGTGTCGTTTGCGTCCGGTGTGCTGGAAAAACGGTGTGGTGCTGGAAAAATAAGATTGTTGTCGGGAGGATAAGGCCGGAGTACCGGGGAAAGCGTTTGGGTAATTACTTTGACGCTTTCGATTTCGAGCTTTCGCCCGGCAGGGAAGTACCCGAAGGTTTCCCGGTATTTTTCCTCGAATACCGCAGGCACAGTTGACAGCTTATGTGCGCCTACTTCGAGGGTGTTTTCCTGTTTTTCCAGGCGTAAGTACAAGAGCGCTTCTCCACGTTCAATTGAACCGGGATTAAAACCTTCTGCGATGAGTAAAGATTCCGCTTCTTTGAACAGGGCTTCGATCGTTGGTGCTGCGTGCTGGATAAAAACATCCCATGGCAGTAAAATCTGCCGATGTATGAAACGCTGGACGCTTGCCTTGCCAATACCATAAGCGCTAAGCAGCCCGGCATCTGAAGGCAGGATGATGCGTCGTATGCCCAGCCGGGCAGCAATTTGGCAGGCATGGAGGCCTCCTGCGCCACCAAAAGCGAGCAGGGCATAAGCTTTGGGGTCAAAACCCTGTGCGACAGAGATTTTTCGGATGGCCCCGGCCATTTTTTCATTAGCTATAGCCTCAAAACCTTTGAGTAGGGCTGTACGGGAAGTTTTAGCCCCCGTCCCGCTGCTGAGCTCCTGTTCGATTTTTTTCAACGCGGCTTCCGCAGCTTCAATGTGTATTGGAATCCCCATCTCTGAAGGATCCAGTTTGCCGAGGAGGAGGTTTACATCGGTGACCGTGAGTGGCCCCCCTGCACCGTATGCCGCGGGACCGGGAAATGCACCTGCGCTTTCCGGTCCGACACACAGCTGCCTTCCGTCGAAATAACACACAGAACCCCCTCCCGCTGCAACAGATTCAATGGCAATAGCCGGGCTTTGTATTTCAATATCTCCAATGCGCGTTGCATACCGATACTGGTAGCGTTCATGAATCCTTGTGCAGTCCGTGCTGGTACCGCCCATATCGAGGGTGAGGATTTTAGGGAAGCCCAGGCGGAGGGCGATATCCCTTGCCCCGGAAGCACCGCCTGCAGGTCCGCTGAGCAAGCTGTCTTTCGGGTGGAAAGCAGATAAAGGGGTAAGCCCACCAGCGCTGCTCATCAAGAGTAAAGTGGAAATATTATTCCCACGCTGTAATGCTGCTTCAACACGTTTGAGGTACTCATCGAGCAAAGGCGCCAGATAGGCATTGACCAGGGCAGTTTGGGTCCGGGGCAGGAGCTTGATCGCCGGAAAGAGGATATGGGAAAGGGAAATAAACCGATAACCTGCCTGCTGAAGTGCATTTCCAAGGATAATCTCATGGTCAGGGTTTCGATAACTGTGCAGCAGGGCGACTGCGACAGATTCCACATCGCTTTTGCGCAGCACAGCGATGATGCGGTCAATTTCAGAAGAAAGGAGTGGCTTGAGCACGTTCCCGGTCGCGTCGAGGCGTTCTTCGACTTCAATTGCGACCCGGTGAATTTGAAAAGGGTCGGGGATGTTAAGTGCAAAAAGGTTTGGCCGTTGCTGCGTGCCAATCACCGGTAGGTCCGCAAAGCCCCTGGTGATGAGCAGGGCCGTCTTTGCACCTTTTTTTTCCAGTAGGGCATTAGTCCCTTTGGTAAATCCCAGGCGCATATCTGTCGGCGGCAACGGACGGTCAAGCGGGGTCTGTGTGGCCAGGCGTGCGGCAAGAATCGGTGCTTCTTCACCGGAGGTTAGTTCAAAGTCTAATCCCGAAATGTCTATTTCAATATCCTGATCGAGCTCAAGGATATGCCGCGTGGACGACAACTCAACGACCCTTAAGGTACGGTAATCCGGTAAAGCGGGAAAAGAAAGCCGGTAGCCTGAAAAAATATCTTTGGTAACAGGCCATTTATGGCGCACGAGAAATTTACCAGGGCCTGTTTTTTTGACAATTACTCCTCGCAAAGCACTGCTGCTCAGCACTTTAACCCTGATTATCCCTCCTTCGGGATTGGCGGCCATACAATCGGTAAAGGTGCCGCCCATATCAATCCATATCTGCCATTTATCGTTCATATTGTCAAAAGTAGGGAGAAAATGTATATTTATCCCATTCTGTGAAACGACAAATAGCGATTCGTTTTTGAGCCGGCATTTCGATCGCCAGGAATCTTTTGGTTGCGTGGTTTCATTGGTTGTCCTGTGTGCCAGATGGATGTATTACAACGGCATTATCAGGGTAAAAAGATGTTTCCCAACTAAGGTGGTATATTGCAATAAGTCGGTTACAGAGAAATTATCACAAGCTAAAGAGCAAAGTTTATGCGCCCGGAATTACCGGAAAATATTGCAGGGCTATTAGAAAAAGCGATTGCATACGACCACATCGGGGATATTTATAACGCTGTTAAGTTATACAAGCGGGTGATTTGCCTTGCCCCGGATAGAGTGGCACCGTATGAGCGGCTGGTGTCTATATATAAATCCCGTTGCGAGTGGAAATCAGTTTTGCACTATGCAAAAAAAGCATTATCGCTGGATGCAGGCCTGCAGCAGGTCTGGTGGGATATGGGGATTGCAGCGAGTGCATTGGGTAAAGGGCGTATATCCCGGGCGGTTTGGCAAAAGTTTGGCGCAAAGGCACGGCCGGGAAAATTACTTGCGCTGCAAATTCAGCGGAATGGAGCTTTTGAAATCGTTTGGGCACAAGGGGTAGATCCGACAAAGGCGATACTGTGTTCGATCCCACACCCCGATAGTGGGTTGCGATACCGCGATTTGCTGTTGTTCGACCGCGAAATCGTGGGTTATTTTATGCATGGGCGCCGCAAGATGCCCGTTTTTCCGGTCTTGTGGCGGGTTAAGACATCTTTTTTCTACACGTTCTGTTGTACGCTCCATAATTGCAACGATGCGGCATTGCGGGTTTTCAGGCAGCTTTGCGACGATGCGGAGATCGGCTGGGAAATATGGTCAGATGCAACCCTGGCGTCTTCGGCAGTCTCAGCTTCCGGGAAACCAGAGTACTTTGGAAAGGAAATCCTCAAACTACACAGGGACGACACGGTCTGTGTTGCCCTGGCAGCGAAAGGGATGGAAGAGGTAGTGGAGCTTCTCCGCAACTGGGCACTGATCAGCCTTGGGGCATATACGGATTTCAGGGCTTTTTGAAAAACCAGCGGGCAGAAGTGGTGGATCAGACCTGTTGCGGGGGGAATCATCGAGGGGTTAAAACAACTGTTTTCCTACCATGTTGAGCTGCCGCAACAAATATGTCAAAAGGCTACTTTGGGATTGTCCTTCCGGGCGTACTTTTCATCAGGTGTTTGATTGTGTTTTTTTCCAAAAAAGCGATAGCCAGCAGAACAGCGGTCAGTACCCCGGTATTGGCCGTCAGTTTAGCGGGCAGGTTGGCAGCCAGCCAGGTATTATTTGCGAGGCTTAGGCCATATCCGGCAAGGGCGAGTAGGACATAAATGGCCATTCGCCCAATAGGATAACTTACCGGAAAGTATCGTTGGCCGCTCAGATAGCAGGCTGCCACCATAAAACCATAACACGCCAGGGCTGCCCATGCCGGCCCATAGTATCCTATCCGGGGTATGAGGAAAATATTCAGGCCAATCGTGATCGCACTGCCCCCAATAGCGAAGAAACCGCCCGCAATGGTTTTGTCGGCGAGTTTGTACCATACGGAAAAACAGTAATATACACCGAGAAACAGATAGGCCATGAGGAGGATGGGAACAATTCCGGTTGCCTCCCGGTACTTGGGGCCAATGAGGAATGCAATCAGGTCGAGGTAGAGCATGATTCCCAAAAATACGAGGCTTCCTACCAGGGTGAAGGCCTGGGCTACTTGTGCATATATTTTTTTAGCATCCTCCCGCTGCGCATGCCGGAAGAAGAACGGCTCTGCAGCATAATTAAACGCCTGGGTGAAAAGGGTCATCAGGATGGGGATTTTTGCTGCCGCACCAAAGAGGCCGAGTTGGGTGAGTTTGTCATTGAGCGTACCCGGGGTGAAAAACTTTATCATGGGGTTGCCGATAAATTGGTTGATCGCACCTGCAAGTCCGCCCAGGATAAGAGGGGCTGTGTACCAAAGCATTTTTTTCAATAGCTCCCAGTCAATGCTCCAGGTCATACGTGCGATCATTGGCGTAAATTGCAGAAAGGTAATCAGACTGGCCAGGAGGTTGGCAAGGAATACGTATCCTACCCGGAAGTCGGGGTTGTAAATGGTATTGATTGCCCCCCAGCCTTTTGCGATGAGCCATGGGCAGCATTCCAGAAAGAAAAAGATAAAGAACAGGTTGGAAAAAATATTGACCAGGCGGATAAAAGCAAACTTTCCGGGGCGGTTGTCCAGGCGGAGCCGCGCAAAGGGCACCGTAGTGAGGGTATCCAGTGCAAGAATCAGGAGGAATAATGCCACATACTCCGGGCGGTCAGGATAATCGAGCCATACGGCAATTGGCTGTACAAATGCCATGGCGCAAAGGGTAGTGGCCGTAGTGGTGAGAATCAGGAAAAAGGTGGCAGTGGAAAAAGCATTCCCGGGTTGTCCTTTATCATTGGCATACCGGAAATAGGTGGTTTCCATCCGGAAAGTGAACACGACGATGAGCAGCGCGATGTAGGCATACAACTCGGTAACAATACCGTATTCTGCCCTGTTGGTGAAGGACCGGGTGAGGTAGGGGGTCAGGATGACGTAGTTGAGCAGCCGACCCAGGATACTGCTGAGGCCATAGATCGCGGTTTCACCGGCAAGCTTTTTTAGTAGGGACATGGAGGATCATATCTACCTGATATGTTGCAATTTAGATAGGGTAAAAACGCGTTTTTCCCCCATTGGCTTATTGAAAGCACCCTGACGGTCCGTGTACCAGGACAACGGCACAGGATAAGTGAAAAACAGGCGGTAATACCTGTATTGAACCCCTTTGCAACAAGTCGGTTATTTAGAAATATGGGCATAAAGTAACGGATTAGGCTGCGTATTGCCAACTGATTTCCAAAGTTACCTTATTTTTAGCCGCACAAAAAATATGGAATGATCAATACAGAATTATTAAAGGTGATTTGTGAAATTCCCGGGGCACCCGGCTTTGAACAGCGTATCCGGGAATTCGTCATTAACCAGATCGGGCCCTATGCGGATGAAGTCAGCACAGACAACCTCGGCAATGTCATTGCCCTCAAGCGGGGTAAATCGCCGAAGCGGGTAATGGTGGCCGCCCACCTGGATGAAATTGGGTTTATAATTACCCATATTGACGATGATGGTTTCCTGCGTTTTCACCCTCTTGGAGGCTTCGATCCCAAGACCTTGAGCTCTCAGCGCGTGGTCGTCCACGGAAAAAAAGACCTTATCGGGGTAATGGGTTCAAAGCCCGTCCATCTGATGAAAGCGGAAGAGCGTGGGAAGCCGGTGCCGATAGAGGATTATTTTATTGACCTCGGTATGCCCCGCAGCGAAGTGATCGAATATATCTCCCCCGGCAACCCCGTTACCCGGGAACGCGCCCTGATCGAGCTGGGTAGTTGTGTCAACAGCAAATCGCTGGATAATAGGGTGTCGGTGTTTATCCTGATCGAGACATTCAAAGCGATGCAGGATGAGTTGCCGCCGTATGATATTTACGGCGTCTTTACAGTGCAGGAAGAAGTCGGGCTTCGGGGAGCAATTTCAGCAGCCCACCGGATCAACCCCGACTTTGGTTTTGGACTTGATGTAACGATCGCTTTTGACGTACCAGGCGCTCAAGCTCACGAGGTGGTCACTAAATTGGGTAAAGGCGCTGCAATAAAAGTATTGGACGGCAGCGTTATATCCGATTATCGAATGGTAGATTACCTTAAAAACCTGGCTACCCGTCATCAAATCCCCTGGCAGTTGGAAATCCTCCCCGCAGGAGGTACCGATACCGCAGGTATTCAGCGCTATGGTAAGAACGGGGCAATCAGCGGGGCGATTTCCATCCCGTTGCGCCATATCCATCAAACAATCGAAATGGCCCATAAATCGGATATCCGCGATTGCATCACATTGCTCCATGCCGCTTTACTCGAACTCGACCAGCATAGCTGGCAGTTCTAAGCAAAATCTTTCACATCGCCTAAAATTGCGCTTGATCATGTATAAAATAGGAAAAATTTCGCTGTTGACGGTCCTGGGGGGTATCATGACCCTCGCTTTCACCCCCCTGCCAACGAACCGGGAATTTGAAATCAGTAAAAACCTGGAAATTTTTGCAAATCTTTTCCGGGAACTCAACAATGCCTATGTGGACGAACTCGACCCGGGTGCCCTGATGGGAAAAGGACTGGAAGCCATGGTGGCCTCCCTGGATCCTTTTACCAATTATTTTGCAGAATCCGACATCGAACGTTACCGAATCCTCCAGGAGGGGAGCGCCAGTGGGGTTGGGCTGAGCTTCAGAACAACGGAACAACGGATCCTCGTCTCGGACGTTTTCAAAGATATGGCTGCGGATAAAGCAGGGGTAAAAATTGGCGACCAGCTTATCGCCATTGACGGCAGGAGTCTGCAGGGCAGAAGTACCGAAGACGTGGATTATCTGCTCCGCGGCGCACCAGGCAGTACGGTGGAGGTGACAATACGCAAAGCTGGCGGAACAACCGACACCCCGGTCAAACTTACCCGGGACGAACGGGAAGCGCCAAACGTCCCGCACTCGGATTTGCTCGACAATGATATCGCCTATGTATCCCTGACAACATTCACCCAGAACGCGGGCCGCAATGTCGCCAATGCCCTTCGCGATCTACGCCTGAAGAATCCCGCCCTTAAAGGGATTATCCTCGATTTGCGCGGCAACGGAGGGGGCTTATTGAGCGAAGCAGTCAATGTGTGTAACGTTTTTATCCCGCAGAACCAACTTGTAGTAACGACCCGCGGAAAAATCCGCGAACAGGACCGCAGCTATAAAACGACCGGAGAGCCTTTTGATACCGAGCTTCCACTTGCTGTCATTATTGATAAAGGCTCTGCTTCGGCCTCGGAGATCGTTAGCGGGGTAATTCAAGACTATGATCGCGGGGTACTCATCGGACAGCGTTCTTATGGGAAGGGCCTGGTGCAGAATACTGTGGATATCGGGTATAATGCCCGCCTAAAACTTACAATTTCCAAGTATTATATCCCCAGTGGCCGCTGTATCCAAAGCGTGCAGTATAAAGACGGTGAGCCGGTAGATATTCCGGATGCACAGCGCGGGGCCTTTAAAACGCGCAATGGCCGTAAAGTACTCGATGGCGGCGGCGTGAGTCCGGATATCGCGGTCGTACAGGCAGAGAACCTGCCGGTCGTGCGTGCCCTTATCAGTCAGGGGGTCATTCTTGATTTTGTCACCGAATACTGCCGTAATAAGCCGACTATGCCCGCCGCAGAGGCGATCCGGTTTACGGAATTCGATCAGTTTATCAACTTCCTGATCAACAGAAAAGTAACCCTGAGCACAGATACGGAAAAACTACTGGAACAAATGCGGAAAAGTGCAGAAAAAGAGGGATATCCTTTGAAAGTGGATATTGATGCGCTGGAAAAAAGCCTTTCCGAAGCCCAGCTCAACTCAATCCGCCAGAATAAGGAACTGGTCACCTCCCTTATCGAAAAAGAAATTTCCGGGCGGTATTATTATCAGGAAGGTAGGGTCCGCACAGGCTTATCAAGGGATATGGAAATTGCAGAGGCGATTAACGTGCTGAAAACAACGGCCAGGTACAATAACCTGTTGGGCAAGTAAATAAGTGATGAGGCTGTCTCAAGAGTCTTTTGGCGGTATTCGCCGCCCAAGAATATTTTTTAAAACGCCGATTTTGTTGGTTTTGCTTCTCAAAATCAACAAAATCGGCGTTTTAAAAAATCTATTCTGTCGCTGAAGGTGGCAGAATCCTTATGAGCCCCCCTGAAAAAATATTATTTAGCGGCGCAAGCCGCACAAAACGCTGTTCAGGACGCCAATCGGGAAAACAATTCTTACACACCCTCCTCACTAGAAGGCTGATTAAATATGTAGCGCACGGTTATCGGTAGCTGCCAGTGCTGCTTCCTTGAACGCTTCGGTATAGGTCGGGTGTGCATGGCTGATTCGTGCGGCATCTTCGGCGGAAGCCCTGAACTCCATGAGTGCCACTGCTTCCGCAATCATATCTGCTGTCCGTGGCCCGACCATGTGAACCCCAAGTATTTCATCGGTTTCCTGATGGGCAAGGACTTTGACCATACCCTCCGTATCTGTACTTGCACGTGCACGCCCGAGCGCTTTGAACGGAAATTTACCGGATTTATAGGGGATGCCATCGGCTTTGAGCTGTTCTTCTGTACGGCCAACGCCCGCAACCTCCGGCCAGGTATAAACGACCCCGGGGATGAGGTTATAATCAATATGGGGATGCTGACCGGCGATGATTTCGGCGACAAACACCCCTTCTTCTTCAGCCTTGTGGGCCAGCATTGCACCCTGGATGACATCTCCGATGGCAAAGATACCGGGTACGTTGGTTTGTAGCCTTGCATCTACTGCGATACGGCCTTTTTCATCGGTCTGCACCCCGGCTTTGTCGAGTCCGAGGCCGTCGGTATAGGGGCGGCGGCCAATTGCAACGAGGCAGTAGTCGGCCTCTATATTTTGGATTTGTTCGGTATCGCGTTTTTTGTATTCGATGGTAACCTTATCGTTATCGGAGGATACAGCAGTTACGGCATGTTGCAGGTGGAATTTCATACCAAGTTTTTGCAGTGCGCGCTGGAGTTCTTTGCTGCAATCTCCGTCCATTCCCGGGATGATCCGGTCCAGAAATTCAATGACATCTATTTGTGTACCGAGGCGTGCATAGACCGAGCCGAGTTCCAGACCGATTACCCCACCTCCGATAATCACCATCCGTTGAGGTATCTGTTGGATATTCAGTGCTTCAGTGGAAGTGATGACCCTTTTTTTATCGTAGTTAAAGGCCGGCGGTACGATGGGCTTGGATCCGGTAGCGATGATGATATATTTACCTTCAATTTCGGTCGTGTTGCCATCTTGACGGGCAATGGCAATTCGGGTAGGGCTTAGGAATGATCCATGCCCGTGCAGGATATCAATTTTATTTTTTTTCATCAGGAATTCGATTCCTTTGACGGTTTGGCCCACGACTTCGTCTTTACGTCGGATCATTTGGGGCATATTGACCTGCAGGTTTTGCAGTTCGATACCATGCTGGGCGAATTTTTCGCTGGCATTGTGATAATGTTCGGAAGAATCGAGGAGGGCTTTGGAAGGGATACAGCCTACGTTGAGGCAGGTACCCCCGAGGGAGTTGTACCGTTCTACGATAGCAGTTTTCATCCCGAGTTGGGCGCAGCGGATAGCAGCCACATATCCACCCGGACCGGAGCCGATGACGATGACTTCGTATTGCATGTTTGGGTTGGTTTGAATCAAAAAAATTACCTGCGTTTATTTTTATTTTTTTTCCAGTTTCTGCGGCCCTGCTGGTTTTTGTCCCCTGTTGGCGGATGGTCTTGCTTTTTAGGCGTTTGATTTTCCATAGCAGGGGGAGGGGTAGGGGGTTTGTCGCGATGTTCCCGTATTTCGGGTTTAGGAGCAGGGGGCGGTGTCTGGCGGTTTGCGGTATTATCCTTTACAGGTGGGCTGGTGGCTTCGCGGCCACGGCTTTTCTTTTTCTTTTTGCGGCGCCTTTTTTCTTCGGGGAGTTCGATTTCGCCGGTTACATCAGCAAAGCCCACCTCGGCAGGTTCGCCGATATAAGCAGAAACAGCTGCGCTGATCTCGAATTCTTCTGGTTTTTCCCCTCTTGCGTTCATTTCGATAATTTCGCGTACTTTTTCTACCTCGAGTGGGTAGAACTGGCCTTTTCCCCGTTCATGTTCATAGACGTAGAACATGATGCGTTTGAAAATATCGGTTTTGACAAGAATGGCCCTTCCTTTTTGGGTAAAGAGGAAGTCAGATTTTTCCGGGAAAGATTCCAGGGCATCGAGATAGGTATCCAGTTCGTAATTTAGGCAGCATTTAAGGCGACCGCACTGCCCGGAGAGTTTTGCCTGGTTGATTGCCAGGTTTTGGTAGCGTGCTGCAGCTGTTGAGACGGATTTGAAGTCGGACAGCCAGGTGGAGCAGCATAATTCGCGCCCACACGAGCCGATACCGCCAATTCTGGCAGATTCCTGGCGTGCGCCAATCTGGCGCATTTCGATTTTTATCTTGAATTCTTTGGCGTAATGGCGGATGAGCTCGCGAAAGTCCACCCGTCCGTCGGCGGTATAATAGAAAGTTGCTTTCCTGCGGTCACCCTGAAACTCTACATCGCCAATTTTCATATCCAGGCCGAGGGAGCGGGCGATAGCGCGGGCACGTACCATTGTAGGCACCTCCATTTCGCGGGCTTCCTGTAGTCGTTCGAGATCGCGTTCGTTCGCCCTTCGGATGACTTGGTTATTTGCGGCCTGGGGCTTGGCTTTTTTCTTTTTCATTTGCAGGCGCACCAGTTCGCCCGAGAGGGTTACTTTGCCGATATCATAGCCGTTTCCGGTTTCTACCACTACCATATCTCCGGTTGAGACACGGGCGGTTTCTGCTACATGAAAAAATGCTTTATGGGCACCATTTTTAAAGCTTACTTCCACGACGTCATAAGGGTCAATATCTGAAATTTCCAGTTGAGAGAGCCAGTCAAAGGTGTTGAGGCGGTTACAACCGCCGCTTCCGCAACCACCGTTGCTTTGGCATCCTTTGGTGCTGCTGCTGCTGCAAGTGCTACATCCTAAACATCCCATTATTATTTTGATTTAAACACAGACTAAACAAATTGAGCGCTATTAATTTATGAGGTTTACGGGTATCCCTTCCATTTTTTTTCCTGCATATCGGTCTTTGAGTATTTGGTGCATTTGGATGGAGGTATCGAGGAAAAGGATTTTGGCATTTGCATTTCGTTCGATGGAAAAAATACATTCAGACCACAAGCGTGCGATCTGTCCGATTTTTTCTGCATCCACATAGGGGGTGAATTTTTTGGCGAAATCCAGTTCTTCGCCCTGCAGCCTTGCGGTCAGTCTGCCGTCGAGGCGCAGGAGCAGTAACTCATGCAGGAAATGCAAACCGAACAGTAGAAAGTGTTTTTGCTTTTCCCGGCCCCAGGTGGCCGCTTCTTCTGACCAGCGCAGGATTTCCAGGGGTTTCCCGCTATAGGTTTTTCGGATCCAGTGGAGCAGCGCGCCAGACTCGACATTTTCTTTTTCCCGGGCTAATTTGAGGGCTTCGTCGAAGTTACCATTTGCCAGATAGGCAATAGCAGCCGCTTTTTGTCCGAGCCCGGGAAAACGTTCGTCGAGGGCAGCGATGATGTCTTCGTCGCGCAAGGGCGGTATTTTGATCATCTGGCAGCGGGAAAGAATCGTTGGCAGGATGAGATCGGCATTTTCTGCCACGAGGATAAAATAGGTGTCCTGTGGCGGCTCTTCGATGAGCTTCAGCAGCCGGTTACCTTCTTTCCCCAGGTATTCCGGCAACCACATAATGAGCACCCGTCGAGGCGATTCAAATGAAGTGAGGTATAATTTATGATAGATAGAGAGGCATTCTTCTTTAGTGATATTCCCTTGTTTATTTTCTTTTCCGATTTGCAGGAGCCAATCGGTGACCGATAGGTAGGGGTTCTCTGTAATCGCTTTTCTCCAGGCGGGAAGGAACTTATCGCTGGTGGTTTTTGCCCCGTCTTTATCGCTGACGGTTGGGAATGAAAAGTGTAGGTCGGGGTGGATGTATTTAAGGGATTTAACGCAATGCGGGCAAGTACCACAAGCCCCTTCTGCTGTTGGGCGGGCACATAAGAGAAAGCTGCCCCATGCTATCGCCAGTGGCAAAGCGCCGCTTCCTGCGGGCCCCAGTAATATAGTGGCATGGGGAATCCTTTCCTGTGCGCCGATTTGACACAGCAGGTCCCTGGCCGTTCGCTGACCGATGACTTGTTTGAAAATCATGGCTGCCGTTTTATTCGGGCAGATTTGGATCCCAAACGCTTATTTCAGAATGAAATACAGTGGAAAAGAAAATTTATCGAACGGGCGTATTTAGAAAGCCCTGACTAACGCTAATCCGCGTTCATAAGGGGGCGTTGGCTTGTATAACATTATAGCATATTGATATACAGGATGTTTTTGATCTCTGATAATCAGTATTCCGTCGCGATTATATTTTTGCCGCAGGCAAAATATTTTTCTGATCCACTATTCATTCGACCTTTAAAGCGCATGAACCGACATCCGCCGTGGTCTTAACCTTTTATAACGGTAAAAATAGGGAATTCTTTTGAAAGCTTACACTTAATTATGGACAATTTGACCTGTGCGGTATGCTAAATTGGCGGGATCTACCCTGTGGTAATCACTATTTACAGCCCTGCAATTGGACAAACTTATCGCAACGGGATTATTGAAGGCTAAAAATGACGATTTTTTTCCCCACGCTGACCCGTCGCAAAAACCTAATGAAGGGGCTTAAATTAGCCGCTTACAGCCTGCAACGATTCAGCCGCCATAAGGCTGTTGTATTATTCCGATAGAATACATTCCAGCGTATCAATCAAAAGGTATGGATTTTTGTTTGAGTAGAAAGAACGGTTTGAACGGCGTAGGCAAGGACAAACCATAAAACAACAACGACATGCGGATTGCAGTATTCAGAAAAGCACACTTTAATGCCGCCCATCGCTTACACAACCCACATTGGAGCAATGAGCGAAACCGCGAGGTTTTCGGCCTTTGTAATAATCCCAACTATCATGGGCATAATTATGAGCTCGAGGTAAAAGTGAGTGGTGAAGTGGACCCAGATACGGGCTACCTGATAGACCTGAAACTTCTTGCTGACCTTATCCGTTCAGAAGTCGAAGACCGCTTCGACCACAAGAACCTCAACCTCGACACAGAAGAATTCCGGGAACTCAACCCGACTGCAGAGCATATCTGCTATGTGATCTGGAAAATACTCAGGGCAGGGCTGGAGGATCGCTACGATTTAGCGGTGCGCTTATACGAAACGCCCAGAAATTATGTAGAATATCCTGCCTGAATCCCGGGCTATGGCCGTTGTGCCCGTTTGACGAGCTTGATTACCTTTTTTTGCCGGCTTTGATTGATGAGGGTAAGGTAATACATCCCATCGGGAAGCCCTCCGAGGGAGTAGCGTTGCCCGGATTCTGCCAAATAAACGCGCACAACGACGCCGATTTGGTTCTGGACGACAATCTGTTCTATCCCCTCAGTATAAGAGAGGTTGAAATAGTCGCTTGCAGGGTTTGGGAAAACCTGCACGTTGGCAGCAAAATCAAGGTCGTTGGTGTTCGTGGTAAGGTTTTGTACTGTAACATCAAAATTCATACTGGTCAGGATACTGTCGGGCTTTGAAACAGAGGAAAAATTGATGGCGAATTTGCCATTTCCTGCGACCTGGTTAGGCAAGACATAAAAAATAAAGCCAACTTTAGCTTTTGGAGGAAGGATGAAAGGAGCATTCAGGCCCAGTGCAGGGTCAATATTGCTGCTGACAATCGGGATAAAGCACTCTACGCCATCACAAACCTGCGTGAGCCAGGCGGAGGGCCGATCCAGTTCCCTCCGTTTCCATTTTAATTTTAAGGTATCTTTGGTGCTGAGGTTCTCGATGGAGGAGTACACTTCCAGGCTCAGGGAGGGGTCTGAAATGTTGACCTTGAAAGTCTGCTTCACTTCAGCAGGGGTTATTTTCAAGTCCTGCCCGTTGAGGTCGGCGACGAGGAGGCAGGTCAGCAGGAAGAGTATGGTTTGTTTCATCGAAATGTATTTAGTACTTAAACACTTTAACAGACTTGACCCGGAGTTGTGCAAAAAAGTGCTTTTGACACCACAGGCGGCGTGCACCGCCAAGAAGTATTTCTTAGAGCGTCGTTTTCATTGATTTTGCGAGGCAAAATCAATGAAAACGACGCTCTAAGAAAATTTTATTCTGACACCGAAGGCAGCAGAATACCCTTCGGACAGCCTCATTCAAAACGTTGTTTCGCCGCCGAGGGCATTATGAGACAGGACGGTCTTTTAGTACCGCCTCAGAGGCAGCGAAAGAACTTTTGATACAATACAATACTAACAAGTTCATAAAATCAAACGACTGGGATTAAAATTTTGTTTGTTGGCGGGCTTAAAAAGTTTATAACATGCACATCGTCATCATCGGGAACGGGATCAGTGGGGTCACAGCTGCGCGGTTCATCAGAAAACTCAGCGGTTATCGGGTGACCTTGATTTCCGGGGAGACGGATTATTTTTTCTCCCGGACGGCATTGATGTATGTCTATATGGGGGATATGCGGTTTATAGATACCGAGCCTTATCCGCGGGGGTTTTGGAAGGAAAACAGGATAGAATTATTGCGGGGCTGGGTAATGAAGGTAGATCCTGTCAACAGGACCCTGACGATGAAGGACGGACGGCAGGTGGGTTATGACAAGCTGGTGATCGCCACGGGTTCTGTCCCTAAGTGGCCTGAGGTGCCGGGAGTGGGGTTGGAAGGCGTACAGGGGCTTTACTCGGCACAGGATTTAGCGGGTATGGAGCGTTTGAGTAAAGGGCTTAAATGTGCAGTCATTGTCGGAGGTGGGTTGATTGGGGTAGAAATGGCCGAAATGTTCAGCAGCCGGGGTATTGCGGTTACGATTCTGGTACGCGAACCTGGCTATTGGGGTAATGTACTTCCAGCCAGTGAGTCTGCTTTGGTGGGCCGGCATTTAAAGGAGCAAGGCATAGACCTTCGTTTTTCTACGGAACTGGTAAGGATTGAGGACGACGGCAGCGGAAGGGCTGGCGGGGTCGTGACGAGTCAGGGGGAATATATCGGGTGTGGCTTTGTGGGGCTCACCATTGGGGTACGGCCCAACATCGGTTTATTGGAGGGTAGCGGAATTGAGTGCCAGCAGGGCGTGCTTGTCAACGCCCATCTGGAAACGAACATCCCCGGTATTTACGCAGTCGGGGATTGTGCGGAGCTACGCGGGCCGAAGCAGGGCCGACAAGCGATAGAGGCCATGTGGTACACCGGGCGCATGATGGGCGAGAGCCTTGCCTATACCCTTTGTGGGGTTCCAACGGTTTATGATCCCGGTATATGGTTCAATTCCGCAAAATTTTTCGATATTGAGTATCAGGTTTATGGCGAAGTGCCGAACGTTTTGTCCGGTAGGTATGCTTCGCTTTACCGGCAAAGTGCCGATGGCAAAAAGAGTATCCGCCTGGTTTTTGACCGGGATACTCATGCCCTGCTCGGAATCAACCTTCTGGGGGTAAGGTTCAGACAAGCGGTATGCGAAAAATGGATACGGGAAAAGTGTGTAGTTGAACAGGTAATGGCAGAGATAGACGGAGCAGGTTTTGACCCGGAGTTTTCGGGGCGGGTGCTTGATTTTTTAGGTGAGTGGGTCCCTCAGGTTGGGATTTCGGATAATCTTTAACAGGATGAAACAGGGAAAAAATATGGACAAGGCACATCCGGATATTTCAGTTACGGGCAGCGCGGCAGCGAAGTTGAGCTGGGGGCAGCGCAGCGGGCTCGCATTCACGGTATTGGCAGTGGTTTTGTGGGTAATGGCAGGCCTTGGATTGGAGATTGGGCGTGGTGGGGGCTTCTGGCTTTGGTTTTCACTGCTTGCCGGGTTATTTGGGGTAATAGGGTATGCCTGGGCGACATATCGGGACCTGCCCCTGGGGGTAAAGTACCGTGCAGTTTGGTTCAGGTCACTGGCCACCAGGGGGATGTGGGCCTGGGTTTTGGGAGCGGGTATAACGGCATTTTATATCATCCTGTATTTTTATCCGGCCTTGCTTGGGTTAGGGCAGGATGGAGCTGCAAATAGTAGGTTGATCGGTTTTTTCGATCCTTTGAGTATCATGTTAAAGCAGGAAGCCGCCTCGCAATGGTTTGTTTACGGTGTATTCTATACACTGGCGGTATTGGCGATGGGCGTAAAATTTATTCTAAAATACCGCCATAACCGTTATCAGGTTGTGCGCACCTTGTCTGTGATGTTTTTTCAGCTTGGTTTTGCCTTCCTGTTGCCTGAGTTTTTCCAGCGGTTTAACCTGCCGGCAACGGATTTGAAGCAGATGTGGCCGCTGAACTATTATTTTTTCCAAGACTGGAATCTCAGGTTATTAATAGGTTCGGGCAATGTAGGTTTATGGATGCTGTTCACTGGCCTTGCGATGATTTTTGTAATTTCTCCCGTTCTGACGTATTATTTTGGCAAGCGGTGGTATTGTTCCTGGGTCTGTGGTTGCGGTGGACTTGCAGAAACGGCTGGCGACCCCTTTCGGCATTTATCGGATAAATCATTGGGGGCGTGGCGGCTTGAGCGATGGCTCGTTCATAGTGTGCTGGTATTCGTGGTGGTGATGACTCTGGCACAGCTATACGCTTTTTTTCATAAGAATCCGGAGGGTTACTTTGTTACGCGCGGGTTTTTTTTGGGGCTGGTCCTGTGTATGTTCCTTGGTGGATCGGTTATTGGGATGGTCAGGCCTGGCGTATTCTCCGCTATTTCCCCCAAGGTGAAGTATGCGGTTTGGGGGATAATCGGGCTGATTTTGTTAAGTTTGATCTGGGCATACTGGAGCGGGAGTCCCAGATTGTTTTTCATCAGCAGCTATAAACTCTCGAAGTGGTATGGGTTTTACATTGGCGCAATATTTTCAGGGGTTGTGGGGGTAGGTTTTTATCCTGTTTTCGGGAGCAGGGTTTGGTGCAGGTTTGGATGTCCAATGGCGGCTATTTTGGGGTTACAGCAGCGTTTTTTCAGCCGTTTCAGGATTACGGTGAACGGTGGTCAATGCATTTCCTGCGGAAATTGCACGGTGTATTGTGAGATGGGGATAGATGTACGGGCATACGCGCAGCGGGGGCAGGACGTGGTCCGGGCTGCTTGCGTCGGGTGTGGGATATGTGCGGAGGTCTGCCCGCGTGGCGTCCTTAGATTGGAAAATGCACCGGATATATTGGGGCGGGGAAAGGAAATCCGTGCCTTGCATATCCGGCAGGATGGGGTAAAGTTGGAAATGGATTAGTTAAAGGAGTTTTTGATTTTTCTGAGGTTATTGCTTTTATCCTGTAGCCGGGACTTCAAAATCTGTTTTAGGCGGACCGCGGGGAGTTTTTGATCGCTTAAACGCGGGTTGAGCGGAGGCAGATCAAGGGTGAGCGGCTCATAATCAGGTCTTTCGACCTGTATTCTCAGGCGGTAATTGGGTAAGGCTTCGAGCTTGAGGATATAGTAGCCATTTTGGTCGGTGACGGTTTCTTGTTCGCCTGTTCCGGGGGGGGTCTTTGGGTTGCCGAGGAGTTTGACTTTAACGTTGGCGAGCGGCTGGTTGTTGACCGAATCCAGGATCTGGCCGATGATGTTGAAAGAAGAGGGCTTCATTTCCACACTGCGTTCGTCCATGGTAACTGCCTTGAGGGTGGTTTGTTCCGGTATTTTTTTTACGTTCCAGTTTTTGGGCCAGTAGAGTAGGGTATCTATTAGCAGGGCATCCTGATCGAGGTTTCGGAGGCGAAGGCGCAGGGCGCCAGTACGGAATTCCGGTGCCGATTCTGGTGATTGAATCAATAAAGTGGTGGTGTTGCGCCGGAATTTGGCCATTGCGGTGGCAGTGCGCACAAAAGGGGAGGGTCCTTTATTGTCGTTGGCTTCGAGCTCCCAACGCAATTTTGGCACTCCTTTGGGGTTGATGAAATAATTGAGGGTAGCCTCGACAGATCGTACATTAGGATTGCGCAGCCGGACATCGAATAGGGCGGTTTCCTGTTTTCCCAGGAGGATTTTCAGGTTGGGGAATAATTGGAGGGAATCGAAGTACCCGATTTTTTGGAGGGTATTATAATAATAGCTTGCGGAGTCGCGGTTGCCGAGATAATAAAATGCAAGGCCCATGGCATGCTGGGTGTTATGCCGGATTTCCGCATTTGAGGTAGCAAGGCGGAAAAATCTGAGGGCCAGGGAGTCGCTGACAGAAGGGGATGGCAGAAGGCCCCCTGCTTCGGTATTGAGTGTTTGATAGAGGTTAAGGGGGATGGGTTTTTTTAAAAAGATGCCCCCTTTTCGTCGGGCATTGAAAATAGCCGCTCCTGCCGCATAGAATAGCTTCGCGGTATTTCCTTCTGCCAGTGCATAGCCAGGTTTTATACTTTCTGCACGATCAAAGCTGGATAATGCCCCGGGGATGCTACTCACTTCATAGCTCGAATCCCCGTTGACAAGGTCGTCTAATTCTGGTATGACTGCCTCGTAGTACTGTCTTGTGCCATCATTATTGAGCAAGGCTGCGCTGTCAATAAAAATGGATTCTTTGACCAGGACGTAGTCCCGCATTTTTCTGTCATATTGCCCGGAGTAAGGCTCGGGATCCATGCCGAAAACCGTACGGTAGAGCCATTTTGTGCTGTCGAGGTTCCACATGATAGCGATCATGAGGCCGAAAGCGAAGAAACTGCGGGCCATACGCCAGAAATCAGGGGTGTACACGGGTCTTTCAGGCAGTTTTGGGGGGGGCGTGGCCTTGGCTTGTAGGTCGAGGAATTCCTGGAGTATTTCGTCATGCGGCTGCTGGCGTTCCATTTGCATGGTCTTGCTCATTTGCCTCCTGGTGAGGTGTTCCTGGGTTTTCGGGAGTGCCCTGGCAAGTTCTTCTACCTGTGGTTTATTGTAAACGCCGGCTTTGAGGAAAGCCTGGATAGCCTGCTGTGTTTCAGGATCATAAGGGGAGAGGATAAAATTCTGGGCAGCGAGGTTGCTTTGCAGTTCGAGGGCTGCGAAACCTTCCCCGGCACTATCAGCGATCGCTTCGAGTTCTTTTTTGACGGCCTTTCTGGCGAGGGACTCATCCTGCGGGGCGATTCTGGCGAGTAAATTTTTGCGTAGCCTCGGGTGGAGGTCGCCGTTTTGCAGCCAGGGGATCCTGGAAAGCTGGAGGAGGCGGTCAAAACGAGGTTCAATCCCAAGGGCGGCACCTATTGCGAGGGTGATTTCCCAGTTTGGATTGGGGAATACGGCCATTGCCATGATCCAGCGCAGCATCTGGGGGTCATCGGCGAAATACTTTTCATAATCCTCGACAGCCCGCCATTGATAATAGTTGGCATCTACATCTTTTCTTTCCTGTGCCAGTAATACCTGCCATTCGCGGAATGAGGGGGGGAGGTCAGTGGGTTCCAGCCCATTTTCAATGAACTGGGAAGCGCGGGCAAGTCCTTCTGTATCTGCGGGGAAGATGACGAAAACATCTGCCAGTACGGCTTCCCTGAACGTCCAGGAACAGGGGGCGACTGGTGTCAGGAGAAGACGCTGCTTCCAGCTTTTGAGCACCCGTGTGGTTCCCGGGCGCAGCGCTGGGCTTCCTGAGGCATAGGGGTCCAGGAGTTCGTGGGCATCTCCCATCACAATAAGCCGGTGGTCGGGGTATAACCGGTATAACATATCGAGGTTAATCCCGTTGGGGTGTGCGGTATTCCATAGACGATAGGGGTCGGCCTGGAAATAAAAAACTTCAGCGACGACTTCCTGGCGGCTGAGCGCAGCAGCGAGATACTGAAAAAAACGGGCCTGATGGCTGTTGGCAGATTGCCGGTCGAGGAGGATAAGATAATCGGTGGGTTGGGTATTGGTGCGAAGCAGCAAGCGTGGGTATCCTCCTGCTTCGATCGTGGCTTTTATGCTGTTAGGCACATCTACTTCCTTGCGCAGGCCTTCCTGTCGCAGGCGCAGCATGTCGGCCAGGCGGTACTGTACGGGTTCGGTGGGGATCAGATCATCGAGGGGACGAAAAGGAATCAGGTACGGGCCTTTATCAGGAACAGTGCTTTCGTCGGCGATGCCGGGTTTTTGAGGGCCATTCTGGGGGTAAGGCCTTTTAAACCATCGGATCATATAATAAAAAACGCTGATAGCTAATAGGCTTAGCAGGAGCCAGGCACCCCAGCTCCAGGTAGCACGAGGATAAATGAAGTCGTATTCGAGGGGGAGAGGCGCCAATAAAATATTTTCTTCCCCAATAGCGATGCGGTGTACCATTTCCCCGGTACAAATGGCGTTAACGCCCTTTTTGGTGATTTTCAACTGGAGGAAATAAACGCCATCGGCTGTATAGCGATGTGTAGGGCTGCGTTCGCTGGAAATGGCACCATCGCCAAAGCTCCATTCAAAAGTATATGTTTTTTCCCCAAACCTGGCGGGTGGACGGAAGGTAAAAGGTTCTTCCACCTCAAGGGAAGCGGGCATTTCCCATTCCCTGAATTCGGGCGGCTCCGGGCAGAATATTCCAAACGCAGTAGAGGCAGTGAACAGGGAGTCCACACCAGGCACACGGACCTGTGCTTGTACCAGCTTGACCGGTGATTTTTGTCCTGCATCTGCGATGACCGACCAGGTCGAATCCCCATTTTCTTTTCTTTCTACACGTTGATCCGTAGCATCAGCGAGTGACCAGATAACAGGAAGGAGAATACCGGTTGTGTTTTGGACATTCAGGGAAAAGATGAGTGTGTCGCCAGGTTGTGCCGCTGTGGGGCCTGTGATATTGAACACCGGCTGCGCAGCATTGGGGGTGTCTGTTTTTCTGGGCCAGAACAGATAGGCGAGGCCAGCGGCCACAAAGGCAATGGGCAGTAGCCACCAGAGGTTTTTGTGCAAAAAACCCTGTACCGGCATGGGCGTCAGCTTAGGGGGGATGCTGATTTCCTGAAAGAATTGGTCAAAGATGAGGTAGAACTGCTCCTGTTCGGCTGCGGTCATAGCAACGACAGGGGCCAGTAGGAATTTCAGTTTTTTTGGGTTTTTGAGCAAGTCTTTTCCGGGGTCACTGCCCAGCACCTGTATCATCCGCAAGCGGGCAGCAGGTGTGATATGAAAACCCGATAGCTCCAGTCTGCGGACCAGATTTTCGAGCGGGAGTGGATGGTGGACAGATGCCGGGTGCAAGGTGAAGAATTTAAAAGATAAAAAAGGTGCGGTATCCAGTGGTTCAGGCGAAAAGCCCTTTTACGGCATCGAAGTCTTCTTTGGTTTTAATCAGTACAGAGAGGTTGTCCCTCAGGCGGTGGCGCTTGAGGCGGAGGTCGGCGGCAGTGTAGATTTCTTCGAGTTCCAGGATGCGGAGCCAGGAGATAAGCTCTGCCGTTGCCGGTTTTTTACGGACGGTGCGCTTGCGTATTTCGTTGAAATACGAGATGATTTCGGAGAGCAGCGCATCGGCCAGGCGGGTATCGGCACCAAGTTGTGCTTTGGCGATAGAGAGGAGCTGCTCTTCATTGGGGAAAGGGATATGGTAGAAAATACAGCGGCGCAGAAAGGGCTCGGGAAGGTTTTTTTCGGAATTGGATGTCATGATGGTGACGATCCGCTGGGTTTTTCCCGCCCGGATGGTATAGTTATTTTGTTCTTTAATCTGGAATTCGAGGTTTTCGATTTCGTTGAGGATATCGTTGGGGAAATCGCGCGGGGCTTTATCTATTTCGTCAATGAGTACGACGGAGCTTTTGGGGGCATTACCGAGGGCGGTGCGAAATTGGGAGGTATCTATGTTTTCGGGGTTGGATAGGGCAATGGCTTTGCCCAGCGCCTGTAGTTCTATAAATCCGGAGGTTTTGGGGGTTTCTTCCCCCGCATCGCGACGTAGGTTGGCTGCCTGGAAGTGGGCGAGGGCATCGTACAGGTAGAAGAGATCTTTGGCACTGCTGGTCGTTTTGGTGTAGAAGGCCAGCGGTTTGGCATCAAACTGAACCTGGGACTGGTCTTTATGGAGTTCGTAGGCAACTTTATAGGCGAGGCGCGTTTTGCCTGTTCCTGGCTCACCGGTGAGTAGGAGGGGTTGATCCAGGGCTATAGCAACTTCTACGGCCTGTTGGAGGCCTTCGTCGAGGATATATTTTTCCGGGTCAAAGTCTTTTACGAGCGGTTTACTGATCCTGAGTTTCATCGGATAAAAGAATTATTGTATTGGTCAATGATTTTGCGCAGGTTGATTTCGACGATTTCCATGTCCAGTGGTTCCTGGCCGCTACCGAAGTGGCCGGTGATGAGGTTGTCGCGTGCCTCGGCAGTTTCGGCGATCTGGTGATAGATGGAGAACCAGCGTCGGATATCTCTTCGGGCGACTTTTTCCAGTTCTGGCAGGGCTTGGATATGGCGACTGTTTTCTACGACTTCCCGGATTTCGTGCACCAGATCCTGATCTTCTTCTTCGAAGACGACGGCAAAGAAGAAGAGAACGTTGGGGCAGTTAGCAGGAAGAGGATCTTTGCAGAAGGATTCAATGACCCAGGATGCCACTGTAGGGGTAACCTGATTATCCCAGTCGTACGAGAGGATTGGGATATAAATGCAGAGGTAGTCTTTTTCAGAAAAATCCTGTAACAAAGGGCTGAAGGAAGCGATGTAGGCGAGGCTTTTGTCCAGGATGGGCTCGTGGTCTTCCGGTTTAACCTCCAGGAGGTGGAAGAGGTTTTTGGCGATTTCGAGTTTGAACAACTGTTCCTTTCTGGTGGGCCGCAGGCGGAGTTCCATCTGCCGGGATTTTACCCCTGGCGCGGTTTGTGGGCTCAGGTCATCGAGGAAAGCGCCTTCGAGTTCATAGGCGATCCTGCGGAACATACCGAGGTGCGATTGGCGTTCCCAGCCATAGAGGAAGTAAAATTGTTTTTTTTCTTTTCGTCTTTGCTCAAAAGATTCGGCAAACGTGGCGGTTTGTGGTATCCGGTCGCAGGTATAACAGTGGAAAGTATGGATCGCTGGTATGCCAGTGCCCAGTTCGGTGAGCAGGACGAGGATGCCGCGGGTTATTTTTTGCTGTAACGCACGTAGGTCGGAAAGGGCAATAAGACTTTGGGAGAATTCCCGCTCGCCACGGCTCAGGTCTGCCCGCCAAAGTGCTACGTCGTTGCTGAGGCTGGCTTTGCCGTTTGCCTGTAGCCAAAGATCCAGCTTTTGGAGGGCTTCTTCCACTTCCCCTGCGTTCAGGTGTTCGCGTATCCGTTCCAACGGGTTTTCCGGCATAGCAGTTTTTGGCTGTTTTGTTGTATTTTATGTATCCGTTAACAGGTAAAGTTAGGGGTTTTTTTCAAACCAAGCGGTAACCTTTTTGTTTCAACGATATGTTTAGTCAACAAATTGTAACCTTTACGCTGCTTCATTACAAGGGCCTGCGCAACCGCTGGTGGGCGCTGGGACAAATGGGGCTTTCCCCGGAGCAACTGGCCAGGGTCCCCGGGCAGCGCTTTGCAAAAATGCTGGGTAGCGGGGCCGGGAAAGGGTTCAGCATCCTGCCCA
>Ga0209990_10000216_pt1 | contig 59386 bp, 40 predicted proteins | sample NOAtaG_6_FD_187304 | JGI IMG/M metagenome (GOLD analysis project Ga0209990, IMG submission 187304) | Freshwater lake microbial communities from Lake Erie, under a cyanobacterial bloom - NOAA_Erie_Diel5S_2200h metaG (SPAdes) (version 2) | ecosystem: Environmental > Aquatic > Freshwater > Lake ... | reverse complement strand
GACAATTGTCCGGCTCTGCTGACACGATACGCAGACTCTTCGATGCGGCGACACTCCTTTGATCCGAATCGCATGCCCACTGCTGCTGGCCCTGCTGTGCTCCCTCGGCCCGTTTCCACGGAACATAGTCCGCGGCGATGATGCTGAGAACGATACAGCAGGGCTGACGACAGTCCCCGCGGCTGTCGAAACTGACTCAGCCACGGCGAAGTATCCCGATGCGGAGCCGGCCCCCGCACCCGATACAGAGAAAATGCTGGCAGATCTGCAAAAACGACTCGAGCACCTCGAACAGGGGAAGGTACCTGCCAGCGCCAGCAGCAGCTCACCCGCGCGAGACATTCCCACCGATCGCTGGAATGTCAGACTCGGCGGACACGTCCAGCTTGATTACATCAACTGGGCGGCAGCCGACCCGGCCATCGGTGGCAACCCCGGACCACAGGATTACTTCGAATTTCGACGTCTGCGACTGGTTGCAGATGGTGTCGGCTACGAAAGTTGTGACTTCCGGCTGCAGATGACGCTGGAACCGGAAACCGTCGGTGAAAGCCTCGGCAAAGCCACCAGCCCGGATGTCAAGGATGCCTACTTCTCAGTTAATGAGATCCCGGGACTCGGACGATTCCGTATCGGTAATTTCTTCGTCCCCTTCGGACTTGAGCAGGTCACCAACGATACAAACAACGTGTTCCTCGAACGCTCCATCCCGACTCAGGGGATCTTTACCCCTGACCGCGAAGTCGGTGTCGCCCTTTACAACAGCACCGATGACCAGTCTGTCAGCTGGAGCACCGGGGCCTTCTTCGATGGCATCAATGACACGCTGAAGGAACGCATCGACGACAATCAGGGACTGCGACTGTCCGGACGCCTCACGTGGACACCCATCTTCGAAAATGATGGCAGCACTGTCCTGCATACCGGTGTGGGCCTGCTGTACACCGAAGACCAGGACGATTCCATTCGCTTCCGAGCACGCCCGCAGATCCATGAAGGCCCCAGACTGCTGGACAGCGGAACTCTCTCGGCAGATGGCTTCACCGTCGGCAACCTGGAACTGGCAGCCGTGATGGGATCGGTCACACTGCAGTCTGAAGCCTATCTGGCAACATTGAACGGGGGACAGCCGGGCAGTGCCGGAGGCTGGTATGCTCATGCCAGCTGGTTTGTTACCGGAGAACATCGCATTTACGAGCGTTTTGGACAGCATGGCCCGCAGTTTGGGCGCAACAAGCCATCAAGAAATCTGTCCGTCCGCTCCGAAACGCTGGCCCCCGGAGCTGTGGAGCTGAAATCCCGATACTCAACCCTGCTGCTGGATCAGTTCGATCGCGGGGCTTATCACGATGTGACCACCGGAGTGAACTGGTACTGGAACGACCGAACCCGCCTGATGTTTGACTGGATTCACCCCGTCACTTCGCAGGACGCCGTGTTTGGCGGTGTGACCGCCGATCTGCTGGCCCTGCGATTCGACTTCAACTGGTGATCTCTGCCTGCACTGTGACCGGCACTGACTTGAAGGCCGGAGTTTTCGACAGCGGATCAACTTCCGGCCCGGTCAGTACGTTGGCTTCAGGGTAATACATCGCCGCATTTCCCTGCCGAATATCCAGCGATCGTGCCAGCAGCATCCGCATTTCTCCGTGAGCACTGCGGACCCGCACCCGCTGATCTTCCTGCAAACCCAGCCGCTGCAGATCAGCGGCATTCATCAGAATCACATCCCGCCGTTCCTGCCCGCGATAAATATCCTCTTCATCGTAAACCACACTGTTGAATTGCCCTTCGGATCGCAGCGTCATCATCTGCAGCTGGCCATTCTGCAGCGGTCGCCCCGGCAGCTCACAGGCATGAAACTTCGCACGCCCGTCCGCTGTGGGAAACTGATACTCCCGAATCGCTCGCCCCGGAACATGAAACTCGCGACGGTCCCGATCGATCGTCTTCAGATCCTCGTATCCCGGCACCAGCTCAGCCATCAGTTCACGAATCGCCTGATGACTTTCCATTTGCTTCCAGTCGATGCGGGAATCCTGACCGAAAATCCGCTGACCAAGAGACGCCAGTATCGCCACTTCACTGCGCACGTTGCGATGCCTTGACGGACCGCCACTGCTGAGTCGCACAAAGCTGAACATCGACTCCTGAGTCGTGGTCTGACTTTCTTCATCACGAGCCAGTACCGGCAGGATCCAGCATTCCTGCCCCGTTCCCCACGCATGACCGGTATTCAGCGTCGTGGAGAGATAAACCACGGACTTCAGTTTGGACATGGCGTCATAAGCTCGCGCTGCGGCCGGGTTACTGCCGTACAGGTTTCCTCCCAGGCACAGCGCAAAATCCATCCGGCCAGCGTGCGCCGCATCCATACAGGCCATCGTATCCAGCCCCGGTCCCTGCGGAATCTGCAGCCCCAGCCGCTGCTCAAAACGCTGCAGCATCTGCAGCTTCAGGCCCGGTGTCACACCCACCGTTCCCAAACCCTGCACGTTGCTGTGTCCCCGAATCGGCATCAGGCCGGCATGCTCACGCCCCACCATCCCCCGCAGCATGGCCAGATTGGCAATCGCCTGCACATTGCGGGTTCCGTGCAGGTGATGAGTAATCCCCATGCACCAGCCAATCACCACGTTGCGGGCGCTGCAGTACTGCTGAGCCAGACGCACAATCGTCGCCTGATCCACACCCGATTCCGCTTCAATCTGCTGCCAGGTCATCTGCTGCAGCGATTGCACAAAGTCATCAAAGCCCGTTGTATGACTGTCAATGAACTGTGCATCCTGACCTTTGCGTGCCAGCACCTCCTTCGCTATCCCGCACAGCAGGGCCAGGTCTCCGCCCACGTGCGGCTGCACATAGTCGCTGGCAATCTCTGACCCGAACAGCAGACTGCGCACGTCACTGGGTACGCGGAAATTCGTCAGCCCCAGTTCGCGGACCGGGTTGATTACCACCACCCTGCCGCCCCGCCGCCGAATCTGCATCAGCGATCGCATCAGCCGCGGATGATTCGATGACGGGTTCGCTCCGATCAGCAAATACAGATCCGTGTGATCCAGATCCTCAAGTCGCACAGTGCCGGCACCCGTCCCCAAAGCCATTCCCAGCCCCACTCCACTGGCCTGGTGGCAATAGAACGAGCAGTTGTTGACGTAGTTGGTACCGAACACCCGCGCCATGGCCTGAAACAGAAAACCAGCCTCATTCGACGCTCGACCGCTGGCATAAAAGAAACTGCGCTGCGGACCGGCAGCTGACATCTTCTGAGCAATCCCGGACAGTGCATCGTCCCAGCTGACGACTCGATAACTGCGAGCTCCCGGAGCAAGGTACAAGGGTTCAGACAGACGACCGGCCATCTCCAGGTCACGCGACGACATCGCTCGCAGCTGCGGCAAAGTGGCCTGCTCGATCCAGTCGCGACGAATCGCCCCCTGCAGATCGGAAGCCATGGCCTGAAACGATTTCTTGCAGACTTCAGGAAAATGACCACCCTCGTTCACCATCCCGCCCAGCTGACCACCCATCCCCACGGCGCAGGTCTTGCAGGTGTTTTTCGATCTGGCGGCCTTCCAGAGCTTCCACCAGCCAACCCTTTGTGCCAGACGAAAACTGTACGCGATGGCCTTCCAGCCACCACCACTGCGGGGGCGTTTGATGGACATGAACTCTTGCAGCCTGCAGAAATGCACAAGGTGAAACGCCACCGGATGCGTCCGGATGACTCAGACCCAGTATACCCGAAATCCGAACGGAATTTGAATCGGAGATTTCTCGGATTGTCCGAATGGCTCAGGATTGATCCTGAGCACATTTCCGGCGACAATCCGGTGCGCTCCAAAGTGAACATCCGTTGCACAAGGCGGCTCCCATGGATCCCTTCAGCGAATACTGCCTGCAGGCCACCCGACGTCAGTTTTTCGGCACGTCCGGGCTCAGGCTGGGCGCTGCCGCCATGGCAGCCCTCAACCTGCCCGCGGCCCGCGCCGGGGAAGCACCGCCGCAGGTGCACCCACCACTGCCCGGCTTCCCGCACTTTCCCGCAACAGCCAAAGCCGTCATCTACCTGCACATGAACGGCGGGCCCTCCCAACTGGACCTTTGGGACCACAAACCCGCCCTCAAACAGCATTTCAACGCCGACCTCCCGGATTCCATCCGCAGGGGACAGCGAATCACCACCATGACCAGCGGGCAATCCCGTCTCCCCGTCGCGCCCTCCATGTTTCAGTTTCAGCGTGCCGGACAGTGTGGCACATGGGTCAGCGAACTGCTGCCGTACACCGCAGCCTGCGTCGACGACATCGCTCTCGTCCGCAGTGTTCATACCAACGCCATCAACCACGATCCCGCCTGCACATTTGTCACGACGGGCAGCGAAGTCCCGGGCAAACCCAGTCTTGGGTCGTGGCTGTCCTACGGACTGGGCAGCGACAGCAATAACCTGCCGGCCTTTGTCGTGCTCACTCCGCGCTGGTCCTCCAAACAGGCCGCCCAGGCCCTGTTTGCCCGCATGTGGAGCAGCGGTTTTCTGCCCTCGCGATTCACCGGCGTCGCCCTCCGCAGTGTCGGCGATCCAGTGCTCTACATCGAAAATCCTCAGGGTGTGGATCCCGACAGCCGCCGCGCGATGCTGGATTCGCTGAACCAGCTGAATCAACTCACCCGCCAAAGATTTGCCGACCCGGAAACCACCACCAGAATCGCGCAGTACGAAATGGCGTTTCGCATGCAAAGCAGCGTGCCGGACCTGGTGGACCTGTCCGGAGAAACCCAGCAGACACTCGACCTCTACGGCCCCGAAGTACAGCGCCCGGGAAGTTTTGCCGCCAGTGCTCTGCTGGCTCGCCGCATGGTCGAACGGGGTGTACGAGTTGTACAGATTCTGCACAGAGGCTGGGACCAGCATGGTTCACTGCCATCAGAAATCCGACACCAGTGCTCAGACGTGGATCAGCCATCTGCAGCACTCCTGCAGGATCTGAAACAGCGGGGACTGCTGGACAGTACCCTCGTGGTGTGGGGCGGAGAATTCGGACGCACGGTGTATTCCCAGGGCACTCTGACGGCTGTCAACTACGGTCGTGACCACCATCCGCGAAACTTCTGCATGTGGATGGCCGGGGGCGGGATTCGCGGAGGAACGGTCTTCGGAGCCACGGACGATTTCAGTTACAACATCGCAGAGAACCCCTGCCATGTGAATGATCTCAACGCCACGATTATGCACTGCATGGGTATCGACCACTCCCGCTTTTCCTTCCGCTATCAGGGCCTCGACCAGCGCCTGACCGGCGTGGAAGAACAGCGGGTGGTGTCCGAGATTCTGGCCTGAGCATTTTGTTTTCGGACTTTTTGCATGAATCCCGCTGCTGTCGCTCACTCACTGTTCCCTCAGTCCATGCTGGCTCACCTGCACTCCACCGCAGTCATTGCGGTGCTGGTCGTCGAACAGCCGCGGCAGGCCGTGCATCTGGCGCGGGCGCTGCTGGCCGGTGGTGTCGCGGCCATGGAACTGACACTTCGCACACCCGCTGCACTCCAGTGCCTGAAGGCCGTCCGCAGTGAGGTCCCGGAGATGATTGCGGGGGCCGGAACCATCATTCAGCCCGCTCAGGTAGCGGCTGTCGTGGAGGCGGGTGCAGCCTTCGGAGTGGCTCCGGGCACAAATCCGGAAGTCATTCGCGAGGCGGTCGGAGCCGGCCTGCCATTTGCCCCCGGCGTCGTTACTCCCACAGATATCGATCTGGCTCTGCGAGCAGGGTGCCACGACCTCAAGTTCTTCCCGGCTGAACCCTCCGGGGGACTGCCAATGCTGGCCAGCATCAAGGCGCCCTGGGCACACCTCGGAATCCGTTACATCCCCCTGGGAGGCATCACTGCCGCCAACCTGCACTCGTGGCTCAGCGATCCCGATGTGCTTGCGGTGGGGGGCTCGTGGCTGGCCCGGAGGGAACTGATAGACGCCGAAGCGTGGGATCAGATTACCGCTCTGGCTGCCCAGGCCACCGCCATTGCCCGAGCCGTTCGCCAGCCGGCGACTGCCACGACCTGAAATTGTCAGCCTGTTGCCGGCGGCGGAAAAGTCCGCCTGATTTACCACGTCACGGACACATGACGCAGTCTGCGCGACCGGAATTCACCACCCAGGTGTTGCCAGCGCCAGTCGGCAACGGTCATTGGCAGCGATTATTCCGACGAATCCGAAACGGTCTGCTTCACGGTTGCATTCCTGACGAAAACCACAGCAGCAGCATGGCCGCTGCGCAACGCCTGCTCCCTCGAGCCGCTGAGTCAGGATGACTTCCATGAAGTGTTTATTGCCGCTGTCTGTTTTTGTGTTTGCAGTGCTGGCCGTCCAGATGACAGCTGAGGCTCAGGAACGGCAGAACTCGCCGCCGGTCACGGCAGCACCAGCCGGCGGATCGATGGGGTATGTGCCCAGTCGAAACTCTCTGGAAAAATTCGCCCAGAAACGCACGGGCGGCCCGATGATGCCCCAGGGGGCCTTCAACGGTTATTCGGCTCAGAGACTGTCTCCGGACTATGGAGCAAATGGGTCCGGAGGACAGGGGTTCAGCCATTTCCCGGCCCCGCTCAGCCGCTACTCCAACTGGTACCGCCCGCGGGCTTCGACGCTGCAGCGTGAACAGCGATGTCAGCCCGATGCCTTCCGCCCCCGCGGTCTGGGCACTCTGTTTGCCGAACAGCGCGACGGCTATCGAATGGATTATCAGCCTTACGCAGTCGGTGATGGAAACTCGGAATACGGCCCCGCTTACTTCTCCCGTCAGCAGGACCCCCGCTGCAAAGGCGATTGTCTGCTGGAATTCGAAGAGGATCAGTGTCAGGAATGTCGTACTGGCCGCTGAGTGTCTCGAGGACCGCATCTGATCAGTCTAACAGGATCTGCGATGCAGACAGAACGCACGCTGGTAATCGTCGGCGTGGGGCTGATCGGCGGTTCAGTTGCTGCCGCAGCTCGCAAAGCCATGCCGGAACTCAGAATCGTGGGGATCGGCCGCAGTCCTGAGCGACTGCAGGCTGCAGTTGATCAGGGGCTGCTGGATGCGTGGCACCTTCAGGCTGCTGTCGGTCAGTGGTCCGACGACGCGTTTGGACTGGTCTGCCTGCCCGTGGATCAAATTACGGCAGCTGCGAAACAATTGCTGCAGGCCGGCTGCTCAACAGTCACAGATGCCGGAAGCGTCAAGGAGCCCATCTGCAATCTGCTGCAGAACGAAGCGCGATTTGTCGGTTCACATCCCATTGCCGGCAGCGAGCAGAGCGGTTTTGAACACGCTTCTGCCGATCTGTTCAGGCAGCGAGTCTGCGTGGTCTGCGGCGATCCGAATCAGTCACCGTCCACCGCGCGTGCGGCTGCATTCTGGAGACAGCTTGGGATGGTGGTCCGCTTCATGAACGCAGCCGAGCACGATCGCGTGCTGGCTCGCACCAGTCACCTGCCGCACGTGCTGGCATCCGTCGCCACGGCCTGCGTCAGCGACTCGGAACTTGAGTTCACGGGCACCGGGTTCCGCGACACCACGCGTATCGCAGCCGGCAGTGCCGAAATCTGGAGCTCCATTCTGCTGCAGAATCGAGCCGGCTGCCTGAATGCCATTGCCGCCGCCGGTGACCTGCTGGACCAGTTTCGGCAGGCCATTGAAACAGGCAACAGCCAGCGACTGACGGAAATCTGGAACACTGCTGCCACACGTCGGAGGCGGCTGGACCAGATGCAACCCTGATTGCTCAGAGATCAGTGGTTTCGCGGTATGCAACAAAATTCCGCCTTCGACCCGCGATTTGCGGAGTTGAGATTCGAGGCAATCCGGCCGTATTTTTCTGCAGGAAAACAGCGAGAGTGAACAGAAAAGCAGTAACCTGCAGGGGGACACAGGCTTCTGCTCTCACAGAACTCCGGGATTTCTGCGAGTTTTCCCTTCGCGCGGCGAATTCCTGTGTGTCTGGAATTACAATTCCTACAGGGACAATTGCAGGCTGGCAGCAATCAGGAAGCGAGCATCGGTGAGCAATTCTGGGACGTCAGAACCGGCGGGGCCGGGCGGTGCAGCAGCGTTGGCAGGCTTGACCCCTGCCGACTACGAGCGAATTGTTCCGTTTGAGGCGTTGCTGGACCGTATCGTGACAGAGCGTCAGCAGGAGTGGCGGCAGTTTCGTCGTCGTCTGCACCGACAGCCGGAACTGAGCGGTGCCGAGATCCTCACCACGCAGATTATCTGCAGCCAGCTGCGGACCCTCGGTCTGCAGCCCCAGGTGACATCTCGCGGAGTGGGTTGTTTTGCAGATCTGTCGACGGGTCCGGCGTGTGATGATCTGCCGCTCATCGCCATCCGGGCCGACATTGACGGACTGCCGCTGCAGGACAGGAAGCAGGCCGAGTATTCATCGACCTGTCCCGGCAAGGCTCATGCCTGTGGGCATGACGTGCACACCACAATTGCGCTGGCGGTGGCCGAGATGGTGGTGCAGCTGCAGCAGCGGCTTTCCGAATCGGCGATGCCGGTGGCGCGCATGCGACTGCTGTTCCAGCCGGCGGAGGAGATTGCCGAGGGTGCCGGGTGGATGATTGAAGACGGCGCACTGCAGGATGTGCGGTGGGTTCTGGGACTGCATGTTGATCCCACCCTGCCTGCAGGCAAAGTCGGTGTGCGCTATGGCGTATTGACCGCCCATGTGGACGAGGTCGCTTTGTCGGTGCACGGACGGGGTGGACACGCTGCTCGCCCGCAGCATACCACGGACCCGCTGCTGGCGGCGGCCAGTCTGGTGACAACGCTGTATCAGCAGCTGCCGCGCCACGCGGATGCACTGCACCCCACGGTCTTCTCCATCGGTTCAATACATGGTGGAGCGGTTTCGAATGTGATCCCGGATGAAGTGCAGATGGCAGGAACTCTCAGAACCACCAATCGTGCGGTTCGTGAACGTGTGATGACCGCCATTCGCAGCATTTGTGCCGGACTGGGTCAGGCAACCGGAAACCGGATTGAGGCTGCGTTTTATCGACCGCTCAGCTCCGTGGTGAATCACGATCTGGCCACTGCGGCCTGCGAGCAGGCGGCGACGCAGGTGGTAGGGGCGGATCGTGTCGTGCGGATCAGCCATCCCAGCATGGGTGGCGAGGATTTTGCAGAGTATCTTAACGTGGTGCCCGGAGCCATGTTCCGCCTCGGATGTGCCGGCGGGGAAAACTGGCCGCTGCTGCATTCACCGATTTTCGATGTGGACGAATCGGCCATCGGAATTGGTGCCGCAGTGCTGGCCCGCGCCGCCCTGCTGCTGGCGCTCAGGCCTCCCGAAGAATCCTCCTGAAGTCTGTAGCTTTCGGGAAATCCGAGCTGCAGGGGGCACCGTCAGGCGATGCTGGTTTGGCAAACCGGGCCGCTCACCGTTAAAGTGCCGGTTGCTGCGAGTCATTCAGGTTTCACAGAATGTGTCATCTGCACGGGCTCGCGACCAGGACATTCCGACCCGGTTTCAACGATAGGTCAACTGTTTTTTCCTGCGAAGTATCCTGACCCATGGCAGATATGCATATTCAACTGGCGGTACTGGGTGGTGGACCGGGTGGCTATCCGGCAGCTTTCGCTGCTGCGGATCACGGTATGCAGGCAGTTCTGATCGATGAAGGCAGCAAGCCCGGCGGAGTTTGCCTGAACCGCGGCTGCATCCCCTCCAAAGCTCTGCTGCACGTCGCCAAACTTTTGCATGAAGCGGAAGAAGCGGCACAGTGCGGGGTGGTGTTTCAGAAACCGGTCATCGACCTCGACAAACTCCGCTCCTTCAAGAACGGTGTGGTCGGTTCGCTGTCCGGAGGCATTGAAAGTCTGTGTAAAGCTCGCGGGGTGGAACTGATTCGGGCTCGTGGAACCTTCGTCAATTCCCGTGAACTGCTGCTGAAATACCCCGACGGAACCTCGAAGACACTCAGTTTTGATCACTGCATCGTCGCTGCAGGATCCCAGCCGGCGATGCCACCCATCTTCAATATCGGCGATGATCGTGTGATGGATTCCACGGGAGCGCTGGAGCTGAAGGATATCCCGCAGCGACTGCTGGTCATCGGAGGTGGCTATATCGGGCTGGAGATGGGCACCGTCTATGCAGCACTCGGTTCCAGGGTGTCTGTTGTTGAAATGACGGCCGGCCTGTTGCCGGGTGCGGACCGCGATCTCGTCACACCGTTGCAAAAGCGATTGGCTCACGCCTTCCACGCCATCCATCTCAATACGAAGGTGTCAAAGCTCGAAGCCACTGCGGAAGGCATCGTGGCGTCGCTGGAGGGAGAGGGCGTGGAGCCGCGTCAGACATTCGATCGAGTGCTGGTTTCGGTCGGACGCCGCCCCAACAGTCGCGGACTCGGCCTCGAAAACACACAGGCCCAGATTGACGAGAAGGGCTTCATTCGCATCGATAAAAATCAGCGCACCAGTGATCCGCAGCTGCTGGCCATCGGCGATATTGCCGGTGAACCCATGCTGGCCCACAAGGCCAGCAGAGAAGCTCGAATTGCTGTCGAAACCCTGCTGGGTGAACCCGTGGAATTCGACAACATTGCCATCCCCGCCGTTGTGTTCACCGATCCTGAACTGGCATGGGCCGGGGTCACTGAGGCGGAAGCCAAAGCGCAGAACCGCGATGTGACCGTTTATCGATTTCCATGGGCTGCCTCCGGGCGCGCCCAAACCCTCGCTCGCACAGAAGGTCTCACCAAGATCATCGTGGAAAACACGAAACAGCGCGTCATCGGAGTGGGGCTGGTTGGCCCGGGTGCGGGCGAGATGATCGCCGAAGGAGTGCTCGCGATTGAGATGGGAGCAACTGCTCGGGATATCGCGGACTCCATCCACGCTCACCCCACGCTCTCAGAGACACTCATGGAGGCCGCCGAAGGGATTCTGGGGCAGCCCACACATGCATTCAAACCGAAAAAGAAACACGCCTGAGACTGCAGGCTGATCTGCCGATCGGGAACAGTCAGGGAGCGACATGACGATTCAAGCTGCTCAGTTTGCTGCCCCCGGAGTCCCTGCAGAGGTCCTGCAGGTGCGCGATCTGCCACAGCCTCAACCCGGACCCGGCGAAGTCCTGGTGCGGATGCGTGTCAGTCCCGTCAACCCGTCGGACATGATGTTCATCCGCGGACAGTACACACTGCAGGCCTCCTGCCCTGCAGTTCCCGGGTTTGAAGGTGTCGGTGTTGTTGTAGCCTCCGGTGGCGGTCTCCGCGGCCGGCTGTTTATCGGCCGAAGGGTTGTGGTGCTGAATCCGCGGGGAGGAAACTGGGCGGAGTACGCCGTGGTTCCTGCAACCAATGTGATTCCCATCAGCAGCACGCTCAGTGATCAGCAGGCCGCCACATTCTTTGTCAACCCGGCGACCGCCTGGGTCATGACTCGCGAAGTGCTGAAGGTACCCGCAGGTCAGTGGCTGGTGCAGACGGCTGCGGCTTCAGCGCTCGGCCGCATGGTCGTTCGACTTGGCCGGATCTGCGGCTTCCGAACCTTCTGCGTTGTTCGTCGGGCGGCCCAGGCAGACGAACTGAAAGCACTCGGTGCGGACCATGTTGAGGTGTGTGCTGACGAAGCATCGGTCCGTGAGCTGACCAATCGCATCCGCAATGTGACAGGGCAGGGTGGAGCCAGGTTCGCGATCGACGCCGTGGGTGGCCCCCTCGGTTCAGCGGTGGTCAGCAGCCTCGGCCGAAACGGTCGAATGCTGGCCTATGGAACACTCAGCGGGCAACCGCTCAGTTTCCACCCCCGCACGCTGATGACCGTCGGCAGTTCTGTCGAAGGCTTTTGGCTGGGGAACTTCATGGCCGAAAAAAGCCTGTTTTTCCGACTCAGCCTCGTACGACGCCTGACCAACCTCATTCGCTCGGGAGTGCTGCACACAGACATTGCCGGAGAATGGGGACTGAATGATGTGCGTGCCGCTGTGCTTGCCGCAGAGGATTCCTCAGTACGCGGAAAGTGTCTGTTGAGAATCAGTTAGTTTTCCAGTCCGGAACAGCACGGAGTAACCGCAGTGATGAATCTGAGAACGCTGCAGAATGTGATCGTTGTATCCCTGTTGTTCCTCAGTGTGTCCGCTGATTCCGCACACACCGCCACTGCTGCTGAGCCGCCCAACATCGTCTTTATCCTCGCCGATGACATGGGATACTCGGACGCCGGCTGCTACGGCAGTGAAATCCGCACCCCCAACCTCGATGCACTGGCCGCAAGCGGTCTGCGATTCACTCAGTTCTACAACACCGCCCGCTGCTGGCCGACCCGGGCTGCCCTGCTGACCGGATACTACCCTCAGCAGATTCACAGGGATGCCCTGCCGGAACTGCCTGGCGGCAGTCAGCAGCGACGCCAGACATGGGCCCGCCTGCTGCCCGACCTGCTGCGACCAGCCGGATACCACAGTTACCACAGCGGCAAGTGGCATGTCGACGGTGATGTACTGGCAGGCGGCTTCGAACGATCACTGAACGTTCGCAATGATGGAAATTTTTTCACAGCCAAAGGCAATCTGCTGGACGACCAGCCAATCGAGCCGGCTGCGGATGAGCGTGGCTATTACACGACCATCGCAACCGTGGATCACGCCATCGACTGCCTGCAGCAGCATCAGCGACAGGCTGCAGGCACCCCATTCTTCCAGTACATCGCCTTCATTGCTCCACACTTCCCATTACATGCTCTGCCGGAAGACATTGAAAGATATCGTGATCGGTACCTCGCAGGCTGGGACGTCCTGCGGCGGGAACGGCATCAGCGTCAGCAGGCAGCCGGGCTCGTGAACACGCCGCTGTCAGCGCTCGAAATCGAAGTCGGCCCCCCCTACCATTTCCCGGAGGCACTGCAGAAACTGGGCCCCGGCGAAATCAACCGCCCGCTGCCATGGGACAGCCTGACAGCCGAACAGAGGCAATTTCAGGCGGCCAAAATGGCCATCCATGCCGCCATGGTTGACAGGATGGATCAGGAAATCGGGCGCTACCTGCAGGCGCTGCAGCAGGCCGGTCAGCGAGAAAACACCCTGATTTTCTTTGCGTCCGACAACGGCGCAAGCGCTGAAATTATGGTCCGACACGGTGGACATGACCCACAGGCCGCTCCCGGAAGTGCCGCATCCTACCTGTGCCTCGGACCTGGATTCTCCAGCGTTGCCAATACTCCGCTGCGACGACACAAGACCTGGGTACACGAAGGTGGTATCAGCTCACCGCTGATTGTGAACTGGCCGAAAGGTATTCGTCGAGCCGGGGAACTGAACAACACCGCCGCCCACATGATCGATATTGTACCAACCGTGATGGAACTGGCCGGACTGACCGTTCCGGACTCATGGAATGGCGAACAGCGCCCGCCCGCACCCGGGAAGAGTCTTGTTCCCACGTTCTCTGCAGATACAAGTATTCAGCGAGACTGCCTCTGGTGGCTGCACGAGGGTAACCGAGCAGTACGCGTTGGCGACTGGAAACTGGTCGCTGCAAAAAACGATCCCTGGGAACTCTACAACATCGCCTCCGACCGAGCTGAACAGATCAATCTCGCCAGCCAGCACCCCGACAAAGCGCGGGAACTTGAAGCCGTTTGGAAAAGCCAGACAGATGCCTTTACCGCGCTGGCAGCGAAAACACGACCAGAACAGGATCCCGGCAAACAGAAGAAGAAACAGCAGTGAGTGCGTCGAATTCTGTTGTCACACGTGGCCGACGAGATCCTGCTGAAGTTCATTTACGCGCCTGAATCCGTCAGTTCAGAGATTTCCCAGTGGCCCTGTACTGTCTCCCAGACGGTCCCATGAGACCTCCATGCGAGCCAGCATCGAGAGCCACAGATTGCTGAGCGGAGTCTCCGTTGCGAATTTCACATGCCGGCCCGGCGTCAGCGTGCCGCAGCCCCCGCCGGCCAGTACCAGCGGCAGATCCTCATGGTTGTGCGCGTTCCCATCATGGATCCCACTGCCGTACGCCAGCATGCAGTGATCCAGCAGGCTGCCATCACCCTCCTGAACACCGTTCAGCTTCTCCAGCAGATATGCCAGCTGACGCATGTGAAACAGGTTGATCCTGCGGATCTTTTCCTTCTTCGCAGCATCATTCCCGTGATGCGACAGATCATGATGCCCTTCCGGCACTTCAATGAACGGATACGGACGATTGCTGCCCTCATTCGCCAGCACGAATGTGACTACTCGAGTCACGTCGGCCTGAAACGCCAATGTCATTAAATCACACATCAGTCGAATATGAGTTTCATACTCCGCCGGAATACCGGAGGGAGCAGGGTAATCCGGAGTCTTTACAGGAGGCAGCTTTTCGGCCCGCTCAATTCTCAGCTCAATCTCACGGATCGCAGTAAAATACTCGTCCAGCTTCCGGTTATCATTCACCGTCAGCTGCAGCGACAACTGCCGTGAATCCTCACGCACATAGTCCAGAATACTGCGGCGGCGAGCATCCCGACGGACACGGTCCGGAGACTGATCAGCCGCAAACAATCGGTCAAACACCAGCTTCGGATTGACCTCCTTGGGCAACGGCTGAGTCGCTGAACGCCACGCCATTGTTGAAGAATAAACACAGCTGTACCCGGAATCGCAGTTGCCTGCCATCGCTCCCTGCTCGCAGCCGATCTCCAGCGAGGACAACCGTGTCCGATCACCAACACGCGCTGCTGCTGCCTGATCCACTGAAACCCCAAGGCGAATATTTGTGCCGTCAGTCTTAAAGGCCTGCGACCCCGTCAGAAAGGCCGACAGCGCTCGCGCATGGTCGCCGCCACCGTCCCCGTGGGGCCGTGCCTTGTCAGCAGTCAGACCACTGAGCACCTGCAGTTTCTGACGCACCCCGGACAGTGGCTCAAGTATTGCCGGCAACTGATAGTCAACACCCTCCTGCTGCGGAGTCCAATCCGCCATATTCACACCGTTCGGTACATACAGAAAGGCCATGCGATTGGGCGCCGCCGTCTCGGCTTTGCCACCCTCAGCCCACGCCAGACGCGGCCCCATCGCCTCCAGCCACGGCAGCGAAACTACCGCTCCGGTACCACGCAGAACTGTCCTTCGGGAAATCCAGGAAGATGAACGAGCCATGAATTGGGTTCCTGTCTGTCAATTGCCCCGCCAGTATCACCACACCACTCGCGACTCATCGGCACAGTCAGCTAAGGTGCCGCATCCAGTCCGCGCCGCAGCCGAAATGCCTCACTCTGCACAATCCCCTCGATCACTGCCGACATCCGATAGTCAGCGGTCTCAAGCTTTCGCAGTATCGACTCAACCACCGGCCGATCATAGTACTCCAGACCCCGACCAATTGCATATGTCAGCAGCTTCTCCGTCACGCAGCGAGCAAATTCCTGACGACGCTGCAGGATCACCGCTTTCAGTTCCAGAGGACCGGAAAAAACCGTCCCATCCGGTAGTTCGCCCGTCGCATCCACATCGAAATTTCCGTCCTTCACCCGATACCTGCCCACCGCGTCGAAGTTCTCCAGCGCAAACCCGATGGGATCCATCTTCGCATGACAGTTCGCACAGGCCGGATTCGAACGATGCACCTCAAGACGCTTCCTCAGCGGCGCACCCGCTATGTCCTCCGCCGCGTTCGGTAACTCGGGAACATTCGGCGGTGGGGCCGGAGGTGGTGCACCAAGGATCTGCTCGAGCACCCACCGACCACGCTTCACCGGAGACGTGCGAGTCGGGTTGGATGTGACCGTCAGGACACTGGCCTGCGTCAGCAGACCGCCCCGCGACGACCCCGGCAGCGACACCCGCACAAACTCAGACCCCTGAATTGGCTGACCCACCGGTTGCGTCGGTGACTGCCCCTCAACATTGCCGTTCGTGTCCGCGATCCCGTAATGTTTCGCCAAAGGACCGTTCAGAAACGTATAATCCGCAGCGATAAGATCCAGCAGACTGCGATCTTCCCGCAGAACTGAATCAATAAACAGTTCCGTTTCCCGCCGCATCGACTGCCGCAGCTCTGAACTCCACCCCGGAAATAATGTCGCATCCGGTGACACCAGATCCAGACGCTGCAACTGCAGCCACTGCATCGCAAAACTCTGCACCAGCGTCGCCGCACGAGGATCCTGCAGCAGCCGCCGCACCTGCCCCTGCAGCTGAGCCGTCAACTGACCAGCATCCGCCAAATCCAGCAACTCGTCGTCCGGCATGGAACTCCACAGAAAATACGAAAGTCGACTCGCCAGCTGATGCTCGTTCAGCGGCCGAATCTCACTACTCAACGGATCCACGTCCCGCTCGACTCGAAACAAAAATGACGGACTGCACAATGCCGCCTGCATCGCAAACTGAACACCGGACTCCCATGCTTCCCCGGCAGCCAGCGACTGCTCCACAAGACGCACGCTCCGCTCCAGTTCATCCGGCTGCACCGGTCGCCTGAAGGCCCGCCGCAAAAATCGCGACAGTACTTCCCGAGTCTGCTCGGGCTGAGACTTCGCGGCATCGCATGCCAGCAGCCGCCGCTGACTGGCAGGTCGAGTATCCAGCGGCCCATCCAGTGCCAGATACTCCACCCAAAGTTTCCCTGCCGGCTGGCCCTCAGCCGGTCGCAACTGCCCAATCATCATCCGATCACGTCCCGCAACCGCAGGTATCGAGATCTCCAAAATCTCCGCCTTCTCCCGCGAATCTGCAGCCACCTCAAAAATCTTCAGGATCTTCGCCGGACGCAGCACATTGCCCGCAATCGCCGCCAACTCCTCCTCCGAAGATGGCTCCTGCAGCCCCGCTCCGTGCAGCAGAACCGCAACACGCAGCGGTGCACCACTGCCACTCTGCCCGTACACCCGAGCACGAAAGACGTACTCACCATCCTCCCACTTGTACGGTGTATGCAGGGGACCAGTCGACACTCCATCTGCACCGTCAGTCGACAGCCTGCGAAACCCCTCGTCCATAAATTTCCCGGCCACCTCACCGGATGCAGGCTCCGTGTACACAGACGCCAGACGACGTGTCACAATCTTCGGAGGCACCGGCAGAATCGCCTGGGACATAATCGTCTCCGACGCTTCAAAATACCGCTCCATCAGCACCGGTGACAGCGACAGCACATCACCGATGTTGTCAAACCCGTGCCCAATATCGTCCGCCGGGAAATCAGCCGCCGGATCAAATGACACTCCAATCAGGTCGCGAATCGTATTGCGGTATTCCGTACGATTCAGTCGCCGCATCGTCACTCGCCCCGGATCAGGCTTCGCAGTGCGATCCGCGTGATCCAGAATTGCCGCCAGCTCGCCCGTGAATCGCTCAGCCTCCGCCAACTCCGGACGCTGCTGATCTGCCGGCGGCATTTCGCCGGATGTCACCACCCGCAGAATCCTGGTGACAGATCGGCGACTGCGTATCAATGCCGCATTATCCGTCAAACCCTGCAGCGACAATTCTGCACTGCTCTCCTGATCGTTGTGACACTTCAGGCAGTACTTCTGCAGAAATGCACTGCCACTCACCGAAAAGTCCGGTGGCTCAACGCCCGCCGCACCAGCGATCGCACCACACAGAAAATGCCACACTGGCAGGACACAGCCGTATACGCAGATCATCCGCCCCATCAGTCTCTCCTGGCACTCTTCAGCTGACCATCCTGTGCATCAAATTCCGGGATCACGTCCGCCTCACTGAACTGCGAACACAGCCTGATGTCCGAATCAAATCCCAGGGATTGCAAATTGCGGCCACCTCGAGTCTCACGCAAAAACTCATACACCGCAACCCGACAATCCTGACTGCCGTTCACCACGCTGCGATACAGCCGCACAGACAATTCTGTGCAGTCATTCGGCTGCCACTCGTCCGCGACACCATAACCCAGTTCCGTCGCCACAGCCCCCGCAAACAAGACATCTTCTCCCGTTACCACACCGTCCGTCCCCGCACACACCAGATGCAGATCCCCGGTCACTCCCCGCAATCGCTGCACAATCGCCGAAAGATTCAGAAAACACCCAATCAAAATGCTGCGAGACGACAGTGACCGCAATAAAGCCCGCGTTCCATTTGTGGTGGTAAATGCCAGCAAACGACCGGAAATCACCGTACGAGAATATTCGGCCGGCGAGTTTCCCAGATCAAATCCTTCAATCCGCACTCCTCCACGCTCCCCGCCAAGCAGCACCTGATCCGAACCATACTGCTCACGGATGGACTCGGCTTCCTCCGGGGAACCACATGGACTGACCGCGATTGCACCATTCTGCAGCGCCGTCACGATCGTCGACGAAGCACGCAGCACGTCAATGACAACCGACGTTCCACCACGAAGAATCTCCGGAGGACAAAGATCGGGAAGCAGATGTACACTCAGTTTTCGCCCCATGCCATGACTTTCCGGAAACTGCCCGCTATAACACCTGACGTTGCAAAATCTTCGTGCCTGGAATTATCGCAGGTTCCTCAAACTGCCTCAATCTGCAGTCACCTGTTTACTTGCACGTTTCAATCAACTGCTGTTTCCATCACCCGCTCAGACGTTCAGGATTTTCCCCATGCAACTTCGCCACTGGTCCGTGCTGCTGCTGTGTTTCTGCCACGCGTCACCTGCTGTCGCCCAGACACCTCCCGCTGCCTCCCCGGCCGCCCGTATTGACGGAACCGGACTCGGCTGGGTCGCACTCGGAAAAGCCGACTTCGTGAACGTCAACTGCGACGAAAACACGTGGACTTTTCCGGATTCAGAAATTCACTGCACCGGCAATCCGGTGGGCGTGATGCGAACCGTGAAGGAATACCGCAATCTGGAGCTGGTGGTGGAATGGCGGCATCTGAAACCGGCCGGCAACTCCGGCGTCTTCCTCTGGGCCAGTGAAAAGAATCTGGCCTCACTGAAACGCGGTGGACTGCCCGAAGGCATCGAAGTCCAGATACTTGACCACGGCTATACCGACGCCTACCGTAAGAGCACGGGTAAGGAACCAGACTGGTTTACCACCAATGGCGATGTTTTTCCGACCGGAAATGCCCGCATGACACCATTTCCTCCAGTGGCCCCTAACAGCAGTCGCAGTTTCCCTCGAAAGAAAACCACCAGGGGAACGCCGGAATGGAACCACTACTACGTCCGCGCAATCAATGGTGAAGTCCGGCTGTGGGTCAACGGAGAAGAGGTCAGCGGCGGCAGCGGGTGCAGCCCCGCCGCCGGCTTCCTCTGCCTCGAATCTGAAGGCTCACCCATCGAATTCCGCAATCTGCGGATTCGCGAACTGCCATAGGTCCGCAAAAACGGCCGACTGTTGTTCCCGGAATACTCTTCGGAAACTACAATGCCAACAGGCCGCCGTCAGTGGTGACAGCGGCTGAAATTCCCTGCATTTTTGCAACTGCGAGCTCTCTGGTCGTTCGCCGCATGATTTTCAATCGGCTACTGGTGGCATGGAGGCAACCAGCGCTGCTGCTCGGCTGCGCGATGGTCCTGATCGCCGGCTGTACACCGACTCAGTTCGTTGAGGTCCGACACACTCCCGAAAATCGCCTGAATTCCCGCCTGAATCGGTCATGGGGCGGAGCCGTAAATCCGTCGAATCGGACTGCCCACTTCCTCAGCTCCACCGATTACCACGGGCCCTCAGACTCAGCTCAGATGATTGCACACTGTCTGAGACAGCAAAGGCAGCCTGAACGGTTTGCAGATGCATCCCACGCGCTCGCCGAGTTGCAGTACCTGGCCGCTGATGCCGTTCGCAGTCGCGATCCACAGCTCGCCATGGAACTCTATCTCGATGCCTGCCACGACGCATGGAAATATTTCAGAAATCCCTCAATCACCGGGGCCTCGGCCAACCCCGCCGATCCGGATCATCGAGATACTGCCGAAACCTACAATGCCAGCGCCGAACAACTGCTCCGACTGGTTCGACAGCACCTCCGGATCAGCACCGATGACGCCATTCATCTGCCCCTCACCGGACGACGACTGACACTGGAAATCCCCAGTCCCAGCCGACAATTCGCCGCCGAGGCTCCCGGGGAGTTCGAGTTCGTTTCCGACTACCGAGTCCTCAACCTGCGAACCCGCCACACCACAGCCGGACTCGGCGTCCCCGTCGTCATCAATCGCACCAAACAACGACTCCCGGAACCACTCGAAAAATACTACACCAGCAGCATGACCTTTCCGGGGACTTTGGTGCTCAGCTTCCCCGAGAATGTCGCGCGCCCCAGGGATATCCAACTCCAGTTGTTCGACCCCCGGGAATCCGAAAATATGGTGATCGGAGACCACCTCGCACCACTCGAAACAGACATCAGCACACCACTCGCACGCCAGCTCAGCAACCGCGATCTCAGCCTGCTCGATACCTGGGCCCTGATCAGACCTGACCTCGCACAACAGATCGAAGGCCTGTACATGGTCCAGCCCTACGATCCGGATCGCATCCCCGTCCTGATGATTCACGGATTCTGGTCATCCCCAATGACGTGGATGGAAATGTTCAATGACCTGCAGGCTGACCCCGAAATCCGACGCCGCTATCAATTCTGGTTCTATCTGTATCCCACCGGTGAACCAGTCGCATTCTCCGCCGCACGGCTGCGCGAAACCCTGAAACAGGTACGCCGTGAATGTGACCCCGAAATGCGTAACCCGAAACTCGACGAAATGGTTGTCGTCGGGCACAGCATGGGGGGAATACTGGCACACTCACTCACCATCAACAGCGGAGAATCCCTGTGGTCAGCCGTCAGTCAGCAACCCATCAGCAGACTGCGAGCCGACCCGGAAACACGCGAAGCACTGCAGCAGGTGTTCTACTTCGAAGCCAATCCGTCCGTCGATCGAGTGGTCACAATCGCCAGCCCCTACGCCGGCAGCACACTCTCCAATCGCTTCACTCGCTGGGCACTCGGTTCTGTCATCTGGCTGCCCACTCGCACCATGAAACTCAGTCGAGTCCTGTTTGAACACGCCCCGGAAAAATCTCGGCAACACCTGGAACTGCCCCGCACCAGCATCGACTCACTGTCCCCCAAATCTGCAATCCTGCGACTGGTGCGAGGCAACCCCATCCCCCAGCCGGTACACCACCACAACATCGTTGCTGTCAACCGGGGCAGAAATGCAGACACGTGGACCGACGGGGTCGTCACCTGGAAAAGCTCGCATCTCGACGACGTGGACAGTGAACGAGTCATTCAGGCCGGCCACAGCGAAGTCGTTCGCAGCCCGGAAACAGTCCGAGAAATCCGGCGAATCCTGTTCGAACACATCGCACAAATCGATCGTCGCCGAATTCCCGTCATCCCAACCGAACATGCGGTCCGGAACTAACGTCCCTGTTCCACATCAGGCTCCCGTTATGAAACTGAGCATTCTGGCGGCACTGCTGATATCGCTGGTCAGCAACCCCGAAGCCCCCGAAGTCACCGTCACGGACTCCGGAAAATCCGGTCCCACTGTAGTCGTCGTGATCAACGCTGACCAAAACGACGCGGCAGAATCCGCCTTCCGGCAGCTGCGTTCCTGGCCACTGCAGCACGGACGACTGATTTGCGCTGCCGGAACTGCGTCCGCTGAGAATTCCCAAAAACACACTGCTGCCGAACGACTCCGGGAATTGCTGGCCGGCAAAACACCGGACTGGCTCGTGGAACTGCACGAATCAGCCAACGCCTCAGGCAACGCGGCGATTCCGCAGCAGGCCACCATCACTCCCGGAAACACAGGACTTTCGTCGAAAACTGCCCACCACCTGATCACTGCAGTCAACTCGGAAATCGAAAGTCCCTCCCGCAGCTTTCAAATCTCAAATTCCCCTCCGGTCGGCGCCCTACTCGCCGCAGCTCAGGGCCCGTCGTGGATCCCCCACGCCCCCGAATCCCTGCTGATCCAGACCCTTCAGCCTGGTCAGTCTCTCGCCGTTCGCGCTCGCCAGCACAGACTCATCATGGCCACTCTGCTGCACCACCTCAAACTGATCGAATCCACCTCAGTCGCCAGTCAGATCGTGGCCGCCGAGCAGCAAAAACAGTTCAATATCGCTCTCCTCGATGACGCCGGAGTCGGCGGACGTGGTGTTCCATCACTGCTGGAAATCTGGTCAGCAGAACCGGAAGTGACGATTCAGCGAGTCTGCGGCGCAGATATTCGGAGTGGCTGCCTCACTCAGTTTGACCTCCTCTGCTGCAGTGGAGGATCGGGAAGCCGACAGGCCAGCACGCTGGGTGAGGGCGGACGAAATGCCGTCCGCCAGTTCGTTGCTCAGGGCGGCGACTATGTCGGTATCTGCGCCGGCTCATATCTCGCCTGCAGCGGCTTCTCATGGGGACTCGGAATACTCGATGCCAAAACAAAATCCAACAGGTGGAAACGCGGCCGGGCAGAGCTGCCGCTGCAGTTGACACCCGCCGGCAGCGAGGTTTTCACCAGAGGACCGCAAACTGCCACCATCATCTACAACAACGGCCCCATCATTCAGCCGCACGAACAACCCGAAGTCCCGGATTTTGAGGTCCTCGCAAACTTTACTGCGGAGGTCGCACAAAACGAAACACCCGCCGGCATCATGATCCACTCACCGGCCATCGTCCTCGGAAAATTCGGACAGGGCGATGTGCTCTGCATCAGCCCACATCCCGAACAAAGTGGCCCTGCCGGTCAGCAGTGGATCACAGCAGCACTCCGACACCTGCGTTACGGCAAAGCCGGTACGGAAGCGAAAACTCAATAAAAAAAGGGCTGGCATTTCTCTGCCAGCCCGCTGCTGCAATGTCGCCTGTGCCGCACACATCAGAGCAACGCGCCAACCGGAAGATGCAGCTCGTTCAGTTTGTTGGCTGCTACTTCCTCCGGTGTCCCCGAGTTCCACGCAACAGGCGCCGTCTTGCCCGCCTCGTAAAGTGACTCCATCGGTTCCCACACCTCGTCCACCTTGTCCTCAAACAGATCTCCAATCAGCAGATCCGTGATCCGGCCCTTCAAATGCGGATAGTTCCGCACAAAGCTGCCAAAATTGAAGCCATCGTAGAACTCGCAGACCAGCCGACGAATACGGTCAATCCCACGGTTCAAACCCGGTCCCCAGCTGCCCAGCGTCGCTTCCGAGAAATCATGGCGCTGAAAAGCTGCATTGATCGAATCCGCTGCCATCTCGCCTGACTTGAGGGCCAGCAGCAGTCCCGAAGAATACAGAGGATCCAGGAACCCGAAGGCATCCCCCACCAGAACCCAGCCGGGCCCCGATACCTTCGAGCAGCGGTAGGAAAAGTCCCGAGTCGCAAAGTAACCGGCCACTCGACTCGCACCCTTGAGCCGGTCAATGGCACCCTGACACTTCTGAACCTCCTCCTCGTACACCTGCTCGTGCGTCCCGCGGCCCTTGAACAGGTACTCAAAAGGAGCCACGATGCCAACACTGACCCGATTGTCATGCAGCGGAATGTACCAGAACCAGCCCTGACGATCCGCTGTCTGCAAAATCACAGTCGCTCCCTCGTCCCGACCTGTGTCCTGATGGGCTCCCTGCCAGTAAGTCCAGATTGCCCCCTTATTCAAAACCGGATCCCACGTCCGCAACTTCAAACGATTCATCAGCAGTCCACTCTGGCCGCTGGCATCTACCACCACCTTCGCCTGCACTGTTCGAGTCTCGCCGCCCTCAAGACGCACTCGAACACCCGTTGCCCGGTCACCGTCGAACAGCACATCCAAAACCCGGGCACCCTCATGAGCCTCCACGCCGTGCTCACGAGCATTGTTCAGCATCAGCAGGTCAAACTCGCTCCGCACAACCTGCCACGTCTGGGAGGACTCGTGAGGATTGTTGTCCTCAAAGTAGAACGGAGCAGATGCCTTGCCGTTCGAACTCACAAACTGCACGCTCCGCTTCTTCACGAAACTGCTGCGTTTCATCTTCTCCAGCATGTTCAGACGCTTCAACGTCCAGTAAGTCTCCGGAATCAGAGACTCACCCACGTGAAACCGCGGAAACTTCTCTCGCTCAAACAGTTGCACTGATCGCCCCTGCTGCGCAAGCAGCGTCGCCACAGTAGCACCGGCAGGCCCACCGCCAATCACCACAACGTCTGCTTCACACTCACTGGCTTCAGAACCGCCCAAATTCGAGACACCCGCAGCATCCAACATGGACTCTCTCCCAATCTCGGCCACCAACAGACGTGTTCCATGACTCCAAAATATTAGACAGCAAAACAATAGTTGTCCACACAACTATCGCCACCAACGCGCCTTTCTGCTCACTGATTGTGTGTTTTTTTCAGTGAATCGTTCACTCGATTGACGAACCAGCCGCCAATGCACAGGATAGCCCACCGCCAGCCAATTCAGCTCACGCAGCCCATGAACCCCAGACAAAAACCGGCATAGTACTGTATGAAAGACCACTCAAAACGCCCGTTTCGCACGACGTTTCTCGTGCTTCTCACCACACTGCTCGGTTGCACACAGCAGCCCTCCACTCAGTCCACCAAAACAACCAGCGTTCTCGCCGTTGCCACGACGTCACCCACGATGACCGAGTTTGTCACCCGGATGCTCGGAACCACCACTGACGTTCGACTGATAGTCCCCGCGGAACGCTCCTCCCGCGATTGGCGCCCGTCGAGAACCGCGGCCACGGAATTGCGGGATGCCCAACTGGTGGTCCTGACCGGCGCGGGCTGGGAACCCTGGAGCGAACGTGTGTCCCTGGCCCCAACCCGCACCGTCGATCTTTCCGGGGCCATCAAACAGTTCCTGATCGAAGTCCCGGATGCAGTCACTCATCAGCATGGCCCCGACGGCGCTCACTCGCACAAAGGCTTTGTTCCCCACACCTGGCTCAGCCCCCAACTGCTGCTGCTGCAACTGCCGGACCTTGAAACCGCTCTGCTCAAAGCCCACCCCGACAGTCGCGAGACGATTCAGCGAGAAGCCGGACGCCTGCGCACCTCCCTGCAGCCACTGGCCAGCCTCGCTGCCGACCTCAGGACGCAGTTGCAGGAACAAAAACTCGCAGTCGTCACTGACGGACCGGAATTCCTGTACCTGCTCCGAGACCTGGGCGTCGATCCAATCCGCATCCGCTGGCCGGTGAGCAGCCCGGTGAATGCCGCGATCATCGAACAGATCCGGCAGGCGGCACAGCACAACAACGCCGCACTCGACGTCTTCATCATCAACAGCCGACGTCCGATCGGTGCTGAACAACCAGCGGTCGATGCCGGGTTCCGCGTACTTCGACTTGACGACCTCGAACTGGCCTCCTCCGAACAGAACGCCGTGGCAAGACTGACCTCCAACCTGCGTACACTGCAGGCTTTGAATGCAGCAATCCCGCCGACTGCGCCTCAATAGCCACCGTGCGGCCTGTCAAACTTCCAGTAACCACGCCACAACACGCAGCTTCCGTTCCGCCGTCCGCTGCACCTCGCGGGCTTCCCGCGCACTCCGGCACACCACAAACACTGTCGATCCACTGCCGGACATGAATGCCGGCCTGCCAGTTGCATGCTGAAAACGGTGCTGCAGATCTGCCATCTCGGCATTCATCCTGGCAGCAGCATCTGTCAGTCGGTTGAAAATACAGGATTCCAGCAGGTCCGTGCGTCCGTCTGTCAAACATCGAGCCACGTGCGCGGATGTCCGAAGCTCAGTACCGGCCGATGTGCGGCGAAAGACTTCCGGAGTACTGTTGCCGCGCCCCGGTCGTACAGCCACAAAGAACAGACTGCCCGAGAATTGCAGAGGCTGAATCTGCTCACCACGCCCCCGACAAATCGCAGCCCGCGCACCACTCAGCAGAAAGTTGATATCGCTGCCCAGTCCTGCTGCCATCTCATGCAACTGCGCATCCGACACGGACAGATTCCAGATCTGTCGGCAACCCTGCAGGGCAGCTGCAGCGTTCCCGGAACCGCCTCCCAGACCGGATTCCGGCGGGATGCACTTGTGCAGTATGATCTCCGCACCGCAGCCTGAAGCCCCCAAACCACGCAACTGCTCAGCAGCCCGCAGAATCAGATTGCGACCGTCCAGAGGCACCGCATGCCTCAGAGACGCGGGTGTTGAGTCACTGAAACGCAGTCGCACTGCACCGCTGAAATCGGGTATCAGCGTCAAAGTATCGCAGAATCGGGTGCGGACCATCACTGTGTCCAGCTCATGATAACCGTCTTCACGACGCCCCAAAACTTCCAAAAAAATATTCAGCTTGGAGGCCGACTGCAGCACCAGCCGCTCACCGGAAACAGACCTCCAGCCACAGCCCCCCACAGGGCCTCCCGTCGCCTCATAACACTCCGACATCGCCAAACCAACCTTCCCGGATCACCCAATCACGTTGCAAACTCCCGGAACACAGCTTCTGCAAATCGGCAGATTCTGCCATAATCTCTGCGCAGAGCAAACAGAAACGGATTTCCGAGTACTGCCGGATGCGGTCAGGCAAACGACAACCCTCAGAACAACTGCTCTCCCTGCTGCGGGCTGACGGTCTGGCTGCGCGCTGCGACCTTGACCGCTGTCTGCCGCTCGTTCGCACACTGGCCTCAGAACTTCCGGACTTTGATTCCGTCTGGCTGGATGCCATGGTCCGCCTGCGACAACTGACTCCCTGGCAGGCCAGTCAGCTGCAGCAGACTCCCCCAGGTGTACTGTCTGTCGGCCGGTTTCTCCTCTGCGAACAGCTGGGTGAACACTCACTGCTGGCCATCGATCGCCGATCCGGCAGCAGGTTTGTCCTGGCCAAAATCAGCAACGCCGACATACCCGCCAGCAGCGGGCTGCGCACCAGCACTCAGGAATTGCTGGACCGGCTGCAAACGCTCCAGCCACGACGGCCTGCAGGTTGCATTCTGCCCGCAGAGCTGGCTGAAGACAGCCATGGCCGGCTCTGGCTGGCTTCCCCACACGCCGGCAACTGGTCGTTCGATGATCTCGTGATCCGCGGTGGCCGACTGCCATGGCAGGCTGTCACTGAAATCGGTCGGGAACTGCTGCACTGCCTTACGTGGTTTGAGCAGTCCGGACTGACGCACGGCAACCTCACAGCATCCTCCGTCCGCCTCTGCCCAAATGGACAAATTGCCCTCACTGCAGCCTTTGCCCGCAGACTCCGCCGCCCTGGAATCTCCATCGGACAGCAGTTGACGCTTCGCGACTGCGACGGAATCGCTCCCGAGCTCTCTGAGTCCACTCGACACCCCGATCGTCGCAGCGAACTTTACACACTGGGCTGCCTGCTCTGGCAGTTGCTTGCCGGTCGCCCGGTGGTGATTTCTGCCGATCCCGTCAGACGACTGATCAGCCAGCGCGAACACGACATCAGCGACATTCGCACGCTGGTACCCGAATGCCCCGAATCACTCGCTCGCTGCATTCAGATGATGACACGTCGGCTGCCCGAACTGCGACCGGACTCCGCTGCTGACCTGCTGCGACTGTGGCCGCCAACCCCGCATGGCGTTTCGGCACTTCGCCGAATTGTGAAGGCACTGCCGGAATCCCGAACAGCCCTGGTGCAGCTTCCCGCTTCCGCCGCTCTGCCACAAACACTCCCGGCCAGACTGATTCGACGGGCCGCATGGCCTGCGGCCGCACTTGCTGCCCTCACCGGACTCGCAATCACCGTCAGTCGGTCCGAAACTCCCCTGATCCCGCTCACATCCATGACGTGGCATGATCTGCTGGATCCCGCCTCACCGACTGTACCCGACAAAACTTCAGCAGCAGATCCCGCAGTGACTGCGACGGTTGCCCTCCACGATATGCCGCAGCCGGATGCCGATGGAATCATCCGCCTGCTGCCGGGCCACACCTATCGCCCGCGAGACCTCCGCGTACCCGGCAGACTCACAATCGAGTGCATGGGCCCTGTCGGTGCTGAAGTGAAGATCCCTGCGAACGGACAGTGGATCGTGGCCGCGGCAACGGTCGAACTGCGAGGACTTCAGCTGCACAGAGACAGCGGACAACCCATACCCGAAACACCTCGACAACTCGTCGCCGTCCAGTGTCAGTCACTCCTGCTGCGGAACTGCCACATACAGTCCCCCGCAGCCTCCGATGACTGCTCCGGACTCGCATGGTTTCGCCCCGCAGGACAACCGGGCATCATCGAATTGCAGAACTGCGTATTCGCCGGCGGAGGTTACGGGATCTCGTGCAATCACCCGCCCCGCAGACTGCAGCTGGAAAATGTCCTGCTCGCCTGCCGTGGCGGAGGTCTGCTGCTGGAATTTGGACTGGCTGACTCTGCAGACTGGCAGGCCACTCTGAAAAACGTGACCCAGCGGTTCGGTTTCTCACTGCTCGATGCCATCGTACATCCCGACGGCCCGCAGAAACTGGAACTCCGGATCGCATCCCAGGACTGCGTCTATCAGCCACGCATGGCCGTCGCTCGGATTCGCCCGCCCGGCAACTGGAAACCTGCCGATATGCAGATCCGTTTCCAGACGGACAGCGGACACCCAGCCATCGTCAACCCGGCAGCCGAATCCGCCGTGTACATAGACCGCTCTTTGAACCAGACCGTCGCTCTGCCCGCAGCCAGCCTGCCGGACAATATGCTGCTGTTTGTGGACAGCACCTTTGCTGACGCAGAGCAGCAGAATTTCCGTACGCCCTGGGAAGCATCCATGCTGCTGGATTTCGACGGGCCCAAACTGTCACAGCAGTTGCCCGGCATCACTGCCGAACACCTGCCGGCAAAGCCAGAGGCCGACTACTTCACAAACTGAAATTCTCGAGTGTTCAGGATGGCCCAGATCACATCCTCCCAGCCCTGCTGCCGGTTCTGATAGTCCCCCAGCTTCTGCATCACAAACTGCACTTCCTCCGCACGTGGAGCCCGACTGAACGCCGCCAGATACAGTTCCGTCAGCTTCTCCTCAGCAGCACGCTGCTCTTCACGAGCAAACTTTGCGGCTCGCCCCTGACCACTCTGCAGACGCCCCTGCACGTCACTGGAATTCAGCAGATGCAGAGACTGCGACAGATTCGCCTCAGGAGAACGCTCACACTCACACGCACTCTCCGCCTCAGGCTTCCCAAAGACCTGCAGGAAATAGTTGTTGAAACCATTGTCCGGCAACTGCACCGCTGTCGTTCCCTGAGGAATTGTTCCGAAATTCGACGGAGTCTCAGCCACCGAATTCACCGCATCATACAACACCTCCGCCGTCAGACGACGAGGATAAAAACGCGAAAAATTCTGAGCATCCGCGGCATTGAACTCAGATGGCTCAGAACTGAGCTGATACGCCGAAGACCGGCAAATCGTCCGCACCAGATCCTGCAGATCAAAGCGATGATCCACAAAATGCTTCGCCAGAGCATCCAGCAGGGCCGGGTTCGATGGCGGGTTCGTCACACGCAGATCGTCCTCCGGATCCACAATGCCCCGACCAAAGAAATGCTTCCAGTATCGATTCACCAGCGCCCGGGCAAAAAACGGATTCTCAGGAGCAGCCATCCAGTCCACCAGATGCTGCCGCGCATCATCATACTTCGAGATTTCAAGCGCAGGACTGCCCAGACCAGCCGGCACCACATCCTGCTGCGTCCTTGGATTCCGCGACTTCGGCTCCTCTGCCTTCACGTACACCATGTCCGGCTGATTCAACTGCATGTTGTAACGCGAATTCTTCAGCCCCACCTGTGAAAAGAAGGCCTCAAATCCATAGTAGTCCTGCTGACTCCAGCGCTCAAACGGATGATGATGACACTTCGCACACGCCAGCCGCATACCCAGAAACAGCTGCGCAACATCCTCCATCTGCTGCGTCGAAGTCGCCACCTCACGATACCAGGCCGCCGGAGGATGAGTCTCAGCGTCACCCGTTGCCGTCAGTACCGATCGCACGAACTGGTCATACGGCATGTTCTCACGCAATGCTCGACGGATCCAGCCGTGAAATCGAAACGTGTACTGAATGTCCGTCGCCTGACGCCGCTTGTTCCGCAGTACAGCCGCCCACTTGTTCGCAAAATAGTCCGCATAGCCCGGGCTGGCCAGCAGCCGATCAATCAGCCGATCCCGCTTCCCCGCATCCGTGTCCGCAATGAACTGACTGGTCTCCGCTGGCGACGGCAGCCGCCCCGCAATGTCAATGGATACGCGGCGAATGAAAGTCGCGTCGTCACACAGCGGAGCAGGGGGGATCCCCAGCTGCTTCAGCTTGCCAAACACCAGCGAGTCCACAAAGTTCTGCTCCGCCGGCACACTCTGCACCGGCACACCCTGCGGAATCACCGCCCGGAAAACACCAACCTCACCCTGAAACCGGACCATCACCGCCACTTCACCCGGCACATCCTCCACCGTCACCCGACCAGCGGCATTCGTGATCGCCATCTCAGCATGGTTCGGCTCATAAGATGCCAGACGAGTCACATCGCGTACCGAACCGTCACTGTAATGCGCCAGCACCGACAACTGCTGCCGACCACGAAAGTTCATTTCACGAACTGCCGGCACAGCCTCAATCCGCTGCAGCACCGGGTCCTCCTCAGAACCATATGGCATCCCCTGCTGGATCCAGCGACTGACCAGGTCCCACTCGTACGTGCCCGGAGACATCCGCTGACCACCGCCATGCGGCAGGATGTTGGCCGGCTTCTGCAACAACAGACTGAAACCCGGATCCGCCGGAAAAATCCGACGACCACGATCCTCATGCACCAGAAACTCGTAATCCTCGTCCGGATAAAAACCAAGCAGCGACAACCGAAATCCGTTCTGACCGTCCGCCTTGCCATGACAGCCACCGGCATTGCAGCCCAGCTTTGTAAATATCGGCACGATCTCGTTCTCAAAATTCACCGGCAGGTCCTCGCCACAGCGAGCTGCCGTAAGCTCAATCGTCGCCGTGCGCCCCCCCGGCTCCGTCGCTGTCACTCGACCGACCCCGTCTGTCAGCGGTGTCACCAGACCCTCGGCATTCACACCCAGGACTGCCGGTGCTGAAACGCTGTAAGCCACACCATGTGTCAGATCATGCCGCTGACCGCTGGCATACACGCCCGTGACCAGCAGTTGCCGGCGAGCATTGCGGCCCACCAAAGTCGTCGGACCAGCGGCTTCAAACTCAATCCGCTGCAAATCGCCCGCCGGCCCCAGTCCCGGAGGCTCAGCAAGCAACTCCGAGCCAAGACCCAGGCCCAGAACAATGACCGCAAACATCACGCTGGTACGATTCGCTGCACTCATCTGCAGGACTCCTGTGACAGCCCGTTCAGCTATTCAAAACCTTCTCAATTCTGACGGTTGTCGCCCGGAAACGCAAGAAATCTGCAGTGAAATCAAGGCCTGTGCGTGACTCAAAAGGAGGGGTTTTCACCCATTTTCCAGAAGAATCCGTACTCCCAACAGCCGATTCTCAGGAAAATTGCCGGAGACTGCCCCCAGCAACCCTGGTGGCGAACTCCCTTTCGGCAGACTAGAATCCAGCGGTTAAAGCGGTCCGAAGTGCAATTGGCGGAGCACACACATGCGTGCAGATTTCAGCGAACAACAGGCACGGCGCGATTTTCTGCGGGCAATGACCACTGCCGCAGCCACCACACTTGCCGCAGGAGCCCCGCGGGCCCTCGCCCGGGCTGAAAACGCAGACACCGTCCAGCCCGTCCCTACCGCAGACTCCTGCATCCTCCTCTGGATGGGTGGTGGCATGGCTGCCCCCGATACACTCGATCCCAAACACTATCAGCCGTTCCGCCCCGGATTGCCTGTCGCTGAAATGCTCAGCACCTTCCCGGCAATCGATACCGCTGTCAGCGGCGTCCGCATCTGCCAGGGGCTCGAGAAAATCGCCTCCGTCCTCGACCGGGGCACACTGATTCGCTCTGCGGTCCAGCCCGACCTCGGCAGCATCCTGCACTCCCGCCATCAGTACCACTGGCACACAGGCTATGTCCCGCCACAAACTGTCGCCTGCCCCCATATCGGGTCGTGGATCGCCCGCATGCGCGGCCCCCTCAATCCGGTGATCCCCGCCTTCGTCAATATCGGACAGCGACTGGAAGGCGTCGGTGAAAGCGAAGAACTGAAGGCCTTCACTACCGCCGGTTTCTTCGGCAGCGAATACGGACCAATGAACCTGCCGTTCCCTGAAGAAGCAGCGGCGTCCGTTCGCCCACCCAATGGCATGAACGCCGGTCGCTTCGGCAGCCGACAGAAACTGCTGCAGAAACTGGTTGACAACAGCCCGCAGAAACAATTCATGAGCGACTACCAGCAGGAATCACTGCTGCGATCCATGGACAACGCATGGCGACTGCTCAGTTCCCGCGATCGCGACGCCTTTGATATCCAGCTGGAACCGGAAGATACCCGCCGCATTTACGACACCGGACGCTTCGGACGCGGCTGCCTGCTGGCCCGCAGACTCGTCGAAGCCGGTGCCCGCTTCGTCGAAGTAACCACCGAATACGTCCCGTTCCTGCATTGGGATACTCACGCCAACGGACACGAGACGCTCGCTCGTATGCATTCCGAAATCGATGCCCCCATCGCACAACTCGTCCGCGATCTGGAACTTCGCGGCCTGCTCGACAGAACTCTCGTCATACTCGCCTCAGAGTTCAGTCGCGACGCACTCATCGAGGGCGTCCCGGGATCCTCCGCTGCCGACCAGGCAACAGAACGAGTCGATGCTGTTACCGAAATGAAACACTACGGGCTGCACCGACACTTCACCGGAGGCACCAGCGTGCTGATGTTCGGCGGCGGACTCAAACGCGGCTTCGTTTACGGACGAACCGCCGATACCCGCCCCCTCATCGCTGTCGAAAACCCCGTCTCCATCGCCGATCTCCATGCCACCATCATGACGGCCATGGGCATCAGCCCGCAAACCGGCTTCGATATCGAAGGACGACCATTCTACGTCACTCAGGACGGCCACGGAAAACCGGTGATGGATCTGTTCGCCGCAGGCTGACCACAGCGGCCAGCCGCACAGTCACATGAATGGAGTGCCCCCGAGTGCCCCTTGCCCGCAGACGCCTGCCGTGGCTGGTCGTACTGCTGCCGCTGCTGGCAGCAGTCGCTGTGCCATGGCTCCTGAAATCCGGCAGTCATATTCCCACTGTCGTCGTCTACTGCGCACACGACTCTGTGTTCGCCGATGGAATCCTGCGACAGTTCGAACAGCAGACCGGAATCCGAGTCGATGTGCGCTACGATGAGGAGGCCAACAAAAGCCTCGGACTGACCCAGATGCTGCTCTCCGAAAAACAGTCCCCCCGCTGTGATGTCTTCTGGAACAATCAGACTCTGGGAACGATCCGACTCAAAAACGCCGGAATTCTCCAGCCAGCACCTCAGAAATTGCTGCAGAGAATTCCCCCGGAGTTTCGGGATCCCGAAGGCTGCTGGTGCGGCTTCGCTGCGCGACTGCGAGTCTGGATTGTCAACACCCAAAAAATGCAGTGTTCTCCACAGGCCATCGCCGCTGCACTCAGTCGTCCCGATCTCTCCGACGCCGCAATTGCTGTCCCGCTCTACGGAACAACGCTCACACAGTACGCCGAAATGTGCCGCGAACAGGGATTGCAGGCACTGCAGGAATGGCATCAATCACTGCACAGCCGCGGCATCCGTGAAGTACGCGGAAATGGCGCGGTCCGCGACCTCGTTGCCGCAGGCGTCTGCAGCTTCGGACTCACCGATACCGACGACTTCTATGCCGCACTGGCCGCTGGCAGCCCCGTCGACATGCTGCCCTTCAGACTGCAGGATGGCACAACCGTCTGCATCCCCAACACCGTGGCCATGATTCGCAATTGTCCCCATCCGGAAACTGCCGCAAAACTGCTGGAATTTTTGCTGTCTGCCAGCGTGGAACAGCAGCTGGCCGAATCCCCCGCACGACAAATCCCCCTGGGCCCCACAGACTCATCACTGCTGCCCCCGGAAGTTCAGCGACTGCTGCCCTGGTCGGCCGACGCAACCAATCCGGCCGCGGCCGCCCAGTCTGATCAGCAGGTTCTGAACTGGCTCTCCCAAAGCCGCTGAAAGGCAAAAAGCCCGGGCTGCGCTGCAGCACCGGGCTTTCCGGAGAACTGATTCAGAAAATCGGCAGATCAAGTCCCCGATTTACACATCTCACGGACTGGCATCTTCCAGTGCTTCAACACGCTGCTCAAGTGCAGTCAGCTCGCTCTGCAGCGCAGCTGCATCAGCCTGCGCCTTCAATGCTGCTGCATTCGCATCTTCTGCATCGTTTCTGGCATCAATGCCAATCACAACGGCAGCAATCGCTACACCCGCATAAACCAGCATCGGCAGATTGAATGCACCGAACTGCCCGCGAACCAGACGCACGTCACTGACGACAGCCGGAGTATTCACGGCGGTTGGTGGTGCCTTCTCAACCGTCCAGAATCGGCAGGATGTCGCCCCGCCCGCCGTGATCAGACGATGCTGACCCGCTCGCAGACCGCGAAATGCAGCCAGACCGTCCGCATTCGTCTCAGACACCGCCACCGCTCGACCCTGATACTCCACTGTCACCTGCGAACCCTCGACAGGCTGACCTTCCAGAGTCACCACGCGAGTCGTCAGCAGACCACCGTCCCCCAGACGCACGTCCTGGACTCGCACACCAGCCTCATCAGCTGCCGCACCGGCAATGGCCAGAGGGCCCTGAAACAGCACGGCGGCGGCCAGCACCAGTGAAAACACTCCCTTCAGATTCTTCAACGCAGCCATCGTTCCGTTCCTTCGTTACTGCCGATCTGTTTTCCGAACCGGTAAAAGTCGCACGGCCACAATGGACATCAATGCGACATTCACTCTTCACTTGAGACAAAGGTTAGAGGAAACGTCATTTTCCGGAAATAGGAGTTTGCCCGAGAAAGCAGACCGGAATTCTCCGCCGCTGCATACTCACTGAATTTCCCCGGTGCCTCGCCACGGTGAATCTGCCGCACATAACCCTGCAGCAGCTGCCGGCTGCCAGCACTGTCGTTGATCAGAAAACACACCCACGCCCAGCTGTTGCGATACTCCTCAGCACCCATCGACTCCGCCGACGGAATCCGCTCCAGAGTTGAAAGTGTCGGAGATATCCCGACTCGAGCCTTCCAGCGAACCGCTTCGCGCCGGGATGACCTCGGACGAGCCGCTTCCTCCTCCTCGAAATACTCAGCCAACCCCTCATCCAGCCACAACGGCGCATACGGCATATGCTGATGCACCCGCACATGAGTCATCTCATGACGCAGATCCACCACCAGACTGCGACTGTTGTACGCGTAAATCTGGCTGATTTCCCCATTCTTCAGGAAAATCGCACGCCGCGCTGCAGCCTGAGGAACACTCGCACTCAGATACTGCAAATAACTCTGCCGACTCGCAAACAGTACAATCTCCACACGACCTTCCGTCGCCCGAATCCCGGTGGTCTCCGCCAGCTCAGAATCCACCTCACTCAGTTCCGCAGTAATTCGCTCTGTATCCACCTCAAACTCGGAATACATCAGCAGACTGCCACGCTGCTCCTGAACCACCCAGCGGTCACTGCCGCCAGCCGGCACACAACACAGCGTCAAAACACACATCAGCAGTGTCCGGAGCCCTGTTCCGCTGCTGCACCACGTCATGTCCGTTGGTTCCTCTTCCGTGCACACACACCACGGAAGATTTCAGAAAATAGAAATTCAGCACACAGCACACTTCGGCAAATCGTGCCGGAAAACCGGGGTCGAGGTCAACACCAGTCTCCGACAACCGCAAATCACCTCACCCACAGCCGAAAAAACGCAGGAATGCCGGCAGAGGAACGATAAGCCGGGTTCTGTCGCGGGTGTTCATTTCTCTAGGATGCCGATTGCTCGACACCTCCAGCAGCCTACCCGAAGGTCAGCGAACCGGACCGATCCGAGGCAGCAGATGCTGCCTGACCTTCTGCTTGGCCTTGCTCCCGATGGGGTTTACCCAGCCAGACGGTCACCCGTACTGCTGGTGCGCTCTTACCGCACCGTTTCACCCTTACCACGACGCAGTGAGACGGCCAGGCCATCACACCACCGTTCGGCGGTTTGCTTTCTGTTGCACTTTCCCGATCCTCGCGGACGGTGGGTGTTACCCACCACCGTGTCCTGTGGAGCCCGGACTTTCCTCTGAATCCAAAGATCCAGCAAACACCTGTTCCTCTGCCGGCACGCTCAATGATATCAGGTTTAACGAGACCGGGAGGCCGCAAATCCGGCATTCTCGACCTGTTCTGAAGGAAACAATCCTCAGGTTCTCGATTCACCCCCGCAGGCAATTTTCCAAAGCGTCGATCTGTGGTAGCAAAAGTTCGCGGAGTTCGCCCAACACCCGGAAAACGGCAGCAGTTCTCATGCGAAAATTTCCTGCTCTCCTCGCCATCTGCTGCCTGCTCGGCAGCTCCCTGCTCGCTCGCCGCTGTGCACTCCGCACACCCGAGCGAATTCATGCTCGCCCCGCTGAAATCTTCAGCCTCCCCCAGCAACAACTGCAACTGCAACAGCTCAGCACCGCACTCCAGGCCGCCATCAGAACCCGGCAATTTGCCCAGGCACTCGCCATCAGTTCCGAAATCACACAACAGACACCCAAAGATACGGCAGCCTGGTACAACCATGCCCGCCTGCTGGCCCTCAACGAACAAAATACAGCAGCCCTCAGCGCACTGAACATCGCCGTGCAGCTGGGTTTCAACCAGCCGGACGCACTGCTGCAGAACCCGGAACTCGCCAGCCTGAGATCTCTCCCTGGCTTCTCACTCCTGCTGCGGCAGGCCGGACAAAACCCCGCTGTCACGCGGACTGCATCCGAGACCACAACATCAGCAACTCCGGCTTTGCTGACGGAACAAACCGCCATCGTCTCCGTTCGCAACACCCGCTGGGTCCCCGCAGACTTCAGCCTCGTTACCGAGTTTCAGGCCCCGCCGACACTTAAGCACAAACGCTCACTGCCGCAAATCACGACAGCATCACCCGCAGCCGCTTTGGTCAACCAGTGGATTCAGCAAGGCTCTGCCGCCGGATTTCACGGCCTGCTCTACGATAATCGCGATCGCGACCACAGCACACTTCAACCCGCAGAATTCCCCGGACTCACCTTTGTCGAATACGCCCCGGAAGCCCGCGCTGCCAATGCCGATTACGGCATCCGCCCCTTCCAGAGATTCAACCTGCCCACACTCGGAAACGCTTCCACAGCATATGTCGATCCCATCCTCTGGCGCAGCAATCCCCGCATGCTCCTGTCGTCCGAACTGCACGCTGCTCTGACGGCTCAAAGCTGGTATCGCAACCAGATGTACTGCTACCCGGAACATCGGGACTATGACCCTGATCACGGTGACATGTTCCCCGTCAACACACCATTCTGGATCATCTCGCAGGGATCCTCAGGGTCTGATCAGCCCTTTATGAAAGCCATACTGCTCACCATCGCTGCTCTCCACCCCGATGTTCGCAACGAACTTGAACACTCGGGACGACTGATGGAAATCGCACAGTGGATCATGCGCCGCAGCCTGAAATTTGTTGACCCGGCAGGCATGCAATACCTGTCCGGACGCGCTCACCCCGTCGTGTTTCAGGAGCATGACCTCGATACCGAACGCATGGTGCAACTGGCCCACAGTCTGCAGCCCAGTCAGTTGCCCGCCATCGCAAAACTGTCCGTCATCAGCGAGGATTCTGCCACGCCCGACACCGACTATTTCTCCGGACAACTCACAGAAGTCATCCTCAACACACCCATCGCGGTGGGCCGAGTCTATCGCACGCTGAAACGCAGCCGCAGCATGGTCGTTGATGTGGCTGCCGAACAACTGCAGATCGGCCGCAGTCCCCGCTGTCACTGGGTCGTCCTCCAAAGTGGCCCCGACCAGGTTCACATCAAACCCCTCAACACTGAACGATCACGTGTCGAAATCACAGTCAAATGGGGCCCGGCCTTTCAGGTCCCCTGGCAACCGGAAATGCACAGCCAGCGAGTCGATGTCGGCGTGTTTATCGACGACGGTGTCTCAGTCTCACTGCCGGCTATCGTCAGCACATTGCTGCCGCCCTGTGAGTCACGCACATATGCCGGCACCCGGCTGATTGCGGTCGATTACAATTCCCCCCAAAACTCACCACCAGCCACTGACCCGCTGCTGTTTCCCACACGCAGGTGGCGCGATGAATACCAGTACACCGACCAGCAATTGACCGGTTGGATTCGGCACTCCCCCGGACAACCCCCGGCCGAATTCAATCACCTCGGACAACTGAAAAACACAACCCCAGACGGACAAAAACTGCTCCTTCCGGTAGAATACCCACTCTCCTCAGCCCCCGGACAACCGCCGGAACTGCTCTGGAAACCACGGAACTCCCAGCCCTGATCCGTCCTGAAGAGTCAGCCATGCCGGTCGGAAATCAGTTTCGCCACCAGTCCTACCCCACTCACCCGGTCACACCTCCCGTACTGCACACCCTGCAGACCACGCCGCCCGTCGCGGGCAGTGCCGCAGAACTGCACACCGATCTGGCCTTTGATCAGGTCATCATCGTGCACGGTACCTTCCTCGGCGATGATCCCTTCGGCATCAGCGCCACACTGCAGGCACTCGCCCAGGATTCCCCCGCACCTGCGGCCGCCGCACTCAAAGGCACCGCAGATCTGCTCCTTCGCACAACCCGCCCCATCCTGTCCCGCTCCGTTCGCGATCTGGGTAACTACACCGCCGACTTCCGCGATACATTTCAGTCACTCGTCGGTGATGACCCTCAGGTCGAACTGCTCCAGCCAACATGGAGCAGCGAAAATCACCACTTCGCACGCGCCGACCTCGCCGTAAGACTACTCCACAGACTCCTCCTGCATCCCCCCGCTCCCGGACGTCGCACACTTCTGTGGGGCCATTCGCACGCAGGAAACGCCTTCGCTCTGCTCTCAAATCTGCTGGCCGGAGGACCTGCCGTGCAGCAGTTCTTCAACGCCGTCGGCCCACGAAACGAAACACATTGGCAGGCCGTCAGAAGCGAACTGGCCCACGCACCGCAACCACACCCGCTTGCCGCCACCGTCGCTGCCGTCACCTTCGGTACTCCCGTACGCTACGGCTGGGATCCATCCGGACTGAACGCCATTCTGCACGTCAGCTTCCACCGACCATTCGATCCTGCACGCCCGGAAGTCGCCCGCCCGCTCTTCCCACCGTGGTCACCTCTTGATGTAGCCACCGCTCGTTGGGGTGACTGGGTGCAGACATTTGCCATTGCCGACACGGATCTCAACACCGGAAAATCCGCAGAAATCAATCAGCGCCTCAACACACTTCTTGAATCAGAACTCGACGAACCTGCACCGGAACCAGAAACGCGTCTGATCCTGTCACGCAGACTTCGCAGACTCTGCAGCCGCTGGAAACATGGCACACGCTGCCACACCGACGGGCAAAACATGCTCGTCGATTACCAGCCCTCAGGCCAGTTCACATTCCCCGCCATCCCCATCGAACTGGCTGCCCTCGGTCATGGTGTCGCCACTGCCGTCCACTGGCTGCCTGCACATCTGCAACTGATCATCACCGCCCTGCGCTCGTCACCGCCGGCAGGACAGTGATCGGCACGGTGACCGCCGGAGCCGTCTCAGGCTCAAAGGACAACAGCCGCTTCGACTCCTTCACCAGAAACTGAGTATTCATGAAGGGCTCAAAACTAATGTCCTGCCAGCGCACTCGCCCCTTCGCGTCTACCAGAAATGTCCCATGCAACGGGACTTTTTCAAAGTCGTCGTAACAACGATACTTTCGAAACACACCCAGCTCCGGGTCCGCAGCCAGCGGAAATGGAAATCCACCCTCCAGATTCTCCAAAGCCCGCTTCAGATTCACCTGCTTGTCCGTACTGATCGCAATGACCTCCAGACCCGCTTCCCGAAAACTCTGATAATCCTTCGCGATCGCTTTCAACTGCTCAGCACAGTGCAAACAGCCATACCCCAAATAGAACACCACCACCACCGGGCGACCGCGATAGTCGGACAGTGAACGTGGCATCTCGTCAACACCCGGCAGCGTCCACTCCGATGCTGCCGAAGGTGACCAGCGAAAAGGCCCCAGGGCATCCAGCTCCGGACGGACTCCCAGATCACCCGGGTTCTCCGCCGGCAGCCTCCAGTCGGCAGGGAATCCAAATTCCGCTGCAATCGGCGCCAGTCGAGCCATCGGTGGCACGGCCAGATCGATCGTTGAAGAGAGCTTCCTGAGCTTTTCAAAACTGGCCTTCGCTTCATCACGACGACCGGCCGCAAACAGAATTTCCGTCTGAGCCGCCAAAGGCAAAACTTCACCGTTCTTTGAATTCACCCGATCGGCGATCTTCTTGATCGCATCTTCCGTCTTCCCCGCCTTCTGCTGCAGCAATGCCAGCTGCTCCACCGGAATCTCAGCCGCTGTCAGCAACTCCAGAGCCTTTGCCGCATCGCCCGCAGCCAAAGCCCCCCGACCGTCAATCTCCTGAATCGCCTTCTCCAGACGCCGCAGGTTCCCCGCAAATTTCTGCTCTGCGTCCTTTCGAGCCTTTTCGATCGCCTTGTCGTCAGACTTCGCCTCGCGAGCCTTCTTTTCGGCCTCTGCCACCGCCTCAGACTGCTTCTGCTTCTCTCCGTCCAGTGATGCCTGCAGCTTCGCACGAATTGCAGCCGCCTCAACGGTACGCCCCAATGCCGCCAGGGCCGCCCCTGTCGCACGGTCCCGCTTCAAATCCTCCTCGGTATTTCCCGAGTCTGCGTAAGAAATATTACTCTGCAGTGCAGCAATCCGATCCCATCGCTCAAAGGCCTCCAAAACCTCCAGCAATCGCTCACGACCATAGCGAAAACTGCCAATCCGATTGATGTCGTTATACTTCGGATGCTGCGGCAGGCTGAGCATGTTGCCAGCCAGTGCCTCTGCATCGAACGCCCGACCAATCGCAATCATATTGCGAATACACCACTCATTGTTATGCGCAAAATTGTGGATCTGATCCGGCAGAACACGATCCCGCATCATATGCGCATGGTCAACGCGAGCCGAAGCCTCCTGCTGCCACACCGCATCATGATAGCGACGCAAACGCGAATAAATGTGACCAGGCATATGCCACATATGGGCAATCCCCGGAGACGCGAGGCCACCCAGTGCAGACGACTGCAGAGCCTTCTCAGGCTTGCGGCCGTCCCACAGGTGGATCCGAAAATGATGCACCGGATGCAGAGGCTCGACATCCAGAACCTCCTGGATCATCGCGTCCACCGCCAGTTGCGATGGCATCTTCAACCCCTCGCGACGCCCCGCCCAAAAAAACTCACACAGGATCGTCTTCGTCTCGATGTCGTCCGGAAACTCCAGCAGCAGATCTTCCAGATCCGAAACATAACGATTGGCACGCGACTCCCGCTCGCCGTCATTGTCTGCCTTCGCATTGATCAGACGGTCAAATGCTTCAATCAGCAGCTTCTCGCGACGACTTGCCTTCTCGCGACGCTTCATCCCCTCGGCAATGAAACCCTTCGCCCGCCCAGGGTTGCCGCGATTCGACATCGCCATACCCCAGTAAGCAATCGCACAGTCCGGATCCAGCATCGCAGCCTGACGAAACGATCGCTCAGACTCAAAATACCAGTACCCATGCAGCTGGGCCACACCCTGCTGCACAAACAGTCTGGCCTCTTCGCTGACTGATGTCGCAGGAAACCGCACCGCACCCATCCCAGGCATCAGCCACGCAGCCTGACGAGGCCCCTCGTTGAATACCTCGCCATGCACCGAATGCCCTTCCTTCACCGGCTCGGCCTTCGCAGCCTCGGCCGGAGCAGCAGCAGCCGGCGCGGCCGCAGCACCAGCAGCACCCGCTGCCGGGGTTGTCGCCTCCTGACCAGTCGCTGCCGCGCTGATCCACATTGCCAGAATCACCCCCGAATACTGCAGACAACCCAACGATAAAAATCCGGACGGCATTTTCATGGGGCTCACACCTTCGTAACTCGGCGGGATATCAATGGCGGGCAGGAAGCTCGCTATTGTGCTGCCGAAAACGGGGTTTCGCAACCACATGGACCGGTCGGGAAGCAATCAGCGAGGATTTTCCGATCTGAACCGGCCCTCCAACTGCTGCAATCAGCCCGACCAGGGCAGCCCCCAGAATGCCTCCGGATGCTGACGAACCCTCCGCTCCACCTCCGCAGCATTCCGCCAGCCCGCCTCCTGCTCAGTAAAAAACTTCGCAGACGGATTGATCCCACGCCCCTCCAGAAACTCAATACGCTGCCGCACCCCAGGACGCCGACTCAGCGCCGGCAAAACGACACACCAGATCAGTGCCAGCAACAGTGCCGACACCGACAAACGCCACCATCCGCCCCGGTACGAACCCGTCGCCGCCAAACCCCGCTCACTTGCGCAAGACATCGGCAGCCCCCGGAAATACAACCTCAAACATCAACAGACTCATCAGCAGCGACAACACCAGATTCAGCAGCTGCCCGCAGACATACAGCGTCAACGGCTTGCCACCACGCAGGAACTTCGCCAGCGTTCCCAGATTCGTCTCCAGCCCAATACTCACAAACGCCATGCAAAAACACCAGCTCCGCACCGTCTTCGTACCACCGTCCACAACAGCCTTCACAAAATCCGGACCGCCACTCAGATTTTCATAAAGCAGCGACACCAGCACCGAAGCACCCAGAAAGCCCAGGATGAAACGCGGAAAACGCCGCCAGATCTCACTGATCTCCGGCCTGGCACCCTCAGTCCGCTCGACACACGTCACCCAATACACTGCCACACCAAACGCCACAACGCCGATCAGCATATTCTGAATCATCTTGATCGTTGTCGCCACCACCTCCGCTTCCTTACCCAGCATCGCGCCAGCCGCACCCACCGCACCCGTTGAATCAATCGTCCCCCCAACCCACGCTCCGCCTACCACCGGCCCCAGCCCCATCGCCTGAATCAACGGCGGCATCGCCACCATCATCATCACAGTAAACGCCAGCGATATCCCCACCGCAGTCGTCAGCTCCTCCTTCTTCGCCCGACAGGCCGCTGCCGTTGCAATCGCCGCCGAAACACCACACACAGACATGTCCGCTGAAATCACCATGTTCAGGGCTGCTGATTCCATCTTCAGCACTCGCTGACCAAACCAGAATGTCACAATCAGCACAACAGGAGTCACCACCCAGGAGACACAAATGCCCGGAAGGCCCAGAGCCAGCAGCTTGCCAAACAACACCTCAGCACCCAGCAGCACCAATCCCGTCTTCATGTACAGCTCTGTACGCACCCCGGCACTCAGTGCCTTCGACACACCTGTCGTGTTGCTGATCAGCAGACCAATCACCAGCGCCCACAACGCATACTCCAGCCCGTAATACTTAACCACCTTCTGTTCAGCCAGAACATACGCCAGCAGACTCAGCAGAAATACCCCCGCGCACGCCCTCCAGAAATCACCCCGAGATCCTCGGCCCAGCCACATCACTGCACTCATGACCGCCGTAATCAGAACACCGGCACTCGCTGCCCCCGTGAACCACGACACTCCGGACTCGAAAGGATGCACCTCCCACGCAGTGGGCAGCACGATGATCGACTTCATCGGATTGCGCCACGACGGTCCGCCGCCGGTTGCAGCCGTCGACGAAAACACCCCATGACTTTCCAATACCGTCACCAGCATCGAAACACTCAACACCGTACCCGCCACCAGCATCGCCAGCGCATCTTCAGAAAAACGTCGCGATTCCGACATCACACACTCCCCCCAGACTCTCCCCGGATTACTCCCGGAAACTCCACTCACAAACCCTGCAGGTAACTGTTCAGATCGGCCAGATCCTGCGGTCCGGTATTTCGCAGCAGCCCCTCCGGCATCAGCGAATTACGCTGCTGATGTCGCCCGGCAATCTCCGACGCTTCCACCCGATATGTCCTGTGCTCCGCATCCCGCAGCAGCAAGCCGTCCACAGACTCATAAACAATCAGCCCCGTCAGCACCTGCCCGGCCGCCGTTTCAATGGCAGTCGTCTGATACCGATTCGAAATATCACGATTGGGGTCCACAATCGAAGCAAACAGATCCGCTCGCGAAAATCGCTTCGAGACCCCGGTCAAATCCGGCCCCAGTGAACGCCTGCCCCCGTGACACTTCGCACACCCCAGACGCTCAAACAGCACCCGACCACGCTCTGCATCCCCCGTTTCCCAGGGCACCGTCTCCAGACTTTTCAGCAGAGCCGTCGCCTGCTCACTCAGACTCGTCGGCCTGTAGTCCGGATAACGCCGCTCCAGCCACTCCTGCCACAGCTGCATCGATTCCGGCTGCAAACGATAACCCGCTGCACCAAACTCAAACTTCAAGGTCTGCTCATTGTTGTTCTGCAGCAGCCGCATCACGGACTCTCGCAGAGCAAACTCTCGCTTGTCACCAATCAGCCGCCGCGCACAGGCCAGCAGTGACCACTGCTCTGCTGCTTCACGACCGCGCGGCAGCTTCTGCAGGGCCTTCACACAGGCCTCCACGGCATTCAGCTGCGGTGACTCCAGTCCCGACAGATACAAAGCCCTGTCAGCTGCCACCGGTTGCTCCGAAAGCACCATCAGCACCGCATCCCGCACAGACAGATTGTCCAGCTGAGCCCTCAGGATCTGCTCATGATCCGCACGCCCCGACTCGCCAATCAAAAACACAATCTCACTCGTCCACTGATACTCAGGGTCAGCAGCAATTGTCGCCAGCACATTGTCAATCGCCTGAGGCACCACGCTCGCCGGTACACGCCCCAGGTACAGAACATGTCCCGGCAGACCAAAACCTGGCTGCTGAACCAGCAGTGAGGGCAGGGCAGGGTCCACCTGACACAACTGCGCGTACAACTCACCCATCCGGTCATCCCAGTTTGTGTCCTGCTTCATTCCCAGCCGCTTCAGCTTCACATCAATCCCGATCAACGCCCGTGCACACCGGCCAGATTCCTCCTGCGAACGCTCCAGCTCCAGCCGGCTAAGCGCCGCCAGACAATGAATATCATCCTGCGGCAGACTCTCGTCCGTTAACTGCCCCAGCAGCCGGTCAAAAATCTCGCGATTCGGCGGCGCAACCATCGCAAAAACTCGAATCAACTCACGATCCAGCACCAAATCGCCCGTCGGAAACACACTCGCCAGCCGCGGCAGCAGCGGATTCAAATCCCGCTCCAATGATTCCAGTGACTTTCTCGGCCCATAACTGTCATACATTACCGGTCGATCCTTCACCGGTCCGGTATCGCCCAGAGATAACTGCAAGACACGCACCGCCTCACGACGCAGCTCCAGCCCGCTCGCCGGGTCCACCAGCACCTGAACCGCTACTCGTGCAGCCGCCGAACTCTGCTCTCCACTCCGCTGCAGTAACCCCAGATAAAACCACAGCCGCCCCCGGACATCTCCCAGACCCGACTCGAGCTGACTTCGCTGCCCGGCATTCAGCCTCGGCACAAGCTGCGCCGCACTTAATCGCACCAGCCGATCAGAATCACCCAGCACAGAAGGCAGCTGCAACGACAGAAAATTCAAAACCGGCACAGCCGTCGCCGTCGAAAATGCCTCCAGTGCTGCCCGCCGCACACTCGCCTCCTCGTCCTTCAGCAACCGCTGCAATCCGGACAGCTCAGGTGACTCCGGCCGAGTCCGGCCCAGCGCCCACGCCGCCCGCGCACGCACCTCGGCGTCCCCCGCAGCTGCCAGCCTCAAACCCGTCGCCACATCCAGTCCGCCATACAGCTCCACCAAAATCTCAATCGCCCGCATCCGCTGACCGACAGACCTGCCCGACTCAACCGCAGCCGCACGAAAAACATCCGCCGACAGTTTCTTCGCCCGCGGAACCCACTCCGCACGAGACCACGCTGTATTCGGCTGCCTCGCTGACAACACCCCATCCAGCTCACTGTCAGCCACAGCACTGCCCGCGGACTGCGGTCCGCCAACAGCACCCGCATAACTGATGCGGTAGACACTGCCGCGAGTCCCCCGACCGCCAACGCTCACATACAGGCTGCCGTCCGGACCAACCTCCATGTCCGTCGGTGCAAAACCAAACTGGTTCTGCCCCACCGCAAACTCCCGCGGCTCGCTGATCCAACCCGCACCCTCACGCCGCAATGGCACACACAGAATACGCCCCAGTGTCCAGTCCTGCACAAACAAAGCACCAGCGTACTCCGCCGGAAACTGCTCGTGCCGATAACACACCACCCCTGTCGGTGAACCACGACCAAATGCCGCAGGCACAGGAGGCATGTCGGGATACGTCGGAGGACGCTTCAGGCCGGCAGTCACATAACCCGCGTTGCTCGCCGGCAAAATGTGAAATACCTGCGTCGGCAAATACCAGGGCAACGAAATATCCCGCTCGTCGTCACTGTCATACGTAAAGAAATCACCGGCACCGGAAAATGCAAAGTCATAAGCATTCCGAAAACCATCTGCCACAATCTCGCCACCACGCAGCTCTGGCGACAGTCGCAGCAATGTCCCGGAAACCGGCTGACGAATCGGAGACGTCGGGGCTGTCGCATACGCTGATGTCACACCGGCAAAATTGCCGGCCATCACATACCACCAGCCATCCGGACCACGCTGGATCGAATGCACATGGTGCTCACCACCCGCCGCAATTTTCAGGAAGACCTGCGGAGCACCATCGGCACGATCATCCGCATTGTCGTCCCGATACAACAGCAATCCGCCATCACCAGCACACAGCAGACTGTTGCCATGAAAATACATCCCCTGCGAACCAGTCGCCGGACCATCAGCAAACTGCTGAAAACGGTCCGCTCGACCGTCTCCGTCCGAATCCAGCAAAATCCGCACATAACCCGGCCCCGAAACCACCACTCGCCCACGCGAATCCAGCGTGAGCGAGTGAATATCATGGGCCAGCTCGTCGTCGGCATACAACTCCACACGAAATCCCGCCGGAACTCGAATACCGCTGAACTCCTGCCCGGATATCACAGCACACTGCATCAGCAGCACGCAGGACAGCAATACCCCCGAACCACCGGCTCTCAGCAGCATCCGACAGACGCCAGACACCAGAATCTTCCCTGATTCCATCTTCGCTTACCCCTCAATCACAAACGACGAACGCGAATGTTGCGCCATGAAACATCAAACGGGCCCGTGCCTGCGGCAATCCCATGCACCTGCAGTCCGATATGACCACGCGGATGAGTCTTATAAATCTCGTCATGAGTCAGATCCGCCACCGGCTGGTCATTCACCCACGTCTGAATCCGTGGACCCTTCGCCAGAATCCGAATCCGATTCCAATCCCCGCTCTTCATCAGCTCGTGCGGCTTGCCCCCCGACTTCGGCTCCGGGGACAACCAGCCATACTGCGTCGCCTCGCCGTACACATAGCCCGTAAATCCCGGCGACTTCTCCAGTTCCACCTGCGGACCATGAAAACGCCCCAGACCACCCTCGCCCTGCGGCCTGCGACCAGTCCGGACCTCCTCAGCCGTCACGTCAGCCTCGGTCCTGCCACGCGATCGAATCTGACAGCCCGAATTCAGACCGTCATGCACACGCACCTCAAAAGTCAGCTCGAAATCCCCAAACTCCTCTTCCGACATCAAAAATGTGTTCGGACTGCCCTCCACCGTCACCCCATGTATCGCACCGTCCACTACCTCATAAACCGCTCGACCATGCTCCGCCTTCTTCCACCCCTTCAGCGTCCTGCCGTCAAACAGGGCTTCCCACTTCTCGTCAGCCTGCACGGCGCCGCAAACAGCACAACAGCAAACCGCCAGACACGTCGTCAACAGCAACCTTCGAGATACCAGCCTGCTCATGCAATTCCCCCTCCCGATTTTCACCCAGCGTCCTCATCAGCCCCGTACCAGGTTCCTAACCTGCAACTCGCAGGCAACGCAAGAATAGCGAAAACTTTGGCATGACGCGAGCATTCAGAGTGGTGACTCAGGGTCAGCAGCTGTCACCCGGCCCCGCTCACCACGACGCAGAAAGCCCCGCGCCAGAATCCGCCCAATCGGACTGGCCAGCAATGCCGGCTGCAGGACCAGATTCCCCACCAGACTAGCCGTCAGCATCGCAGTCATCATCATCCCGAACTGCCGGATCGAAGCAAAATCATTCACAAACTGTGTCGCCATCCCCAGCCCCAGCAGCATCCAGCTCTGATAAATCGGACGCACACACGCACGCCACGCCAGCAGCACAGATCGTGATTCACCCAGTCCACGCCAGATCCCACTGCGAAACCACACCATGAAATGAATCGAATCATCCACTGTCACGCCCAGCGCAACACAAGGCGCCATCACAGCCCCCACATTGATCGCTATTCCCAGCCACCCCAGCAGCCCCAGAACAATCAAAGTCGGAAACAGACTGGCCAGCCCCAGCAGCACTCCACTCGATGCCGTACGCATCGCCACCACAATCGCTCCCACGATCAGCAGCACATCCGTCCCCAATCCCAGCACCAAACCATCAACGAGCGACCGCCGCGCACGGTAAATCACAGGAGCCACCCCGGTGCACAAGACCTCGACGCCCTCCGCACGGTCCCCCTGCAGCAGTTCGCCCGCCGTCGTCCGAATCCGCTGCACCAGACGATTGTAATCCAGTTGATCCGCCTTCCGCAGTCGCAGACTGATCCGCCAGAACTCATCACCACCATCCAGACCCAAAAAACCAGAATCCAAAAGCTGAGCACGCTGCTGCTGCAGTCGCCGATTCATCCCCGCTCGCTGCAGTACTCCACCAGCTGAAGACTCCAGCGCCGGCGCGAAACTGGCGATCGACAACGCCCCGGAAACACTGTCAATCGACAAACACTCCGACTGCAGCCGCCGAGTCAGTCGCAGACGCTCAAATCCACTCAGCCGACTCCCCTCCGGAAACCGCAACGCCACCTCGCACGTCGTCAGATCCGCCAACCGATCCTCTATCCATGCCCCCATCCGCAACACCTCGGCATCCTCACGAAATTCCTCCAGCAAACTCATTGAAATCTGCAGTCGCAGAGCCCCAGGGATTGATGCCACCATCAACAGCAGACAACCCGCCGTAATCCAGCCGGAACGACGCACAACAAACTCACCAAAACGCACCCAAAACAGCGGCAAGGGAGCATCACCAGCCTCACTCTCAGTGACTTCACCCACCGCACCGGACCGCGCACCGCGAACACCACCCACGGCAATCCCGGCCAGCGCTGCCGGCAGCCAGAACACCAGCAACAGCCAGCTCAGACCGATTCCCAGAGCCGAAAAGAAACCAAACTGCTGCACCGGCTTCAGATCGTTCAGACAGATCGACAGCAGTCCCGCCGCTGTCGTTGCCGCCGCCAGCGCCAGCGGCAGCCACGCACACTCCACCGCTCGCACTGCCGCCTCCGCCGGACTTCGACTCCGCAGCGCCTCCGTATAATAATTGCACATGTGAATCGCACCCGAAATCCCCGCCGTATACACCATCGGGATCATCGAGATCAGCAGAGAATTCATCGGCACACCGCAGATTCGCAGCACCGCCAGACTCAGCGTCGCACTGTAAAAACCAGCCGTCAGCACCATCAGCACCACACGCCACTCTCGCAGCGCCGCCCACGCGATCCCCAAAGCCGCCACACAACTGAAAACAATCGCCCGCGACATCGAACGAGCACTGGCAGCGTCCAGCTCCGCATTCACAACCGGTGCCCCTGCCCAGCACACATCCCGAAAAGGCACACCACACTGCTCCAGCAGTACCCGCACCCGCGCAAGTGTCCCATGGACGTCAGCCCGAGCCTCAGGCGTCAGCCAGAGCAAGGCACAGGTCAGTCGCCCGTCACGACCAACCAGAGTGCCACTCAACCGCCGCAGCGCCTCAGCACGCTCCAGACTCAGCGGTGCACCCTGCAGCTGCTCCAGTACCGAACGCCCACTTGAAACCTTCCGCACCAGCCCAGCGGACTCAGGCAGATCCTTAACCCTCGCCTCCGAAATCAAACGCTCAAATTTCGCCAGACGCTCGTCCCCAACCTCACACCCCTCCCACGACACCAGCACAAACTCATCATTACCAAACAAACCCTGAAAACGCTCATACTCAAACGTCTCCGGATATCCGCGCGGCAGCCAGTCACGCACCTCATTCTCGTTGTGCCCCAGCGTCGACAGCCCCAGCAGCGCCACCACAGGCAAAAACAGCCAGCCCAGTCGACTCAGAATCACCCGGTATCGGCCGAATACATGCTGCCACACGCTGCTGCACCTCCAAAGTCGTCACCCTGTAAAAAAACCGCGGCTGCTGCCAGCCGCGGTTTCCCCATATTCCACTGTCACGCAAAACACCGTTTGGCCAACAGTGTCCGCATCAACATGACATCCGCCTCACTGCTCAGACGGCTCACTCTTCGCACCTTCACGAATCGCAAACACACGATTCCGGTTGGCTATGAACAGAGTGTCGTTCGCGACCACAGGAGTCGTATACACGGAAGATCCCATGTTCACCTCGCTCACGATCTCCTGCTCCTTCGACAGACGGAACACCGTAATGTCACCGTCCTCGTCGCCAAGATACACCTTGTCCTCCACGATCAGCGGTGATGCCCAACTGGCCGCAAACATGTCGTACGTCCAGTGAGGCTTGCCAGTCTTCGGATCCAGACAGTGCACCAGACCGCTGAAGTCAGACACAAACAGCAGGTCATTCTTGATCGCCACTGTCCCGCAGGTGCGGTGCATCGTCGTTTCAAAATTTGCCGGATCCGCACCCACATAATGCCACACCGCAGCAGAATTCGGGTTCTCACGCTCGAAATCACCCTCCTTCTCAACAAGTGCCTGCAGACGCTTGTGGGCGATCGGAGTCTTAGGGTCCTTCGAATTGTACACCAGTGTCGGACTCACGTCCCCACGCTTCGTCGGATCAATACACCACAAATGCCCCTGACCCTCGCCATGCTCCGGGTCCTCGCCAACTCCCACATACACCAGACCGTCATGAACAACCGGCGTTGCAATCAGATGGTTACGAGTTGCTCGGCCACCAAGCAGATAAATCGAATCCTTCGGATTGCAGTCAAACTTCCACAACAGCTCTGCGTTGCCATCACGCCCTGCAGCAAGAAAGCTGTAGACATAGCCGTCACCGCCACCCATGATCACCTGAGCCACTCCGCCAAATTCCCCATAAGCCGGTGATGACCACTGGCCGTGCAGCACATTCGCTCCCGGAGAATTGTCACGCCACAAAAGCTTCCCCGAGTTTTTGTCCAGACAGATAAAACTCGGAGCACGCTCCTCGGGAATCGTAATGTGACTCTCGTCCACACCATTGCCCGTAATCACAAACAGCAGGTTCCCCACCACCGTCACCGAACAACTGCACATGTTGTGCTGCGATACACCCAGATCCTTCATCATGTCCACAAGCCAGATCACGTCCGCTTCCGTCTCTGCAGTCTCCTTCTCTTCCACATAGGGACTGTCATTCTGACCGTCCCGGAAACCCTCAGTGTCCAGACACACAACAGTACCTCGACTCGTCACATACCACGCGCGCTCCCCATCCACATACGGCGAACAGCAGATGCCCTGATGCGGCCAGTCATGCACTCGCCCCGTCGGCAGCTTTTCGTTGCTGTGCTGCCACAGAAACTGGCCCGACTTCTCATCAAAACACACCAGACAGCCAAGGTCCACACTGCTCGGGTAACGCTTGATGTACCCGTTGCCGTTGTTCGTACCGATGTACACCTTTCCGTTGGCCACAACCGGGTTCCCGTAAGTCTCAGACCCCAGCGGCATCGACCACAAAATGTTCTCACCGGTTTCCACATTCCACTTGATCGGAATGTTCTTTCCCTCCGGAGTGTTATTGCGGCCGTAACTGCCACCCCACTGCGGCCAGTCCTTCTTGCCCACTTCCATCTTCGCAATCCGCTCCAGCGCCAGCTTCGTCGGATCCTCCGCAGAAACTGCACCCACAGCAGACAACAGCCACCCGCCCGCCACTACTCCGGCAAGGACAGTTCTGAAGTTCAGACTCATCGTTGTTTGTTCCTTGTCAAAAAAACCACAGCCCGGCGAATCATCCCCGTAACCTGCGGATGCACTCACTTCTGATTCGAACTCACCGCCACATTGTCCACAAAGAACTCGGCGTCCGTCGCATTGCCAAACAAACCCGGACTGCCCTGCAGATTCGGCACCTCATCAGTCGCCTCAATCTGCCACTCCGACGGCTCTGACTCACCACGCTTCCAAACCTTGCCGCGCAAGGTCACTTTGCCACCCTCAGTCTCACTGCGGAACTTCATCGTATACCACGTGTCAGCCTGCCAGTTAAAGTCCATCGTCTTCGCAAAACGCAGCTCCAGACGAGCCGTCCACGAACGAATCTGCAGCCGCTGAGCCCCCTGCAGGTCCAGAGTGTAACGCTGGTTGATCAACCCCATGTCCGGCAGGCGATCACCCCTCTGAGTCGCTTTGAAGTCGGCCTGAATCGTATAGTCATGCAGGTTCGTCCAGCCCAGCCACGCCTGACTGCGAGTCCCCTTGGGGATGGTGCTGATCTTCACCAGCCCTTTCTGGCCATCGAGTGGAGCCGGCTTGTGACGATAATCAGCTCCAATCCACACCGGTGGAACCTTCTCGTCCGCAAAATCAAACTTCCACGGCAGCTGCGGGATGACTCGCAATCGAGCCTTCGCGGCAAGCTCTCCGGACTTCGCCGTCAAAACCACACCAGCCACACCCGACGCAGGCGCCGTGTAAACCAAATCCGCAGACACCGCACCACCGCCCTCAGCAGTCACCACCGCACCCTTCACAGGCCCCAGCAACTGACCCGCTTTGTTGTATCCCAGAACCTGCAACTGCAGCTTCTCGCCAGGCTTCAGAATCTGCTCCGTCGGAGTCAGCAGGACCTGAGCCACCTTGCGGTCCGACAATGCAGACTCACGCGATACTGCTGTGGCAGTCGGCTTCGAGGCCGCTGCTGTCGCACTGCCAATGCAATACAACGCCTCAATCGTCGGCAGGAAAATACGACCATTCGATGCCGCCGGTGACCCAAACACCTCTTCACCCTGCGCCAGACGAGCCTCACTGGCAACGTCCACACCCTTCTCAGTCGGCTTCAGCACATAAAAACGACCCGTGTTCTCGGCCACATACAGCTTGCCTCCCGCAACCATCGGGCTGCCAAACATGATGCGACCCAGCTTCTTCTGACCAACAAGTGCACCAGTCTTCGCGTCCAGAATCACCAGCGCCGCACCGTCTTCAATGAAATAAATGCGATCACCCAGCTTCACCAAAGAACTGCGGCCCAGGGCACGCTTGGGAGCCTTCCACAACAATTTGTCCTCGGTGATCTCTCCCTCCACGTTGCCGTCAAAAGCAAACACCGCGCCCAGCACATTCGTGTCGCTGGAATTCTGCTCTGCATGCCCCGCGTAAACAATCCCGTCAGCATCCACAACCGGAGTCGAATTGATGCCTCGAGTCGATGCCTGGTACTTCCAGATCACCTTGCCCGTTCGCGGCTGTACAGCATAGATCGCTCCGTCAGCAGCACTGAATACCATCGCAGCCTGACCGCGGAATGTGGTAAACACCGGAGTCGTATATGTGGTGTCCTCGGGGCGAACACGAGTACTGATCAGCCAGCGAGCCACACCCGTCTTTTTGTCGAAAGCAATCATGCGATGAGCCGGCACCGCATTCTCACCCCAGCCCGTCATCACTCCACTGATAATCACCAAATCCTCAAAGACCACCGGAAAGTTCGTTCGACCGCCATAGGTCGACAACATCCCGTACTCCTCGCTCATCGAATGCTCCCAGATCGTCCGGCCGGTCTTGCCGTCCAGACACTGGAATACACAACCCAGACCCAGCACAAAGACCGTGTCCGTCTGAGGATCCGCCACGACACTGGACCAGCCCACACGCTCTGCCGGCGCGTCCGACAGATAAATGTTGTGCACACTCTCCCAAATCAATTCACCGGTCTTCGCATTCACACAAACCGTCTTCTCACCCTCCTGAGTCGTCTCGGGGAACGCTCGGCACACCAGGTAGACACGGTCGTTCATCACCACCGGAGTCGCTCGGGATGCATACTCCGGACGACGCCACAGCAGATTTTCACCCTTCGGTGACCACTTCTCCGGCAGCCCCGACTCGAATGAATGCCCGTCATTGTTCGGCCCGCGCCAGTGCGGCCAGTCCTCTGCAACTGCAGTCCCCAGCAAACACACCAACGCCAACAATCTCAAACTGCTCATAAACAACTCCCCCCCAACGACATCACACGCCGGTCAGCCTGCCAACACAGCTAATCGTTCAGCCAATGATCGCCCACAGCCTCGTGAGGCTGCCGAATTCGTTTCAGAAGCTCCACCAGTGCACACAATTCCGACTCAGACAAATGACCCAACTGGGCCCTGTGCATCGCCACAACCCGGTCCGCCATCTCGTCCAGCAACTGAATGCCGGAATCAGTGATCGCTATCTCCACTACTCGCCTATTCTCGCTGCGCCGGACCCGAATAACAAGATGCCGGTCCTCCAGACGGTCCAGCATGCGAGTTGTGTCCGGACTGCGAGAAATCAGGCGACGACCAAGAGCCAAAGTCGGCATCGAACCAGGATGCACTGCCCGCAGCAGCCGCAGAGCATTGTACTGCTGCGCTGAAAGCTGATACTCACTGAAAACCGCCTCCTCCAGACCCTTCAAACAGTCGTACGTCCGCCACAGATTCAGGAATGCCTCCTGTTCCGTGGAATCAAATCGCAAAGACCGCTTGTTCGTGGATAATGCCATATCCCGCAAGCATCGGTGTTGACACGAATATTGTCAAGACAACCAACGCCCCTGCGAACTCCACATGCATAAAAGAAAACCGGCAAAGGACAGTTACTGCCCCCGCCGGCTCATAAAAAACAGGTCCTCAGCACTGTCACCGGCCTTCACTGACCAGAAACGCAGTACAAATGCCGGTTCGATCGGAAGAATATCTGGCCATTGCTGATCGCAGGTGTCGCACTGAAGTCCTCCGGCTCAGACGTCAGACGGTTCTTCGCCAGAACCTCCAGAGCATCCCCGGGCTTCAGCACATAAATGTCACCCGACCGATTCACGTAGTAAATCTTCCCGTCTCCCAAAACAGGCGAAGCATAATCAGATCCACCCCGGCCACCACCAAAACCTCCACGGCCTCGACCACCGCCGCCCGGAGCACCCGGAGCACCCGGAGCACCACCGCCAGCAGTCCCACCCGTCAGTCGACCCTGAAAAATCTCCTTGCCGTCCGCCGCATTCACACTCTTCACCAACCCGCCGGAAATCAGATACATCCGGCCCTCGTACAACAGCGGAGTCGAAAAGCGGTTGCTGTCGTTCCCGCTCCACACGACATTGCTGCCACTCACATCCCCCTTGCCACCCGCTCGAATCGCAATCGAACCGCCGCCACGACCTTCAACCGCATAAATCGTTCCGCCGTCAATCAGCACACTGGAATTGAACTGGTCCGCCTCCATCGCCGTGCAATACCAGCGCAGTTTGCCAGTCGCAGGATTGATGCCCCAGATCTCATAAGGTGCACCAATCACCACGTCCGTCCGCTGATCGTCCACAACACTTAGCGCCGGAGTCCCCCAGACGTTACCCAGAGAATCACCCTCAGCCTTCCACAACTCCCTGCCACTCTCAACATCATAACCAATCACCGCCCGCGACTCAGGACCAGCCGGGACGATCAGCACCTGACCAGCCAGAATCGGACTGGAAGATGACCCCCACGCCCGGTCGTCCGAACCTGTTCCCGCAGAAGCCTTCCACTGCTCCTTCCCGTCCAGGTCCCAGCAATACACCCCGGACTTCCCGAAAAACGCATAGACACGCCTGCCGTCGGAAACCGGAGTATGCGATGCATAGCCGTGCTCAGGTACCCCCATCCCGCTGTATTCGTCCTCCGGAAGCACCGCGTCAATCGTCCGCTCCCACACCACCTTGCCGTCCGCACGATTCACACAGACCATGTGACGCTTCAGAGCCTGCATTTCGCCAGCCTCCTGACGACTGACTCCATACCCCGAATAACAGGTCACAAAAACACGATCACCCACCACAATCGGACACGAAACACCCGCACCCGGCAACGCGACCTTCCACTTCAGATTCCTGCCCTCACCAAACTCCACCGGCAGCGGCTCCGGATCCGGACTGATCCCCGTGCCGTTCGGACCACGAAATCGCGCCCAGTCAGACGCCACCACATCAGCAGCCGATACAAAAACTCCCAGACCCGCCGCCATCAGCAACTGCTTCCAACGCTTGCCAGCCACCATCACTGCAGACTCCCCGCAAACAGAAACGGACTCACACAAACTGCACACAGTGCCAGGATCCCCATGACCCCGGCTTGCACCGCAAAATTCCACTTCGATGCGCCATCACGTCAGCGCGGCGGAATCGCACGCAGAGTCACGCCACCACGAGGGCCACCACGCCCATCAAAACGCCGAGGCGGAACAGGACGCACAGTTCTCCCGCCAGCACCCCTGCCAGTCACCCGATCACCACGCCAATCTCCACGAAACGGCGGGCTGCCAAAACCACGCTGCACGGGACCAGGCATACCCCGATCAAATCTTCCTGGACCGCCGCCAAACGCTCCCGGCCCCGGAAACCTCGGACCACTGAAACCCGGCCCCACAAACCCCGGCCCCATAAACCCCGGCCCCGTTGGCCCGCGGCCACCAGATCCAATCCCAAATCCAAATCCGCGATTGCCAAAACGCGGACCACCACCGGCAGGACCACCAAAATGAGGACCACCCTCGCGAGGACCACTGTCACGAGGACCACTGTCACGAGGACCGCCGTCACGAGGACCGCCGTCTCGAGGACCGCCGTCACGAGGACCGCCGTCTCGAGGACCGCCGTCTCGAGGACCGCTGTCGCGAGGACCGCTGTCGCGAGGACCGCTGTCACGAGGGCCGCTGTCACGAGGACCGCCGTCACGAGGACCGCCGTCCCGAGGGCCGCTGTCACGAGCACCGCTGTCGCGAGCACCGCTGTCGCGAGCACCGCTGTCGCGAGCACCGCTGTCGCGAGCACCGCTGTCGCGAGGACCACTGTCGCGAGAACCACCGTCTCGAGGACCACCACCTCGAGGGCCGCCGTCGCCGCGCTGGGCGCCCGACGGCCGCTCATCCGGCCACGCCCCGTCACACGACGACGACACCATGCCGCCGCCGCCGCCAAATACCAGTACCGCCACACACAGGCCCAGTTTCCTGAATATCATCGCTGTGCTCCTGTCTGATTCCCCGTTTGATCCATATGCTGGGAAAAACAGCGCACGAGCCCACCGGGATTCGAGAAATCCGGGAAATTGGTCGCTCCAGGCAAAAATAAGTCCACTACAGACTTGTGGGATCCATCAGTTCAACCGAGTTCCCGGAAATGTCGCTGATGTAGACAGAACGAGTCCCGTCGCGGTGCGGCTTAAGCCCCGGATGCGTCGTCGCCTTCGCGGAAGTAAACGCAACATGCGGCGGATGATGCCCCGGCAGAACCAAAGCCAGATGAATGTTGGCAAACTTCAAAAATGCCCAGGTCGCATCCTGATAAGCCACTTCGCAGCGAAATTCACTGCGATACCATTCCACAGACTCGGCAATGTCCCGAACTTCTATCGCCACATGATGCATCGAATCCAGCAAGTCCGTCATGGAAACCCCTCCTGTTTGCCAACACCCGTATCTGCCCAAACACTCAACACCGTTACCGGAATTCCAAACTCTCACTTCACCACTCAGATCGGCACAAATAATAGCCGAACTGCCAGCCCCCAAAACAACACGCCAGTCATTCGGTCCAGCCACTTGCTGACACCGGCACGCCCCTGCAGCAGACTGCCGACACGGCCCGAAAAAAAACCCACCAGACTGAAGACCAGCACAGCATTCACAGTGAACACCAGCCCCAGCACCGCCAGCTGCAGGCCCCGATCACCAGCGGACTCCTCAACAAACTGAGGCAAAAACGCCAGAAAAAACAGGGCCACTTTGGGATTCACCGCATTCGCCAGCAACCCGCGCCGAAACCAGCCCAGACCCGTAAAATCCTCAGACTGTCCGCGAACTGACTCACACACACCCGCTGCATCCGGCAGTCGCAGCACGCCCCGACTGCGCAACGCTCCCCAGCCAATCCACAACAAATAGCCAGCCCCGCACAGACGCAGGGCACCAAAAGCCACAGGCGAAGCCCGCAACAAAGCCGACACGCCCAACACCGCCAGCAGTGTGTGCAGCAGACACCCACTGCCGCAGCCAACCCCAAAACCCACCGCCGCACGCCAGCCACGAGATAAACCCAGACTGACCGTCGCAAGGACATCCGGCCCCGGAGAAATCGTGATCAGAAACGCAGCACCCAGAAATCTGACCAGTTGCTCCGTCGTTATCAGCATCCGCCTGAGCCCCCATCAGAAGGCAATCAAGGTCAGCGACGAGCGTTAATCACCGCCAAAGAAGACTGCACCATCCGACGAGCCTGTACGGCTCGCTGGATCACATTGCAGAAGGCAGACGCGTCCGCCACACCCGAAAGACGCAGCAGCGTCTGGCCACCAGCCGACTTCAGACGAATGTCCGCCGCACGGTAAAAGCTTTGACCCGGCAACTCGTCAACCACGACCGAGTCCACTTCGCTGAGATCCACCGAGGCAATACGCTGACTGCCCAGAGACGACCAAATCTGCACAGAACGGTTCGTCAAAATGTACCGCGAACCAAGCAGTCGGGCAAAAAAGAGCAGGGCACCCACAGGAGCCACCAGAGGACCAAACAACAGGTACGAGACCGGAATCCCAAGGACACGCACCGGTATGCTGCCCATCAACCGGCCAATCAGACGGCCCGCAGAACTGGCGCCCACCGAGGGAAACTCGGTCATGATCCGAGCCTCAGTCGTGGAACTGACACCTGCAATTGCCTGTACTGCCATACCCTGGACCCACCAGTACTGTCGAGAAACATGAATCAACGGACTTACCGGACTGCGAGATTCTATCGCTGACCGCACCGGCAGACAACCAGTGACACCTGATTCCGGAACATGACCACTAAAAATCCTCGGACTCCACAGTCACCCAGATCTCCGGATGCTCCACCCCCAATCGAATGCCCCCCCAAAGCAAGCCGCCGCGAACCAGCCCGTCCGCACCCGGTGATCCTGAACCTGCCCCCGAAATCACCGCTCATCACGCCATCCGGATCAACACTGACATGTTACGGATCATGACCTC
>Ga0209990_10000209_pt1 | contig 60796 bp, 81 predicted proteins | sample NOAtaG_6_FD_187304 | JGI IMG/M metagenome (GOLD analysis project Ga0209990, IMG submission 187304) | Freshwater lake microbial communities from Lake Erie, under a cyanobacterial bloom - NOAA_Erie_Diel5S_2200h metaG (SPAdes) (version 2) | ecosystem: Environmental > Aquatic > Freshwater > Lake ... | reverse complement strand
ATACCTAGAGCGAATGCAAGGCACTACTTACTCTTTCAATAGCGATCCAAAAGAACAAACTGTTAGTTACTTGAGAGAAATACTAGAGATTGCTACGCTAGCTACTGCTGAACGCGACAACCAAGGTATGCATGTGTATATCCGTGAGATTTCACCGCGATTAACCAATCCGTTGAATATCGCCTACTACCTCAGTAATGCTGCTTTTGAAAAAATCTCTCCTGCTGAGCGCGCGTCGATGGCCGCTAAAATGCACGGAGATCTTGTTACCTCTATTGGAAATCACTTTTGGAGTAAAGCATAATGAGCAAAGGAAGCACACCCCGCCCGATCCCCAATCGAAATCAATACGAGTTTAATTACGAAGCAATCTTCGGTAAGAAGACTTTCCACGGTAAACAGAAAGACGACAAGGAAACTAAAGATGAGCAAGACACCCCTTCCTCTGCGGAACTATAACATCTTCGCTCTTCGCGGTGATCCTGAAACGACTGACATGGATGTGGTTGAGACCCTCGGACTTGATCCCAAGGTAGCCCATACTCCGGAAATTAACGATGCAGCTATCAACAAGATGTATCATGAGAACGTCAACTCATACTTGAAGAATGGTATGCAGCGTCCCGAAGCAGAAGACCTTGCTGAGTTTCATCGCCAAGCAGCAATTGCCTCGGTGAAAGCAGCTATTCGCGATCAGCGTAAAGATTTGACAGTATAAAAAGAAAAAACCCCTATTACTCGTTGCTGAGTAGTAGGGGTTTAAAATTTCAATTACATCGGAGTATCTCCGTTAGGATCCCAACCGCGCCAGTTCACACCAGCTTTGAACGGGACAGGATTTGATGCGGGCAAATTATCAGACGGGAAAGGATTATCCCAACTGTCTTCCACATCGTCTTTTGTCGTCTTCGAAGGGACCAATTTATCATCTTCTTTAACTGGGGCCGCCTTAGCTGCAGGAATTACTTTGCCAATCTTCTCCGGAGTTGCAGGACGCTTACCGCCACCCGCCGACATCTGAAGGATACCACCCTTACGAGTAGCTTGATAAAGAACACGTTCTGCATTTGTAACTCGTTGCTCAAAATTAGCCAACCATCCGTCAAGCTTACTGTCAACACCTTTAACACGAAGCAGACGCTCAGCCAATTCCATCAATTTAGGAAAGTTCTCCGGCTTAACGGCCAGATACTTCCGTTCACTGAACGGGAGACTATCAGGCTCAACCCAACCAAGCTTTTCAGCTTCATCGAGGATAGCGTTGATATTGGCTTTGAACTTCTCCCATTGCATTTCAGGAGCGACTTCTTGCTTAGTTGATTCATCGATGGCATTCTTGAACATAGAGCTCGTAGTTTTGCCCTTGAATGTAATCTCTGTGGACGGTCGGCTCGTCTTCCCCTTACCGCTACGCGCATTCGCCATCCGCATGAAGACTCGATCTTTGTAAGTGTCATCAGCGACTTTGAAATAGAACTCATCAAGTACAGCACCGAGGACAGGGAACTCACCCTCCGCACCAATACCGACAGGCTCTCCGCGCTCTTTCACAGTGTTGATTGCACGATTACGGGCATCATCCATAGACTTCTTGATCTTGGTACCCATCTTCTTCATCTCTTTAATTGCAGCCGGAATCGCCACGTTATTGTAGAGATTACGATATACCATCGCCTGACCCGGAGTAGAGACGATCGAATCGTGGACCCAAGTAACAGGCCTCGGAAGCGAGCGCTCACGGTTAGCAGCAATAGTTGTCATCTTGACAAGATCTCCGTCAAGCGACTGGATGGTCAGAACAACTGCCTGACGAGCCATCGACATACCAAGAGGATTGTGGAAGTCGTCGTGCTTCTGTTCCTTCCTATTGAAGAAACGCTGAATACCAACCCCTTGCTTCATCTGCCCTTTAGCGTGCTGAGGCATGAATTGAAGCTCGTACGAAGGCACTTGCGTCTCTTGCCCAGTCTCCGGGTTAATAAACGTATGAAGGTGGACATTCGGAATCTTCTGAATGACTTCTTTCCCATTCACTTCTTTTGTGAACGAACTCGTGTTAGGCGTATTCGTCCCGACAATAGACACACCAGTAGGTGTAATAACGTACGTATCGCCTGTGACACCCTCGATAAGCATTGGCGAGTTATACAAGGCAAATGCTCGACCAATACGCTTCATTGTAGAAGCTGATTCCGTACCGACAAGTTGTCGAAGAGTCATCTCAACACCTGACGCCAGATCAACAGAAGCTTCTGACGGATTCTTGTAAACATTTGACAGGTGTTTTACATACAAAGACGAGTAAAGAGTGTCTCCATCAAGCAGAGAAGCCATAACGTCACCGAACATACTGGCATCTTTACCATAGCTGTTCTGCATCAGCGGCGCTTTACCGAAGTCTTTTGCCACTCCATTTTCTTTGTCTGGATGCAGTGTAGCCGCTTCCTTCCAGAAAGATTTCCAAGCTTCGGCTTTCTCAGGGGAGTCAGAAGCTTCTTCAAGATACTTGTTTAGGTTGTCGGTGACAGTATCCATGAAGTAACGGCGCATGTCATTGATATCTGGGTTGGCCATCGATAGACGAGTAAGAGCATCGCTCGAGCTGGACGGGCCTTCCAGACCAAAGAACAAAGCCTGAAGGAAAATACCGTTCTGATTACCGTCATCGAACACATGATGAGTCAGCGGCATAGAACTACGCTTAATTTCAGGCGTATCAAAAGCAGCCTTCATCTTAGCGAAGTCATCCAGCAAATTCAAAGTACCAAGAGCTTCACCTTTTTCTGTGCTGACCCACAGCCCCATCATCTCCATATCAGGTTGTTGCTGCGGATTCTCCAGGAAATTATTGTACTTGACGCCCAAGTCAGCCAAACGGGAACCGATGGCAGGGGTGTACAACTGGATCGCATCGTTGATCGGCAGCTTGACCACATTCTTAATAGAGCTATCCAAGGCAGTGTAATAGAACAGAACTGCACTGTGCATAGCACCAAGAGCCGACAATTCGAGCGGACTCATCTTTGTCAGTTTTTCGTTAACACCTTGTCCGGTACCGCCAAAAGTCAGGCGAGAACGCTCTTTGAGTCGAGCAATCTGGTCAGGATCAAACAGAGAATCAACGCGGATAGGATCTTGCGCGGCCATGCCGAGAACATCGCGGATGACGTTCTTCGAGCCCATATAGTCAAGGTCGTAGCTGTTGACAAAGAAGCGCTGATTAGCCAGCGAGTGCATGAACTCACCGTATCGAAGACCAGTCTTATCCTGAAGAGACTTCATAGCAAATTCAACCTTTGCTTTCTCTTCCATCATGACTTGCTTCGCTTTATAGCTCTTGATCGCTTCAAAGGCTTTTACGTGGCGGGGATCATCTTTGTTATAACCCTCGGGAACGTCTACCTCAGCTTTCGCTTTCATGTAGGCACCCCTATGCAGGCCATTACGTTGGGCCAACGGATGATTGCTGTACAAGAACTCGCCAGTCTCAGGATCGCTTTCGACAAATTCCTTACTAAAAACAAGATCGAGTTCCATCTGTTTTCGCTTGAGATCTTTTGCGCGGAACACATACGCAATACCACCAAGGATATTCTTAGTGACGTCAGCGGCGCGAGTAACAACCTGCGGAGTAGACACTGATTTAGACGTCATCCGAGGCTTACGAGCAGAGAAGTTGGCACCAGTGGCTGTCGGAGCAATAGACGAGGCACTCCGTTTAGTCTCCCCAGCGATAGCATCCGAAACGAGTTCGAGATTCATAGCGGTACGCTTCATTTCAGGCGAAGCAACAAGGATCTTATTACCGCTGTCAGGATCAACAGCAACTTGAAGATCACCCCGCTGCCATGCATCAGTAATCAAAGCCTTGGCCATGTACTGCGCGTCAGCCCCGTCGAGCGGAAGACCCGACGAGCGAATACCATTCTTTATGAAGTGAGCCACACTGTTGATGGCATCCGACATGAACTCAGAACCATCAGGAGCTTCATTAGTTACGTTCGATTCGCCAGTTGTTTTATCTTTCTTTTTGACGCCCATCTGAGCAACTGTCTGATTAAGAGCAAGCCCACCAACCGTAGCCACAATATTAGCAGTCTCTCGATCGACACGACCGAGCTTTTCAAGGATGCTAACCCCTGGCGCAACTACGCGACCCATATCATCAACAGCAGAAGCTGCTTTAGTTTCGTTTGTCATCAGTGCAGTATAAGCATTGTTGACGACAATGCCGAGAGGCGAGCCGACTTGATCGACAAAGCGTTTAAATCCCGAAGCAGAGGCAGCCCATTTTTCTTTAGTGCGGGCATCACCGAGGAATCCAACTTTAGAAGCACGATCTTCAAGCAACTGAGAAACAGCCGATTGGGCGCCGTAAGGATTCTGAGCGACCTCGTAGATGGCTTTGCTGGTATCATTAAATCCGTAGCGCTCTAAAGCAAGCTGCTGATTGTAGGCATCCATCGGAATTTCTTCCGTCAGCAACTGCTCTGGATTGTTCGGATCGACAACGGGATTACCTTGCTCGTCTAGCACCGGGCGAACTCGTGTTTGAGGCGCAAAAGGAACATTCGAGTAAGCAGCAACATCTTCCGGAGTTTCCATCAGCGGAAGATCAGCGGTCATGAATTCCTGGACACGCGCAGGAACTTCACGCATCGGAGGAACTTCAGGAACTGCCTGGATAGCTTCTTGAATAGCTTGTTGGGGGTTAGGCACCCCCAGAGCCGTATTAGCGTTACTCAGCAGATCAGTAATCGAAGCTCGAGCTTGAGTCTGTTCTACTGTAGGCCGCACTGTGCCTGTATACTTAGCCATATTGCTTAGTCCTTTCCAGCAATTTGTTTTGAAACTGTCTCGGCTACAATTGGGAACGAGCCCGCCACAGGGAGGGATCGAACCACTTGTTTAGTACCTAGTTCGGTTTCACCGATTCCTAGATTGTACATGCCTCTAACAGTCCTATCTGCCCAATTGATAGGTGGGGCGTTACCTTTGAGTGTACTCCATGCCCAAGCAACAGGTTGCTCAGTCGGATCAATCACTCGTTGTTTGTAAATTGGCGAAATACCTTGCAGCACCTGATCGAATCGACCAAGAAGACCAGAGCCTTCGATAGCTCTCTGCATCTCTTTTGCTTTTCCTTTGACGTACGGATTCTCGTCGTCCCCATACGACAGGATGTCCTTCAGGTTATTGGCGATATAAGCCATTGCAAGAGCACTCGCCATAACAGCAAACGCTTGGTAACGCATTCCTGCATTACCATCCTTGACATAATCAAAGTACAATCGCGGCAGGATATTGGCCGTCAAGCCAGCAATGAATCGGGTCATCGCTGTAAAGATCCGCAGATGAGGGTCATAATAGTACTTCGGCAGATTACCTGATTGCGGATTGACAATCTTCGAATCGACCATATTGCGTAGAGTAGTCAGCATGGTCTCGCGAAGCCATTGCGCATCAGGTTTAATGCCACTTTCATCTGTCCGCAGGAACTCAGTTTCCCTGGTGCCGATAGCGTCAATTACTGCGTTGACACGCTCGTTGTCGGGAATAAGCATTTGATCCATGATCTCAAGAGTTCTGGTTACATCCATACCGTACTTCTCAAGCTCATATAGAGCATAGTACTGATCTTTGCTTAGATTCTCGCCTGTCTCGAATCGAAGAGCACGTTCTGCAGGCGGAACAGCTTGGAGGACACCAATACGTTGGCGGATAATGTCAGCAGCAACTGAGAGAGCAGCGATACGGTTCGCATCAGTAACAGCCCGAAGACCGATCAACGACGCAAAGAAGTGCATTGTCTTCTTCATGTTCGCAGAAGCAATCTCAAACTTCGCTTGAGTATTGTACCCTGTATCATTGAAACCTAGTTTATCAAAAAGATTACGACCAATCAATTTACGATGCATCTTTGTAATTTCTCTTTTGACGTCATCGATTTCTTTTTGACTAGGATTCTGCTTACTCTGAACATCATCAAGCTTCTTCTGAAGACGCACTACTTCTTGACGAACTTTCACGCTGGGATGTTCTCTAGCATAGTTCAACCCGAGACGGGCTACGGCAATAGATGTTCCCTTATTAAAGTCGCTCTTCCATTCTTTAAAGAAGTTAGTGATAGAGTCGCTCAATTGTGTTGTTACTTTTTCTCCGGGGGTACCTAATACCGCAATAGCAGATTCAGGGAGCGAGCTAACAGCCGCTTTACCTAGCGAGGCCAGCATTGTTGCTGTAACACCCCAGCCAAGAACTTTTTCAATGAACGGATACGCTTCGAGTGAGTTGTACTGACCAGTAACAATCTTGTAGAAGTCTTGAGTGTTCTGGATCACATCTAACTTTTCTTGCTCAGATGCGAACTCACCATTCTTATCAGCCCAGTAAATCAATCGAGCCAAATTAGATCCATCACGACCCATGTACAGTTCGTGGGAAGCATGCGAAGCAATCCGCTGCTTAAAGTTCTCGAACGAGTTAAACACGTTAGGTATAAACAGGGAAGCTAGCTTAGGATCACTGAACACACCATACGACTTCATGAACTCTTTAGCAGGACCGGCTAGAGCAGGATCGCCGCCAATCAGGTTGTTAACTGCCTGAGCTGCCTGCTGTTTGTCAGCACCGGCCTGAATCATCACAGAAGTAATTGCCGAGGCATTCCTAGCAATGATATACGGATCAACCATAGAGTCTTCAAAGACCGAAGACAGACGTTCATACTGTTCTGTATTGATCCCTAGATCTTTCAGCATCCCAATGGCAGAACCCGACACACGACTAACCTCATCCATCCACGCTTGTAGACGCACATTGGTAGGATTAGTTGAAGGAAGCCTCTCACCCTTACTCCACACATTTGTCCATGCGGATTGAACCATCTGTTCGACTCGAGTCGGAGAAGTCTTAAACTCTGCAGCCAGCTCGTCGGCTCCTGTTGTACTCCATTCGCCAATAATTCTCTGACGGAAACCTTCCATATGATCGCCGGTCAGAGTCCCTTGTTTCATAATCGATTTCAGAATAGGGAGGAAGGTCTTAAAGGTACCATCTGTTTTTCGCAGATCACGGACAGTCGTTTCAGCAAGACCTCGAACAAGACGAAGAGGATCTTTCACAACAGACAAGAAGCCATTCCATTTTCCTGGACGACCCTGCATTTCCAGCAGATTCGGGATAGGATCGTTCGCGGGAAGCGCAATGGCTTTCTGAACACCGTCTAGAGCAGATACTGCGCCAAACTCACCCCGAGCAGCCTTTTGCCGCTGATCTGCTCGATAAGCCATCGAGTCAGCAATGTTTTTCTCATACGCTCTTTTTGCATCTGCGGCTGAGTGCCAGGATGCCATGTCGAGAGCGACACCACCAACATCGAACGCACCACCCATAATCCCACCACCAATAGCAGCATCAACAATAGCTTCATAGAAGCCTTTTTCATATCGTTGATCAATATCCCATTGGCCTGAAGATGCCATCATCTCAAGGAAGGTCTGAGCAGCTTCAGTACCAGACTCAGAGACAGTGCCAAGACCGACCGACTTAAGAGCAGCCATCTTAGCTTCTTTGCTGGCAAAATGACGTTCGGCAAACTGAGCGCCAAAGCCGGCCAAATCAAGAATCTCTTTCTTAGTAGCGTTCTCAAGAACTTCCATTGCTGCTTCTCGATTAGCGTATTTGCCCGAGGCCAGCATAGCTGTCAGAACTTCTTCGCGCCCAACTTTACTAAATAGATTCGGGCCAGCAATCATCCCTTGAAGACCAATCCGATCGAGGACACCAGCACCAATACCGGCAGAAATGGCCAGTACAGGATTTTTCTTGTCTTCATCTTGGTTCGAGTAGAACTGACCGACATACAGGGCACTTCCCGGAACAGCACTGAGAGCCATACCGCCCCAGCCACCAATAGGCGCTGTAGCGATTGTAGCTCCAACTAGAACAGCCATGTGCGGGAGAGTCTGAGCGAGAAGATTACCTACATAGGTAGCTGAGTTCTCGATTGTACTCCAAGTGTCTTTGCCGGGAACATCACGAATCGAATTGATGATGTCGGGTGTAAGACCCTCTTCCATCTTCAAGCGTGCAACTTCGTTTTTGCTTTTTTCGGACAGCCAAGCCCACTTAGCAGAGTCACCAACAATCTCGCCGATACCGTAGAAACCTTGCTTAAGGTTGATCCACCCCTTCTCTAAGGCTGTGCCTATTTGTTCGTGGGCATTGTTCATAATATCACGATCAGCCTTGCGGAATTCAACCGATCCGACGAAGTCAGGCGTAACTGCAGCAGTCCAAAGCTTGTCCCGTTCGGCTTCGAGCTTAGCTTGGAGCTTCACGCGCGTGTCTTCCCGCAGACTTGGATCTTCAAGTATCTTGGTCAGCCGGTTGATCTCGTCAACGGCTTCCTTGGCGGCAGCAACACCCACTATTTCTTTTGCTGCTTTGTACTGGATTTCATTTTGAGCGGCAAGTTTAGGGATGTACAACGGAGAGCCACCAGATTCTTCAATCCGTTGCTTGTGCTCATCCATTGCAATTTTCATGACCGGGTCAGCAGAGGCCAACTCCGGAGCACCACGCATAAGAGCGCGTGCAATGCGGTGCTGACGGATAGTATCTACGTCAGTATACATTGTGGGATCAGTGATGCCGAGGGTCTCAAGTGTTTTACCGAGACTATCACCACCAGCATTTTGCTGATCCATTAGTTCGCGGGAGTATCCGCCTGTTTTACCAGTGGAAACTAGCCTGTTAAACCCACCAGCCTTTTCTACCTTATCAACAACTTGCTGCGTACGATCCCCTGCCACTTGTCCAGGAATAAAAATGCCCCCTTGAAACTTTGCGGTTTCGGGAGCATTAAATCCTGCAAGACGAACAGACTTACCATCGACTTTAACAGTGTCAGGGTCAATCTTAGTGACAGGAGAACTTAATGCCTTACCGTCTACAGATTCAATTGTCGATGGTGCCGCTTCGAAACGACTTGGATCCATCGAATTGATTGCTTCTTCGATATTCATTAGTTCTCCTATCTCGCATGCAAGCGAGAATTATGTTATTCAACCTTCCCCGTAATCCACAACAGAAACGGAGAGTATCCAGGGCGCGCCTCAGCCATTACCTTAGCACGTTCCCTCAGTTTTTCATTCTTCGGTGACAACCATTCTTGTTCTAGAACAGGAAGAACAGTTGCATATGTAGTAGGCTTGCTTGTTGATCTGGCAATCTGAGCTACATGCTTATCAAGACTCGTAGTGAAGTCGGATATAGCTTCCATCGAAGGCCGTTTATCGCCTACTTTGTAGAGCTGTCCACCAGTAGCTTTCCGTGTTGAAATGACAGCATTACCGTAGACGTACTTACGGAAAGCATCAGGGCTAGTTGCGTCAAGAATAGCACCCTTCCCCTTAGTCATCTTCATTTCTTCAAGAATATTTTGCATACCTGTTTCAACGACAGCCGCAAAATCTTCGTCCGACATATTAGGGAAATCTTGCTTTAGTTGGAGAGCTTCTTCAGATAATCCCGAGGCAATCGATCTGGCTTCGGAAGTATTAAGCCCCTCGCCCTTACGTCCTTGAGTGGCCCTAATAAGCAGACCTTCAAGCTTGTTCGTAATAGCGGTCGTTCTTTGGGTACGTTCAGCACGAGCCTCAGCACCGGTGATTAGTACCTTTTTAGGGTCTACTGCTTTGTACGAAGACGTTCCGGGATCTCGGACATAAAACTCCTTGCCTTGCCAATAGCCTTGAAGAGCAACGCTTGGATTTTCTCGATCGTACATCACCTCAATCTTTGGTCCTTTTTCATCAGCAGAACGATTCGACTGATTGATAAGGATGGCTTCTTTAAATAGCTTCTCTCGCTCTTGCGGAGTTGGAGCTACAAGAGCTTTGTTGTACACTTCCATTGCCTTGTCACGTGCCTCAACGGATGCCTGCCCAAAGGTAGTAAGGAAGGTAGACTCTAGTTGTTGATTCCGATCGTGCTGATCTTTAGAGTACTGAGCCGCTTGAGTACGGGCAAACTGTCTAGCCTGCGCTTCTTGAGTACGGGCAAACTGTTTATCTTGCGCCTCTGCTTGCTTTTCTCCTTGGTAGCGCTCTTCGGCGCTTTTAATAGCAGCAAGACCTGCGTATCGGATAGAACCACCAATAGAACCGCCAGTTAGCAAACCACCAGCAGCCAGAATACCGAACTTTAGAAGTTCTCGCTCATTGAAGATACCTTTATCACCAAAGATTCTGGAGAATTGCGCACCAAGCCAAGCTTGAGGATCCGCTCCTTGCGGCGGCTTTTGATTGGTAAGCGCGGCAATCTGCTCTTGAGTTCGAGTAGATTGAAGGGTTTGATCGAGAGCACTAATACGCTCTTCAGGTTTCTTTTCTTCTTCCTGAGTGATATATTCCTGAGTGACATCTACTGCCTTAACCGGGTCTCTCGGTGTGGGCTCAATTGTGGGGAGTGGTGGGAGAGATCTCGGAAGAGATCGCGGCGTTTCAATACTACGGCTAACAGCGTAAGGGGCACGAGGATCTTCGCCGGTAATATCTTGGACTCCGAACTCAAGGTCAAGTAGCCCGGGGCGTGGGACGATAGTGTCGCCGGGGTCGCCGACTTCTAGTGACCTCCGAGGAACCTCAGGGATGACTGCACGCCTCTCGCTCTTCACCGTGTACGGATTAGGATCTGATAAGAACTCGCCAACAGTTTTATTCTGCAGGTTAGGATTAATAGCAATAGCTTCCGGAGAAAGCACAGCAGCCAAAGGAAGGTTAGGGTCTGAGTTACGAATTCTAGCGTAACCAGTGTCACCAACGACCCAAGCACGATTAATGTCATTCTCGTCAGGATCAATACCGTGTTGTGTAATAAGACGATTACGGAGGATCGATTTGTAACCTTCGCGATACTGCTCTTGAACTTTTGGATTGCTGAAATCCATATTGGCCAGAGCGGGAAACTCTCTCGCCACATCTTGCCGAGCGGCATTAGTCAACTGGTAAAGACCCAAGGCAGAGCTCCTCGGGTTCCTTGCAGCCGGATTGCCGCCCGACTCATATCTCATAACTTCTTGATCAGTTAGTGCTTCACGCATTTAGTACCTCGCTGGTACCCCGAAGCTTTATCGACGGCGTCATCAATCTGTTTCTTACGACCGGAAATTTGCTTTCGGGCTTTATCTGCCATACCATCTCCGACAGGGGCCGCAGCTGGCCCTTTCATTCTGAGAAGGTCAGCGACTTTTTCCAGCAGAGTTGTAGGCTTAGGTTCAGGGGGTTGTTTCTCTTTAGGTACCGACGCAGGTACCGATGTAGTACCGTTTTGGAATCCCGCAGCGGCATCGATAACTTCCCGACGAGCACGCGGATTGATTGCATCACGAGCTTGGCCAAGCATACCGCTACCAAGAGGCGCACGCATAGGGGATACCATAGGTGCTGCTTCTTGGCGGCGACGCCCTTCATCAACCATATGGCTAATGGCGGGCTTGTAACGAGGATCTTGAGCAACAGTATTTGGAATCACTGCCTCACCCGGCGCCAGTTTAGCAGGAATCGTATCTTGCGGGCCAGATTCAGGGTTCGTAGGTTGGGCACCCAGCGGGGCACCTGCTGTAGCAACTGCTTTAAGAGCATCTTCGATAGGAAGACCTTCTTTCCTTGCTTTGGCTAATTCTTTAGCGATCTTAATCTTGTGCTCGCGCGATTTGCGACTTTCGTCATTCAGCATCTTCAAGGTTTCACGACGCTGCTTAAGGATCATTTCAATATCAGCGTTTGTAGATAGTGGTCCCATTTTATTTCCTATTAGTAATCACCGTTAATGAGAGCAAAGTCACCACCACCACCACCATTACCACCACTACCGACAGGCGGAGTCGGGTTAGGTGCAGGATTAAAACCCCCCGGGGGACTTGTGCCGCCTTTACCGCCTGTTGGTTGCCCAGAAGGATTACGCCCGATTTTAGCAAAGCCGGTTGCCGCAGGATTGTATGTAGGATTAGCGCGCTGCTCACCGTAGTAATTAAAAGACCCTGTGTTACCCCAAGGGTTTGACGGAGCACTCGTGATCGGATTACCATTTTTACCTGAAGGTGGCGGAATAGAGATTCCTGGCCGACTTAATTGAGCGGAGAGTCCATTATGAGCGATTCCGTGATGACCTGCTTGACCAAAGTCAATACCTACGGCTGTAGTTCCTTTTTCGAATCCAAACATAGATCCGACAGCGTTACCCGCCATACCTCCGAGTTTAGATCCTGCAAATGTGCCGAGAGGACCGAACATAGAACCAATCATAGCACCTGCAGCAGCGCCGGCAGCTTCGTCATACTCACCTTTCATAACACCACCAAGTGCGGCACCAAGAGGCGCAAACGAGCTCACAGTACTACCCGCCGCCCCTGCCGTAGCCGAAAGACCTTCTGCACCGAACGCACCAGTCTGTTCCGCCAGCATAGCAGCTTGCGAACCTGCACCCGAGGAAGCCCCTTCGCCTAGAATACCAGCGTATGCAGCCGGCTTACTGGCCCAACCTGTAGCACCATCTATGGCGGAATCGACCGCTTCCATAGCAACCGCAGCCCCGGCTTGATTTAGAATCTGCTCTGCAGGGTCAGGAGTAGCAACAGCATGAATGGGACCGGGAACCTGCTCTTGCTGAAGTTGCGGAAGAGTGTTCATAATCTCTTTCTTCCGCTTATCGTCTACACCCCATCCCCATTTTTGATTGTAGTCAAACATGATTACTTACCCCCTCCGCCACCGGTGGCGACGGTTTGCTGACGTGCAGGATTACCATAGATGGTCGAAGCGTACCGCTGAAGAGCTTGCCAGTTGGCATCGCCTGTTTGCTGCTCAATATCGCGAGCTTGCGAACCAAGAGACGAGTAAGCCTTCGCAGCACCTTCTGCCACACCACCAGCAGCGCCGACATTACCACCAAGAAGTTGCTCTGCAGAAATTCGATTTTGGAAGTTCTGTTGGGCAGCGTCTTGATCAATCTTGGCGAACACGGCTGCTGTAGCAGCATCTTGAGCGCCTTGTTGTACCGCTTGACGCGCCGATCCAAGCGTACCACGTTGTCCGTAGTCTTTACCAAGTTGGGCCGTTTTGATACCTGCCTCAGTAATTGCTGCTTCTTTAAGAGCCGTCGTATCGTAGCCACCTGAGGTAGCCATACTAGTCAATCGGTCGCCTTGACCCGAAAGAACACTGAGATTTCGGTTAGCGGTATCACCAATAGCTTGTGCGCCGCTGCCAAAAGCAGTTTGCAGGAGAGGATTTGAACCGGCTACTTGGCTAAGATTACCACTTCCATACTGGCTTTCTGCTTCATTACCTACACGTTGAAGGTAAGGAACAGCCCACTCCGGGATAGTCGAGGTAGTAGAAGTGTTGCCACCACCACCGCCACCTTTGTACCTAGTTGTCTTTTGTTTCTTCATTAGTTAATTCCTTACGCATGACGTAATAGGCTGTTTTGAAGCCGGGGATTTTATTTGGGAGGATTCGCGTCCACCCGCGCCGCCCCCATTGTTCGATAGCAGTACAACCGTTTTCTTTTGCGAACTGTTCCAGTACGTAAAATTGATCGAACCAGCGATGCCATTGGTCTCCACCGACAAGAACAAAGTGAAGAGTCTTGTGTGTATCGTACTCTAGAAACTGAGTCACAGCTACGCCAAGGATCTTGTCCTCGTTTTCAATAGCAGCCCAGATCTGAGCTTGTCTAAGAAGAGCCCTAGCTAGCCATGACTCGAGTTTCGTTTCGCCTACGCCATGCGCAAGAGCCTTTTTAATAGGCTCTTTCACAAGATGCCAGTACTCAGATACTTGCGCAGGTGTCATCAGAATCGACTTGATCATAATAATAGGTTTCCTATAGAATTGTGTCCTATAGGAACCGATTAAGAACATGTTATCGTGCCCCAATGATTGTTACAATCAGGCCTCTCGCTGTCCCATTTCCAACTTGATCAACGTCGATTGTAATCTCGTCGTCGTCAGCAATAGTAACACCAGACAGTACAGCGGGTGTACCTGATGTAAGACTTGTCTTTTCTGTATTGTCGATTATGAGCTTTGTAGTACTGAAAATCGAGAAACCGTTTCTGTTCACATCAACAGTGACGAACGCGCCCGAAGTCTGCGCTGTGGACAGCGACGCACGAACCTCTGAGATGGTAAATCCATGCGGAGCGCGGAAGTAGGCCTTTGTCGTCCCTGCCGTAATAATTGAAGTCAAATCCGATGCAGCAATTTGAAAAAAGACTGGAGCAAAGGCAGGGCGCGAGTACGGGTTATTTCGATTCGAATAGTGACGAGCGATACTGGTACCCGGTAGGTCATACGGATAGATAGCAGGTTCAGCAATCCTTCCTGTAAAGTGTGAGGTATTAACTCCGCCACCAGTTTCGCTACTGGCAGATCCAACAAACCACGTTTGACTTCCTGTGCCGACTGTAGCCGCAGCATTCACTGACGTATCCAAAACACCGTTGACATAAATCATGACAGGGCCGCCAGTAGGACGAACAACAACAGCCACATGATACCATACCTCTCGGTCGAAAACGAAGTTCGAAGTGATTGTCTGGTCAGTGGAAAGGTTGTTACCACTGTCAATATCGACAACAATTTTTCGACTTGCATCGTTCCAAGAAATTACAAAAGGAAACTCTGTAGCATCTGTAGCAATATACGAGGACTTCGAAATGATCTGGCCGTACTTCCCGGTTGACGCGCTTGGCGTACGCATGAAAAACTCTGCTGTAAAGCGAGTCAATTGGCGTGTATCATTCAAGGAAATACCGGGAGCACCTGCTGCGTTAATAGAATTCTCGATGTATCCACCGCCAAAAGCAGGACTACCCACCACTGAACGAGTCAAACCGGTGCCAGCACGCGGCACGCCATCGATACGACTCCACCCAAGATTGGATTCGTTACCTGCGCCTTGAGTCAATCGAGTGTAGAAAAGAGGACCGTCTTCGATGACCGATTCGGCATAGGACGTAGCGCCGCCAATGTTACCACTAACAGCAATAACTTCACGCGGGACAAAACCAGTAGCCGATAAATATTGTCCGCTGGACACCCTGCGAAGACGCAACCTATTTGTCCTAACAGGGAACGGGAATGCAAGCCGATTATTGATCAGTGCTCCCACGTCGTTTACAAAGTTCGAAGGTATTTGACCAATTATTTGCCAAGCAGAACCATCCCACCATTCAATATTACGCGAATTAAGATAGGCAGATGTGCCACCCCAACCTGAAATACTACCCCCGCCAAGGAGAACAGAGTCAATCCACTTTTCGCCAATCCATTCAAATTGTATCCACTCGTCAGAACCATTATTGGTACCAGTGCCTGTAGCGTTGTTGCCATCAATCATGTTAGCGACGGTGGCCGCAGTAACTTCAGGGTACACCGACGATTGGCTAACGGCAGACAGGACGACATCCTCGAAAGTGATACTTCCGGGTGGACCGCCGCCCCCACCACCACCTCCACCACCGCTGGCCAATTCAGCCAGAGCACCTTCAACATCAGTTGCCGTAAAGTTGTTAGCGGTATCGACAATCGAAATGGCCGACGCATCGTGTGCATCAGTTGTATCCGACAAATGACCTGACAAAGCAGTATTAAGCGTGTTAAGATCGGAACCAACTTCCTGGAGAGCCACCTCAACATTAGTACCCGTGAAGTAGTTGCCTGCATCAGCGATACTGACATCGTCCGCATCACCGCCACCAGCCGGCTGCCATGTCCCATCATCTCGAAGGAATCTACCACTTTGAGTTGTTGGTCCGGGAACAAGACCTTTTTTATTCGCGGCGAACACAGGAAGAAGCTCTGTAACCTGCGCCGGAGTTAGATCCTGCGGCGATCCTGTCCCTGACTCTACTCGACCTTTGATCGTACCTGTTGGCATATCAGCCAACTTGTCGTTATTAATCGAGTTATCAGAAATTATTGTCTCTAGATCAATAGCTGACGTTGGCGCTGCTGACCACGAAGCGTCAGGAGGGTTTTCTGCTATTTGCAGACTAATCTGTCTACCACCGACAAGACGATAGTACAGCTCCTTATCGGCACCGAAGCCTACTGTCGGATTAGAAGGATCTACAGGGTACCATTTGTAGTCGTACCATAGAAGTGATTCTGACGAAGAATCAGAGTTGTATAAGCCATAGAAGAATCGATTCGTAGGCGAATCACCAAAATCGGCGCCACTTCTACTGTTGGCATACTTGACATGCAAAAACCTCTTTTGGTAAAATGGCACGCTCGAAACGGGATTAGGGGCTGTGCCACTGTCGTTAGAGACGCTCCCCGTTTTTTGTTCAGCAACATGCTGGGACAAACGGTTAAGATACTCATCGAGTTCTTGATTACCAGTAAACGGAGGAATGAAAATCATTCTTACTATCTCCTAGATGCAGACGGCTCAATATTGAGACCAAGATAAGACAATCGCCAGAAAATATTCGCCCCGATCTTGTAATTCAAGAATCGTCCGATTTTCCTTGTGTCAACTTTATATCCATTTGTTTCATTCTTAGGCGTAATAACCTGGGTATCGCGCCCGCTTGTATTGCTAAAGTCGGCTACTTTATCGTATACGTTCTGCGAGGTTACTGTCACGTTGACGGTATCTGTTGCAAACGTCTGAAGAATAGGGGCAATACCTGAAATATAGTTCGTACCGAATGGATCACCTGAGAATAGTTTTTCCCGAGTAACATACGACGGATACGACTCAAGAGTAAGCGTAGTCGGATTAAACATGAAGTATCCACTGTCCATGATCAAAACTTCAGCACGATCACCACAACCCAACAGGGTATCACCGTTGCTATACCGGAACAAACCGGACGAAATCAGGGGCGAAATAAACATGGATGTCAAGTTAGGCAAAGTCCTAAAAGTCCAAGTATTATCCACGTAATTCCAGATTGCAGCCTTGTTGCATTTTCCCGACGAAGATGCACTAGGATAGCAAAGCCAAATTTCTTTGAACTTGTTATTCTTGATAGCAAATACATTCGCGGCGTGAATCGGATTTAGATCTAGGAAAAAGAACTTTTTGATCTTTGCTTCAGCAACAGAAGTAAATTGGCCGGAGCCATTATGGACGTAGATATCATTCTGATCAACAACAAAGTGATTGTTATCGAATTCAACAACACAGTTCGGACCGAGAGCTCCGCGTCCACTGGCCAGCGGGCGTACAGACGAAACACCACCTTGGAGAGACAGGGCATGGATGCTGTCGTTTGTATAAACCATCATGTTGCCCCTGAGTTCAAGCATTTCTTGAATGGGACTTGATGCATTGATTTCGAATTCATCAGCAGTGTCAGTTGTAAGACCGGGTTGCCACACAGAAGGAAACGCGCCAACAACCGCTTGCACTGAAATACGGATAGTAACCGGCGCTTCAGTGACATTCGGTCCAGTCGTGAAGGTCAAGTTTCCGGCAACAAGCGAGTAACCAAACGGACGGATTACTTTAGCTGTAATAGTTGTGCCCGGCTGATAGTTCCAACCTGGGAACTCCTGCAAAGAAAAGTTTGCTAAGGGATCCGAGTATAGAGCATATAATGGGGTTGATTTACCATTGTTGGCGAAGATGGCATATCCACCACCAAATCGATCTAGCTGCCACTTGCTGTTGGCGTACTTGGAATCTGAAGAAGTCAGCAGAGCCGTTTCGCTGCCAGCAGAGTTCTTAGCATAAGCGTACCCATCATTGATAATGACAGAATAGCTGTTATCGGGTCTTCGCCAGTGAATGCCAAATTCAGGATTAACACCTATGCCGGTGATGATAGGGCTCTCACCGGGTATTGTTTCGATGGACCCATCAGTGAAGCGCACATTTAGGGCATCGGTCATTACGTTCTCAGGAAGAAGGGCGGGTTGAGTATCTTTGACAACGCCACCCCTCCCAAGGTCTTTAACAGGAACCAGTTGCCCCATATGTAACTCCTCTCATTCTTTCTTTTCGTCTTGAAGTTTCTTTAGAGCGTCGTATCGAGCACGACATGCAATCAGCGCTTGTCGGAGGATGTCTCCTTTGGAAGCCTCCCCTGCAAGAAATTCTCCATCCTCTCTAAAAAGCTTCCCTCCAGTGCAGCTTGTTCCGCTGCTGTCAGCGGGGGTTGTGGCGGGATTACTGCCGGTACTGGGATGAGAATCGGCGGGTCTTTGGGGACGGTTCCGCACGCTGTCACGAAGAGCAGTGTAGCGACGATTACTGTCAGTGATCGCATCTTCTTTATCCTTTTCAATCTGTGCAACTTTCGTAGCTACGGATTCTTCATAAGATCGTTGTGCTTGGAATTGCTTATCTAGCAGTGTCTGAATTTGTTCTTTAAACTTCGCGAGCTCGAGCTGACCTTTGGTGCTGGCAGTACTGTAGCCGTTATCGTATCCAGACTTATATAGGTAGAATCCTACGCCGACTAGACTGAGAACTACTACAAGTACCGCAGCAACTTTAGCTCCAATACTCCACGCTTTTAATGCGGGGATCGACCAATACATTGTTTATACTCCGCTTCTCTACGGATAGTTAGCCCACGTAGCGGCTGACCCTTGAATTTATCCCATCGAAGAATTTCTTTGCAGGCAGCTTCATAGTTACCAGCGTTGAGATGCCTTGCAAGGGTCGATTTACAGAAGGCATTCTCGCCAATGTTATATGTCAGTGACACAAAAGCGTCAAACTCGTATTGGTACATTGGTACCGGTGCGCATCGTTTTACGGCTTGTTCAAACTTGTTAGCATCTTTGAGGAGTCTAACAAGGGCTCTTTCAGGAGTGATTTTATCTCCCATCTTAACACCTTCGGTTGTCCCGAAGCCGATAGTAGGTACATCACCCGGTACAGGGATATACGCCTGACCCCTGAACTGCTCATGTAAAGCAATACCAACTAGAGTAGAAGCAGAAATGGCTAATGCAGCGATATTAGTCCTCATGCCCATTTGAAGCCTCTTTTTTATTTTGATTCGCTTTGACGTCCCTATGGATTTGGTAAACCTTATGCCCAATCATCAGAACAGTGTAAATTAGCGTTGCCCAAAGAACAAGATCATGGACATGAACACCGGCTAAGGTAGCTACGGCAACTCCCGCAGGCGGCCCTGCTTTTGCGGCCATAGTAGCGGCAGAATCGGCGGCTTGTTGTGTGTACATGTCGGTTACTCCAGAATATTTATGGTGATGAAATAAATTGTCCATTTTCAATCTCAAATCTAATACGAAGATCGCGACACATTCCCGCGTGTTTTAGATGGCTACCTTCAGACAATGTAGCAATTTGCCTTTCGACGGTGTAACGGTCACGCTGCTGACGGTAATAAAGGCGATCATTTCGAAGGTAGAAAATAAGAACGTCTGAATAGTTCGCCTGCTGCCCAATCCTGCGTTTATCGTCGTGAGTTACCACCAGATCAATAGAATCAGAAGGTAGCTGTGTAGTGTTGTAGTTTGCAATTGTTGAGTCGTACCAGTAAAAGAACGAGTCACCTTCTCCCGTAGAATACGCAATAACAGGTCGCATGTTACTATCAAAAGAGAACGACAATCTTATAACGTTAGCAACAGTAATTACTAATGTTTCAATTTCAGTTCGCATGTTCTTAAGATAGATTCCACCTGTAGAAGAATCGTAGCGGGATGACCAAGCATCTTTTTGAAGACCTTGGGAGCCATCCCCAATGGACACCCCACCAAGCTCGTAACGAACTATTTCTGTGTATGCTAGATCATCAGGGAACAAGAAAGGTGAGGGTGTAATTTCTTCAACAATTTTGTTTGATGGGAGAGCCATACATTACGCTCTTGCCCAGGATGCCGTAAATGTCAGCGTCAGAACTTGAGTATTTAATTTGGTTATACTATTGTCGAATGCTATATGCCACACTGGGCCTTCATTTGACATTCGTCCCTGAATTGTTTTGATTGCGCCATTACTCTGGTTCAGCCCGAAGGTAAACGTACTTGTTCGCGAATATGAGCCAAGAACGTACGCTGCATGCACCGGCGATGTGCCGTTGCCGAGCGTGCCGCCGCTAGGGGTTGAGTCAGTAATAGCGGGTAGCCCACCGGTATACGAGGTAATAGAACTTGAACCGCCGAGCCCGGCGAAGGAAATACCCGTAGATGCAGTAGCCTTCAGAGAACTGATGGCGCCAGCCCGGCGTTGAAAGCCAACAGTTCCAACTCCTGTGATCGTTGCGGATCCCGCCACGGTCGTAGTTGGCTGCCGGAAGCGCAACTCGTAGAAAACATCGAGATACTCGTCTGAAAGTACAGTAATTGTTGTGGGGTTGCCACTACCATCAAGAATCAATGCTCTTGAGAATAAAGTGTTTGCGGCCCAGCCGATACCTACTTCGCTGTAGTTGCCATTCAGAGAACCGGGATTAAAACGACGAGCAAAGATAAGGTATCCTATATAATCTGGTGCACCAAGGTTTCCGAACGCGGTTCCGGGAGCAGAGCTATTAGTAGATGCGGAGAACGTCGCCAGAGCGGTATCGGTGGCAGCCGGCGCAGTTGTCCCTGTTCCAATGGAAACAACACCGAGTCCCGGCCCGTTTTGCTGTCCGTAGCTATCTAAACCTTGATTTGTGATGATGTTATCAAACCAATCAGTTTCTCGGACGATTGTATTGTTACGGGCTTTGCGCACAACCATCCGATAGCGCCCGCTCATCCCGATCTGCGGGGTAGAAAGAATTAAATTGTTGTTACGCAAGAGAGCCTCCAATGAGTGTAGCATCTAGATTAATCTGTTCTTCAGGCCAGTTATTGTACGTGATAAGCAATGTTTCCAAAAGGCCGCTATTGAGAGTAGCATCGAAACTGATTTGTTCTTCAGGCCAGTTATTGTACGTGATAAGCAATGTTTCTAAAAGACCGCTATTGAGAGTAGCATCGAAACTGATTTGTTCTTCAGGCCAGTTATTGTACGTGATGAGCAGCGTTCTCAAAAGGCCGCTATCGAGAGCGGCAGAAAGATCAACTGTTTCAGGCAACATATCGTACCGAGCTGTATAGAGTTGACCACTGACCAATGTAGCTGACAGACCAACTTCCTCAGTATAGTACGCAGGGAATAAGGTTGACAGTAGATAGTACTTAGTAGGCGGCACTGGCGGCGGTACAGGCGGGTCTTCAGGTCTCTGGAAAGAGCCGCCATCTATAATTGGACTTACAACAATTCGACTGTCAGGACCATTAAAGAATTGCCTGATCTCAGATCCTTCAGGATACAATAAATCGTCATCTTCGTATTCACCACCATAGGGGCGATACTTTGCGTTGTAGATGGTAGTCTGCTTAATAGAAGGAGTGCGGTAGGTGCGTCCATCAGCTGATGCCGGTGCCACCGCATCCTTCCTTGAGTTAGCATTTGACTGATCACCTGTTGTGAACTTAGGATCTATAATTCGATTGCCTTTGTACGTAACTCTTTCAGGTTCCAGCAGAACGGTAGGAGCAAAGAAAATCGAATTGTTTACATATAAAGGCGGCTGTACTGCTTCCAAGAAGAAGAAGATAGAGTGCGGCAGCGGGAAGACATTTTCATTCTCAAACAATGAAACTTGGATATCGTAAACAGAACTTACTACTAATCCAAAGAAAGAAGAAGTATTAATTACTTCAGGAGGATTCAAAGTATAGCTGCTCGTAACACTAGGCGCAAATACCGCACTCAAATTCGAAAACAAAGGCGGACTAAGTTCTTGTGCCGGAGCTGGCTGAGTTACAACTGGGGCAAATACTACGTTTGTATTCTCAAAGAACGGAGCACTGAGCAAATAACTTGTTTGGACAGTCGGCGCGAAAAAGGACTGTTCGTTTGTAAATAAGCTAGGCGTAATCTCTTGGCCGGATTCAGAAACGACCGGACTGAAAAAGCTTTGCGGATTAGTGTACAGAGATACCGTGATATCGTACTCTGCTGTAACTTGAGGCGCAAAGAAGCTAGTAGTACTCCCTACCAGCGGTGGCCGCAGCGTTAAACCGCTTTCTACGTCTAAATACTTGGAGATTCGCGCCGGACTCGGAAGCTGCTTAGGATAGCCTTCTGAAGACAGAAATGAAAGGCGCTGCCGTTTTTCTGTTGTGCGCCACTTCAGAGATGGCCAACGCCCTATATTCATCTGCGACTCCTCGAATTAACCGTTTGAAATTTCAATTTGCAAGTAAGGAATACCAGTTGCAGTACTATCAGGCTGTACGCCAAGGTACAGCGCACTACCCGCAAAAATTTCAGGCATACCAGTCATGTCAAGGCCATGAACACCACCGTCAGTAGCTATACTTGCACGGCCCCTCCATAGAGGACGTAGGACAAGAATATTCGCAGTGCCTGCCGTTCCAGTACCTCCTACAACACCAGTAATATTGGATACACCACGATCGCCTTCTTGCAGGGGGAGCTGCCACATACGTCCGATAGTAGGTACTGCACCGACGCCCACCGCCCCGGTGGTACGACCTGTGATCCCTAGCTCGTTTGTGTATGTAACGTTCCAAGTTTGAATACCCGTAAACGCTGTAACTGTCTCAACCCAAATTTCAGTCTCACCACCGCAGGCGAGCGCAGTACCGCCCGGAATTCTTGAAAGAAAAGAAGCTGGTGTGTTCCCGGAAGTATTCGCATTGAAAGCGTAGGCACCGCCCTTCCACAAAAGGTCGTATAGGAACAGCATCCCGGCAACTGAATTGGAGTATTTAACATTAGACAGATATCCAATTGCTCCACTGCCAAAAGCGTTAATAGTAGGGCACCCTGCTGTAGCGTTAGTAGGAACGACACCTGTGGTAGTTGATGTACCTGCTAGTGTACCCGCACCCGGATTTCCCGCCACGTCAAACACGCTGAACATATTGGCAGCGACAGCCGTACGACTCACAGTCTTAACTAAGGAAAATCTTTGCTTAGCTGCCGCGATATACTCGTCAAAAGTTGTAATCGCCATTTTAGATCCTTAGAGTTGGATAATGCCGCTTGCATTCCAAGTGATATTAATTGCGCCACCATTAGGCGTAACGGGAAGACCAGTAACACCAGTATCGAGGAAGCCGAATAGACGAGATGTGGCCGCAACACCTGTATCAATGAAGATAACAATTGCTTCGACACTGTTACCAGTTACTGCTGGATAGCTGACATTATCGCCATCAAAAAGACCATTAAGAACAGTAGTGTTAAGAATTTCTTGCGGAGTGCCTACAACTGCAGACGAAACGCTTGAGAGAAACTCGTGCGCGTCGCTGTACGTGTAAACACCGAGATCAACGAGCGCGGATCTAACTGTTCCCGTATCGAGATTTGTATTCGCACCGCCACTCATAGCAGCTTGCTTGTATTTCGGATATACTCTGTTTGGCATTTCAATTCCTTAAATTAGTCCACCCGTATTAACGTTAGTTTGGATGTTGCCACCCTTCGCCCGCCTGTATTTGTCTTCTCGATTCAAATCATTGATGATCTTCAAAGAAAGACCTTGATTATCAGACATGAGTTTGTCGTCCCGAAGATAAAGACCAACATGAACCAGAGCAGCATAAATAGCCAGCTTCTCATGTGCATCGCGCAACCAGTTCCAAGCTTCTTTACCTTCGTAGTGGAGAGGCGTAGCTGTTCCGCCATAGAAAACTACCCATGCTTCAGCTTCGCCTAGAGTCTTGAACACAGCGATATTAGCGCCTGTTCCAGCTTTATACAATGTAGTTGTATCGTCAGTCGGCAAAGCTTCGTATGTCAGGAGTGGCTGATCATTATCTGGGAAATTCGGATCCCAGTTCGCCGGGATTACCGCGTACAGCGCATTGAACTGAGGAAGACGTCGATAGTAGTGAAGCTCAATAGTGTCACCAATCTCAAGTTTAGGACTGATCAGAATAGACAGATCTTTCCAGACATAACGCCAGCGATTATACTGTTCAGCGTATGGGTCAAGGAAAGTCCGGATATCGTTAACTTGGTTGTAAACCAACTTATGCACAGTGGGATCGTCTTTATCTTTCTGAGCCAAATAGATGAACTCGATAAGATCCTCCGGGACATCAACTTGAGTGAATTTCCTGTTTGTATTGTTCGACTCCCCAATAACGATCTCGACCGTCTGCTCTAATTGAGGAATCCGAAGAAGGCGATACACGTCGTCGTTACCGTAACGGATACAATCTTCGATAATAGAATCAGGGATTGTAGCCGCTTCACGCCGATTCGCCCAATCACGGACTTTCGCCCGGAATGCGTCGTACTGAGGAGTAGCCATATTTAGAACCTTTGCATAGGTGACTTGTCCATGACAAGATCAGAATACTCATTTTGCATGATTTTTTCCACACGACGGATTTGATCTTTGTCGTGCATGAAGTTAGGATGATGCACATCAATACCGTATTTAACCAGAATGTCAATTGCAACGATATCAGGGATGATCATGGCAAGCCGATAATGAGGCTTACGCGTTTGCCCTTCGAGTGACTTCTTCATCTCAAGAGCATAATCACGATAGTGCGAAACATCTTGATCTAAACGGAAATTAGTACCATCCAACTTGACATTGAACGAGTACGGATTTTCGTCTTGTGACTTGAATTGCATATTGTTTGTTCCTAGTTAGTGCCCGAGGTATTTGCAGGAAGGTTACGTTGGCCGTGTCACCCGACACTTACGTAAGTTCTTCGGGTTCCAATTCAGTAGCTTTATCCAACGAGGGACGGTTAAAGTATTTGTTCAGAACCGCATCAAGCTCAACAACTTCAGCCTCGCCCTTGAGAACTTTGTCAGCGACTTCCGCCAACTCGACAAAAGCAGTAGACAGCTGTTCTGCTGTATTAATAATTTTTTCCATTTCTTTTCCTTTAGTTAGAGAACCAAGCATTGATTACGCCGAATTCTCCGACAAGACCAATCTCGTACCTCGGATTAGTACCATTCCATGCGGCGATCGCGGAGACCGTAGTAGCCCCGTAGGTGACTGCAGTAATTTTACCATTAGCGGCGCAAGTGACAGTGACAACATCATCGGAGTAAACGGTCGTGCCGTCAGTATTTGTAATCTTCAGTTGCATTGTAGCAATCCTTTCGGAAATTAAAAGGGAAGGGATTTCTCCCCTCCCTTTTCAGGCATAGATATTACGCGCCCGACAGACCGAAGATCAGGCCGCAGCCCCTCGGGTTCTTAACTTCAAGAGTACCCTCTTCGACGATCTGACCGATGATCGAGTCACCCAGTTGGCCCAGGTCAACTTCTTGCATCGGACGGAGAGTCGCCCACGCAAACCACTGCGGATCATACAGGAAGGCCGAGAAGTTGGCCGCACCCGGAGTCCCCGTCAGAGTTTGTGTCAGACCCATGATGTAGTTAGGAACAACCATGACGTCACCGAAGTCCGAACGATAGATCTCAACCGACTGACGCAGGGCGCCCGACTCATCGATGTTACGACGAACGTTACCGTCACCAGCGTTAGAGCCGGTCGAACCCGCAGCTTGCGCACGCGCCGAGAAAGCACGGCGGTTAGCCGGGGACAGCATCAGCTTAGAAGCTTTGCCGCCTTGTTCGTAGATGGTCTGCATCAGAACATCGACGTGCGACAGCGACAGCGGAACCAGATCACTGGTGATCACGTTAGCAAACGTACCAGCCACACCCGCACCAGTATTGGTCGGAGCCGTGTAATCGGCTGGAGCTACCAGAGCGTTGACAATGTTAACATTGATCCACGACTGATAACCACCGAACTTACGCGTGCCAGAAGCGACGCTCGACTGCCAGCTATGGACCAGACCGAACTCTTGGTCACGCTTCATTTCGATACCACGCTTCTTCAACTGATACGCGTATTCATCGGCAACACCGGCTTGATCAACCGCACGCTTAGTACCCGTGACGGTAATAGTCTTCGAGTTGATCTGGCAGTAGGCGCCCAGACGAGTACGGAGCGGTTCCGCAGCTTGAGCCGTGTTTTGCGTAGTGTACGAAACGCCATCCGCAGCAGCGCCATCAACCGGAGCGGCCAGCTCGTCGGTTTGCCACTCGTGGAAAACAGCTTTAGCTTTGGTACGGCCAATGCTCGACAGGAACGGAGTCTCATCGCGAGAAATCATCGAGATGAAATTCGCCAGATCCTCTCGCTCCGAAGAATTCATCGAATTGCCCGTCTCGGAAGCCGAGCGAGCGGCGGCTTTCGGACCGCCGGCAGTAAATGTACGACCAGGCATGTTTTATTACCTCATTAGTGATAGAGTTTACAGTTTATGGCGGATCGTAGAGATTGATTTAAGAAACGATGTTTGATCTTCATTGCTACCTTGGCCACTCAGAACTTTAGTGCGCAGATTTGTATCTTGCTGTTTCTGCTTCACAGAGGCAGGAGTGCCCTTTTTCGAGGGAACACTCTTAGCAACCGGGGCTGCTTTACGTTTAGCCACACCGGTATCCTTCGCGGTTTTCAAAATACGATAGTCATTGATAAATTTGACGACGCGGGCATCATACACCAGCTCAAGCAATTCAGGCGGCAAGCCCTCTTTGATTGAGAATTCACGGATTGCTTTCGCCATCTTAGTGTCAAAGCCGGGGACGACAGTGGGAATTTCTTCCGCAAATTTCGCTACAGCTTTCTCTTGATCTTCCTTTTGTTTCTCTTGGATCTTCTTCGCTACTTCTGCAACAGAGCTTTCCCGCTTCTTACGAGCGGCCCAATACTTCTCTTGAAGTTCTTCGCGCTGATCCTTCAGTTCACGTTGCTTGTAGGTGTCACCCTCTTCGCGCGCTTTCTTGATTTGGTTCTCGACTTCAGCGTACTGTTTGGCAATGTCTGTCTCAGCAGCCATCAGCTCATTATGCAGTACCTGACCAATCTGAACAATTTCATTCAGCTTCGTGGCCTGTTCTTCTTCAATCTTCTTACGTTGCTCGCCAAGTTCACGTCCCTTTTGAGACAGATGCTGGTCAGTGGCGTAACCCTTGCGGATTTCTTCCAGACTCACATGCTTGATTTTCCCATCAATTTTGACAGGTACCATGTAAGTCCAATCAATATCCTCTTCGGTAGGCAAATCTGCTTCTTGGGTAGATTCTTGATCATCCTCATCAGTTTTGTCTTCTTCATCGGTTTCTTGACTCTGTTCTTCATCTGGATCAGTTTCGGCGTCCTCGGATGTCTCGCTTGGGACTTCATCATCTTTTTTAGTGCCATCCGAATTTTCCGGAGCTTCAGTCGTCTCATCTTCAGGTAGAGATTCTTCCTTCTTAGGCTTCAGACCAAGCAGGGACGCTGCGGGGCTGTTGCGAAGAATGTCATCGATGGTCGGGCCTGTACGCTCTTCACCATTTACACCATTGTCATTTCCAGCTGCTTCCATCCTTGCGAAATCGGCAGAACTAATTTCGCTGGCGGGCGTGGACGTAGAGAGGTGGGGTAGCATAGTTTATTCCTTTACTCGTTCTCAGATTTGTTTTTCGCGGCACGAACTTGCGCCATACGAACTTTATCGGCCAATCCGTCGAGGGCCGCCAACGCGTCAGTGATATTCACAAGAGTGGGTGCATAGTTACCTGCACGACCAACTCCACCGGCAGCACCGGTTTGGGCAATTTCACTGATAATCTGAGATTGGGCCAGCAACAGCACGTCGCGGGCTTGATTGATCTTTGCCGAGTCTAGACTCATTTATTTTGTTCCTTTTTAGCCAGCGCCTCTTGCGCCCGCATATAGTTGACATTCTTTCCAGCGGTCTCATAGCGGACCATCATTTCATTGACGGCACCAAGTGCCATCGCAGAATGGTAGTAGAACTCGCGCTCTTTAGTGCAGTGCGGCTCACTTGTAATCCACTTACCAAATAGTTCTACCAGAATGTCGAGATAAGCTGCGTTGAAAAACTCTTGACGAACTTGATCAACAAACTGAGCTTGGATCAAATTCTTCTGTGCCTCACGGAAAGGCTCGACCGGAGTATCGTCCGTACCTTGGTATCGCGGTGCTTTGAGTTTCTTCTCGTAACCTTCAACGAATTTTTTCATATCTAATTGTGTCCTTCCTATATGCGCCTCTTGCGCTAGGTATGTAGTGAGAACTGACTCCCACAGAAAGACCAATAAAATCTTTCTATTAGGAGCCAGCTCTTTTACCTGCCGCTGACGTTATCGCTGACGCTCCGGAACAACTTCATCCGGCAACGCAGCAGGAGTACCTTCGCTTGTCTTAACTTCAGGCGAACCCAACGGGGCAGACGCATCCATCGAGATAAGCTTAGTAGCCGTCATCCAGATATCTTCAATCTTCGGTCGATAGTTCTCCGGATCAAAGTTGGTGACACCGGCTTTAGCAGCATCAATAGACAGCTTCGCCCATTCTTGATAGTGCTTATCAATAGCGACAACCATCTGACGGGCATTATCTTGGAGAGCATTCTTCGACTGAATATTGGTCAGTGCCATTGTGGCCTTACGCTGCTCAATATCCAGATTCTTAATGAGCTCTTCTAGCTTACGCATCTTATCAGCAGCTTCTGCTTCCGTTTTACGGCTGGCTTCGGCCTGCTCAAGAAACTTCGGATCGGTGTAGTCCACCATGTAGTCTAGCGGATCGAGATCAAGAGCGGCCAGGGTTTCAGCTGCAATCTTAACGGCTGCTGCAGGATGAACCGCGCCACCAGCGCCGGCCGACTGAAGACCCGGGATGATCTGCTTACCGACAAGATCCATTTTGCGGAGCATACTGGTGTTACCCATATCACCGACGTCAGCATCGACCTCCATGAGCATATTCTCAGGGAGCTCAGACAGACTAACCGACTGGAACAGACCTTTAGCATCGTAGTACTCGATCTTATCCATATTCCTACGGATACACTTGTACACACCTTCAACAAGTCTTTTAATACCAGTTTCGACTAGACGACGGGCCATATACTGGATACGAACCTGCGCTGCACTTTGAACTTGCGTAACCTTTTGCTCAGAGTTGCCCGAAACATAGAGAACATCGTTGAGTCCTTGAGCAGCTTTAGAAAGACCTGTAGCTTGTTCTTTGTGCAGCTGAAGATACTCAAGAAGGGGCACTGTTCCCGGGCTAAGCTGCTCGGACTGCAGTACAGAGACAGCCCCATTCGGATTACCGTTCGTGGGAATCAGCTGCTTAGGTTTCATGTTCTGAAGCGCAGAGAAATCAACCACGTTAGGATCAGCCAACTTAGGCGCGTAGTTGGTCATATACGTATTCTCAACGAAACCGCGAAGAATAGCTGTATTGGCCAGAGTACTCGGGCGGACCATATCGGCACCGCTGAGGCCGACAAATTCGTACGGAATCTCGAACGGGACGAAGCAGGCAAGGTTAACGCAGGAGACGTCTTCTTCGACAATCTTGCATTTTCCGACGTAGATCAAGTGTTTCAGTTCTGCAATACCGTCGCCGTCACGATCTACCCGCATCCAGCACTCAACAACAGTTGTCGTCTTCGTTTGCTCGGTATCAAGACTGGCACCACGTCCTTGGACATGCGCCTCCACGGCAGCTACCACTTTTCGAGTAGTTTCTTCCGAAGAAACGATAGTTCCCGGTCGAATATCATCCGCCATATTCCAATCGATGGTTACATGGGGCCAGCGATTACGGATTTCGCTGCGGGTCATCTCTGTTTCGATACCGATGAACGTGGCGTCATCTAAAGTAGCAGCATCCCGGCTGATACGGAAGTTTTCTACAGGGACAACATCAATTTGTACTCGGTCTTTCTTGATTTTCTTACGAAGTCTGACATTTCGGTAAATATTGATGATGACTTTCTCACCATTAATATCCCGCATCTCAGGAGAATACTCAAGTGTACCGACTGATTCGATATCTTCCTCGGAAAGCTTGAGGTCGAGAGCCATTTGATCAATTTCGTCGAACTCTTCGAAGGAAAATTCATGCTCTTTTACAAAATCCCACCGGATTGGGGAGTTTTTGTACAGAAGACCTGCTTTTGTCCACGTATTTAGGAGCGACCACCCCGGATTATGCTTGAAAATGGCGTAATTGGTGATCTCCGAAGCCTTCTTTGCATTATGGTAGTCCTTCGGGGACTTACCCATAGGCGTAAACTTGGCAAGCTTGTTGTTATTGTACAAAAGCTCAGCCAAAACTGCTGTGTAACCCTCAACAACTTCGACCGTATCAGAGGAAACGATCTGGCTCACACCCTGCGGGGATAAGTGTCCTGTCGCGAGCATGCCATACTCAAGGGAAGCCTTCTCTCGTTCTCCAGAAAGAGACGTCCCGGCGATCCAATCACCCGCTGCATCACGGAGACCGCTCTCAACCAACGTCAAAAGGTCTTCATCTGTGATAGCTTCATACTCGGTTCCAATATCTTGGCTCTTGGACCGTTTTTCGTCAGTATTTTCTTCCATATTTATTCCTCTTTACGGTACGTATCGTCGGATACAGTTACCCAGTCAGTCGAATTAAAATAGGTTTCGCTTTATTCCACTCGTGCAAACCTAATGAAAAACGAGTTTCGGACACAACTAGGAATTCTTTAGCTTACTTATTGACGTCTTGTCCACGGACGGCAATATTGACCCCATGAAACTGCCGCTGAGCAGGTTCCAGGTTCTTCGGTTCCTTGTATCCCTTTACCGGCGAAGGCGCCGTCGGGGTTCGCAGGAAGCTCTTGATCGATTGAGTCGATTCAGTATCGTTGATGTAAAGTTTTCCCATTATGTCTAGTCCTTCAAATCCAAGTTGTATTGTCTTGATACGGGTTAGCAGTTCGTTGTTTGAATGTAATTCGGTTCGTCGTCAGCTTATCACCGTGAGTCCTGATGACTTCGAGCGCTATTGCTGTCGCAACGACGGTATCGTCACAATAGCCCGGAGCAGCTTCCATACCACCGCTGTCAGTGGAAATGTATGTAGACATCTCATGAAGAATAATACGCGAAGGAATCCAAACTTCATGTTTTTCTACTGCACTCTTCAGGAAACCGATGATGGCAGGTTTGCTCGCTGACGTAGTCCTCCAACCAAGTCTTGTCCCTTCTTCTTTTGAAATATTGGCAATCTTGGTTTGGTGGTACAAGTTTTGATACTCCATCTGAACGAGTCTATTCAATGTGGCTACGCCCATAGAGTTAGATTCGACTGCCAGGAGAGCATTATTGAAGTATCTACCTAAGTAGAATAGAAGATCACCGAATTTGCTTGGATCGATCCTGTTGTTACGGTAGACTGCAGCAATCTCTTTATTAGCATTCATTACAACAGCGGCGGAGTAGTCTTGCCCAACACCTAACGATACGTCAGCTCCAATAACGAAAGGATCCTCGTAGCTAAACGTTCGGTAGATCTCTAGGGATCCTTTGTCTTTCTGGTCGAACAGACATGTTAGGTGATCAAACTCCCGGGCTGACAAAATGGGCTGAGGAATATACTTCCCCAGTTGTTCGAGGTCGAAGACTGAAGAGCCACTGACAACGAAGGCTTCATCGGCTGTTGCAGGATACTCTTGCTTGAACTTATAAAGACCACTCTCTGCAATCTTCAGACGACGCCAATAGATTTGGTCGTTGTCGAGATTGTACGTCTTGGAGATCTTTTCTTCCTCTTCAGTCTTCTTGAAATTGTCTGGTGCGGGTACTCGGTATTCATCCATTAGGAACCAAGGAACGAAAATGGGGATATATTCGTTGTCCCCATTGATAGCTCCTGTCCAGAGCCTATGGAATTCATTACCTACACCGTTAGCTGTACTTTCAAGAATTACTTCTGTGCCAGCAGCTTGGGAAATTCCTTGGAACAATCCAGCAAGGATTTTCTCGTCATGAGTCCAGAAAGCGACTTCTGATAGATGCGCAATTGTAGGTGTAGTTCCACGACCCGCTTCCGGAGATCCAGCGGTATATAGTCTGTATCCAGAGTCGTTGTGCTCAAAGTGAATCTCCTTCGCATTAGATTTCTTAAGTTCAGGCCTGAGATCGTCTGTCATGTTGCTCATGACGTTTCGGCTCATTGTGAATAGCGCATCGGAAGTGGCGCTGTCGTGAGCCATAACGACTGACTTATTGTAGGCATTGAAGTAGCTCTTCCAGAAGACTCGTGCGGTACAGTAGGTGGAGACACCCATCTGTCGAGCTTTCAAAATGATAGCTCTTACTTTCCCTTTAGTCTTCCTTTGTTCTTCAATCTTTTCATTAATGATTTTCTGAGCAGAGTTGAATTCAAAAGGGACGAATCCTTTAGAAGAATCTTTTGTGATGATCTTCACTTGCTCAGTGGCAAACTTGGCGAAATTATCTTGGTACTCCGCCAGCTTCTCCCGTCGCTTGAGTTCTCTGAGTAGAGCTAACTTTTTGCTATTCGGGGTGTTATCTGAAGGATTCTTTTTCTGAGTTGGCATAGTTGAGTTAGCGCCTTTTAGAGAGGCTACGCGAGTTGTGTCCTATAGGGGACAGCTCTTTCGGTGTGTCTGTGAAAAAGAATCAAGTTGTTTGGGGTTTAGGGTGTTTGCTGTTCTGGACCCCCTAGGTCTTGTCGCGCGGTTCGTTGCCGCGTACCGCCGCTGGTCGGCTACCAGCATCCTGCTCTCATAGGAGATAGCACATGTCCCGCCAGTTGCAAGTCAGCGTCGTTGACCTCATGGAGCATCCGGTCTTCGTCTGTCGCGTCGAGGCTGTCCTCCATCGTTACGGTGGTGGCCCTGAGCAAAACATGCCGTGTGTTGAGAACTTCCTCGTTGTCCGTCGTGCCTCGTCGTCGACCGAGCACATCTTCAACCTGTCCACCTCGGTCGAGACGGCATGGATGGACTCGTCGTGCTGTGAGTCGGCCATGCGCGATCTGGTTCACCTCGGCGTTCCCTTCAACTTTTCGTAAGGAGATCTACCATGTTCAAGCTCTACCGTGGTGAAGAGTTCGTTGCCCGCTTCGGCACTCGGGCTGCACTCGAGTCGTGGATCGCAATGACCGATCCTGAGCGCAACTTCGACTATCAGTACGTCGAGGTCTAGTCGTACTAACTCTGCAGGGATCTGCTGGTTGGGCTCACCTACGAGCCCTTCCAAGAGCTCCTTGCTCTAGGGCATTAGCCCGAACCGCTGGCATACCGGATGTATGCTACTGCCATTCTCATAGGAGATTACAATGGCCACGAAGAAAGCTGCTGCCAAGGTCAACGGTCTGTCCAACCTGAACGTGGTGTTCTCGGCACCGAAGACTACGATCACCGCTCCCGAAGAGTACCAAGAGAACTTCCGGGTGCGTCGTCAGGTCGCGGATCGTGTCAGCCAGCCCGTCCTGCTGCAGTCGATGGCGTTCAGCGAGACCGCCCGCGAGATCCGTGTGTTCTGCGCGGATGGCAACACCCGTCGCTGCAAGGTCGATCGTCTGCCGACCATCCAGGACGCACGCATCCTCTGGAAGAAGCTGCAGGATCTGGGTTTCAAGGGTGAGCCGGTCCAGTTCCGTGCTGCCGGTGGCTTCTCGCCGGATGTGTGGTTCTACGACGCGGAGTAATCCGTAATAGCACTTCGTTAGTCATTCGTGGGTTGGACTCTAACTAACCCATATCGCTACATTAGCACTAGCGTTATCCAATCACTCTCCAATAGGAATGAGAATCATGAGCACTTACTCCCTCGGTGAACCCCTCCGCAAGAAGCTCGAAGATACGGCGTGCAACGCTCCTTCAACACCCTCGCAGACTGGGTTCGACATCAAGTTCGTCGAGAATTCCACTCCGCCGAAGGTCGTGGCCATCGACAAGCTCCGCGCCATCATCCTCCTTCGAGGGCTCATCAACTGCAGCTTCGGGGATGCGAAGTCCTTGCTCGAGCAAAACATCCCGCAGATGACCGTCAATGAGAGCGGTGATCCTGCTGCAGCTGACCTCGCCGCATTCGCTCGTAACTTCATGATACGGCATGGTATCTTCAATTATCCCAATCACATCCTCCCGAGCAAGAGGAAATAGCCCATGAACCACTTCACGGTGTACGAGCGCTACACGTACAGGGCGATCCCGATCACATTCACGACGGAGATCGACTACCTGTGTGACAGCGTGGAGCAGGCTATCGAGTCTGCTGATTTCTCCTTTTCGATTCGCCACCCGAACGCTCACCTAGTGAGCCGTACGGTGTATCCAACCCAAGAGGTAACAGAATGAAAACCTACACGCATCTGATCAGCCTGTCGTGCGAAAGCAAGCTGCATCACAAACTGGCAAACACTCTCTACAGTCTGCTCGATGGCTACTCCCACGATAGCGATCCCTGGATGACCCCACTGGTTAATCTCTTCGGTGGCAACGTCTACGAGATCGAGGAAGACGCAGACTTCGACTTCATGGTAGCCCACTTTGGTACGACGCCTGATATCGTCACTAAAGACGGCCCCTTCGTCCTGATCACTTACATCAACAACAACGCAGGTGGGCCAACCTTCATGACTAGCGAAGCGCACTACCGTAGGTTCATCCAAAGGTCCGCTCTGGCTTCTAACTTCAAGGAGGTCGAAAGTGGCTTCTAGCGCCAGCAGCAAAGGCTGCGTCAACCCTAAGTTTCCCGTAGAGGATCTCCCTGTGGCAGACGTAGACGACGTAGGCTACGTAGGCTACGCAGACTACGCAGACTACGCAGGCGACGAGTACCGCCATGATCCCTACTCAGAACTCACCGTCGACGATCTGATCGAGCTCGACGTTGACCTTGTGTTCGTTCCCTAAAGGGGCTACTACCATGACGTACACCAACGCTATCCTGAACTCACGTAATAGCAACATCAATACCGCTACCGGGAAGCCCAAGAAGAATTCCAAATGGAGCTCCAATAATAAGCGTCCCTCTTCCCTTATTGGTCTCAAAGAAGAAAAGAAGACCAAAAAGAGCGAGAATCCCTATCGGTTCCTCCCTCTGATGACCAAACAGTTCAAGCTCCTTGTCAGAGGCTACTGCGTGGGGCTCTTCTTTGACGAAGCCGAGGCAATTAGGGCCTATAAGGAAATCACCGCAAGAAGCCGCGACAAGAGCCTGCTAATACTCCCCTATCAGATGCCCGCTGGTTTGAGCAACTAGGGAGCCAACATATTGGAGTTTCAAGTTAGATAACGCATGTTTTGTCCCCAAGTAGCTCTATCCTGCGGGAATTTCTGCCGAGATGGCTATATGCAGAAAAAATCGCAGGGAGCTACTGGGGTGATCATGCGGGAGCTCTAAAGGGCGAACCAACCCAATCCTTCACTAAAGGACAAAGGCAGCAAATGGAAATCAAGAGAAAAATGCCCCAAGTCGAAAGTTACGTAATCACACTGACTCCCGAAGAAGCTAGCAAACTCCGGGCCGTCCTCGGCTACATGGCCTCAGAATTCTTCCACGACGACCAACCATACGATAAGCTAGTTCGAGAATTCTGCGAGAAATTCTGGCATAAAATCATCAGGCTCGATATCCCATTAGATAGAAAAGTATGGGAAGCCTGCCTAAGTAAATTAGCCCAGAAGGAGTAATGAACATGGACAAACAAGAAGTCTTTAACAAAAGCTACCTTGGCCTCAAAAAGCAAAAATTCGAAGCTGCCTTCAACAAAAGTGGAATATGTGTATACCGTAATGAAGACGGTACAAAAAGATGCGCCATAGGGCAGCTAATCTCGGATGAAGCATACGACAAAAATATCGAAGGATACGCCGTCCACCAAGTCTTCGATGTCTTAAGTCTCAATAGTGAACGAGGACAAATCCTATGGGAAGTACTAAAGAAAAGTATTCCAGGAATTCGCGAGAGTGATATCCAGTTCCTAGTGGACCTTCAACACGCGCACGACAAATTCAGTAAAGTAAAAGAAAATCTCGAACAAGTAGCAAAAGATAACAACCTAACCATCCCGGAGTAATAAACATGAAAACTCAAAAACAAAGAAAACTGTACGCGAAGCGACTTCGAACACTCATCGAATACCGAGATTACGTCCGTCCAAAAGAAACAGATCTGCATCTCCCGTATAGCGAAAAATGGCCAAAGGCATGGAATAATGAAAGTATCCAAATGGCCGATTACTTCACCTGCCTCATTGTTGAAGACCTCTGTGATAAAACCACACGAGCAGTGTACAGCCACCTATTCGTACCGAAAGAACTTCAGCGGAAAGTCAACTATTGGAAGATCGGGGAAGTCTTTACATTTAACGATAATAACTACACATATGTAATCCAACAAAGAGAAGATTGGCGTAGAACTGCTCTAATGTTCTTCGCAGCAATGCTCGAAGAAATGACCGACCGAGAAGCAGCTAAACTAATCGAAATCGCAAACATCGCAGACAAGTCACTCGACTAACTAGCCAAACAACCCAAGAGGGATCTATATGGTCATCTATCAGCAAGAACAAAACAAGTGGTTCACTCCAGCAAGTCTCCAAAGAGTGTTCTTCCATGTAACTCAACTCTGTAACGAGCGTACGGGATTTTTCCGTATGATCCGCTGCAAATATTTGACGGTCCGAATTGATACACGAACTGGTGCATGCTTGCTGCTAGATGGTCATGGAACAGTCCTGACAAACGACGAAATTGAGCGACTGTTCATAAACCTGAAAATCAAACCAGTCGAACAACTCAATATCCCCAATAAAGAGTAATTGTCTAGTATTAACGCTAGTATTAACGCTAATGCTAACACAGGAAAGATTAAAAATGACCGCTAAGTTGGATTACCTAGACTCACAAATCACCGATCGCATATCCCATCTCGTCAGCAAAGAACTGTTTAAGTTTGAAAAAGATAAAGCTGTCGAATTGTTCAAGACAGCGGCTGATCTGATCAAAGTTGGAAAAGCAATTTTTATGTGTCTTGCGTTAGAAACAGCATTCAGGAAAATCGCAAAGGGAAGCTTACTAAAAGAAAAATGGAAAATCAGTAGTATCGAAACGGAAATCGAATACATCTTCCGACTAAACCACAACAGATTCTCTACTAAAGATACAAACTTCAAAGGATTAACCTACGAATGGTTCTTCGAAGCAGAATACGGTCCAGTGGGCACACACCAGATCGACCCAGAGAAAGACCGCCCAGAAGAATACCAAAAGTTGATGCAAATGAGACAAGATCGTCGATACAACATCCTTAAAGAAATCGCTAAAAGGATCGATCGTTAGTCGGTTGATACATTAGCCGGTACCTTTAGAAGAACTAATAAAAGTAATCTAATAAAAGTAACTAATAAAAGAAAATAAAGAAAAGAAAAATAAAAAAGGGAAACTCCTAATAAGAGTTTCCCTTTAATAACTTCTTTAAGTAGACCTCAAGCTGACTTCTTCTTGCCGGGTTGAAGTAATCGAACATTACCCTCGACAAGTCCTTCAGCTACAGCTGCCGCAAAAAGTTCTTCATCAGACATTTCTTTTGTCTCATCCTTGTTAATGATCTCTTTACGTTGCAGTTTAGGCTTCTCATACTCGGCCAATTCTTTAGCCCAACGTCCTGCTGCCTCGTAATCATTCTCAGCTAAAGCCGAATGAACACACATACGAAGGACATCGATCGACGACATCTCAGGAAGCTTGTTCATCACTTTCTTAAAGGCTTTTGCATTGCGAAGGAATGTCTTCTGTAGCTCGCGATCCAAAAGCTGAGTCTCTTGTTGTTTAATCCGACCCAACTTACGACCTTCAGGTGTGAATTTTCGAAGCTTACTGAGCACACGCTCTTTCGGCGTCAATTCCGATTCAGGCTTATCGAAGACAAACTGACGGTTATCAGAAGGATCGGCTTTGTTCACGTTGTTGCTCTTTGTTTTACTTGGTTTATATCCGGGCATAACGCAGTCTCCTAGTTAATGTCCTTTAGGAGACGGCTATTTGAAGTTATGCCCACCACGGACACATACCCACTACACACACACAATCCAAAGGAATCTATATCATGGCAAACGACAAATCTGAAGTCACGAACGTCATCGTCAAAAACCTCGAGCTGCACTGGGCCAAACTGGTGAAGCCGGTCGATCCGTTCGGTACTCTTCAGTGGGAGATCCAAGTTCGCTTCCCTGCTAAACGTCAAGACGAAATGAGCGAATACGGTACGCCTAAGGCTGTTAAAGACGTCAAAGGCATGATGCAAATGAACTTCAAAAAGAAAGCCGAGCTGGCCGACGGTAGCCCCGCCAAGCCGGTCAAAGTTGTCGGTAAATCGGCTGATGAAGTCATTGACCCGCGTACTATCGGTAACGGTTCGAAAGGCAACGTCAAGCTGATGCTGAAGCCCTACGAAATCAAAGGCCCGAAAGGTAACGTCACCAAGCGTGGCACCAGTGTCATGCTCGTCGGTGTTCAAGTGACTGAACTGATCGAATTCGTACCGAAAAACGACAACGACTTCGACTTCGACGATGTCAGCGAAGAAGATGCTGACCGTGCTGAAGAACAAGCTCAAAAAGTTGCTGAAACGAAAACTGCAGCTACGACTAAGGCTGCCACCAAAGGTAAACCCGGTCGTAAGCCGAAGGCGCAAGTAGAAAACGACGACGACACCCCGTTCTAAACTGTATTAGCCCCTTGGAGTATTGTACTCTGAGGGGCTTTTCAACTAAACCAAAAAGTAATAATGCAAATCATCCAGAAGCCAATTGTCAAGCCGCCCGTAACCCTTGTCGTCACCGAAGAAGAACTCAAAATTATTTACATTGCAATCGGAAAAACCAGCCCCAACTGCATCAACGATGTAGCCAACACGAAAAAGTGGCATATCGAAAACCCTGATAACGTCTACCGCATATTCGAAGTACTCTGTAATTACTTCGGCGACAACGCAAAATGAGCGCTGACCAATTCACAATCTACGTACACTTCGCTGTAATCCTCTGGCTACTGTACGAAATCATGAAGGCAACCCAAAATGACGACGATGATGATGACGATGATTCGGGCTATCAGCATTAGCGTTAGCGCTAGCGTAACTAGCCTGCTAATTGTATTCACAGCACAAGCCCAATCAGTCGCTTACCCTTCAGGATTCACTGCAGGCGAAGTAAAAGAAGTATTCACTAAAGGCGACGTCAGCACTAAAACCGCCATGTCAATGTACCTTATCGGTCTACTCGACGGTAACTACCAAAAAGTGCATTGTCAAAAAGAAATAGACATCCGTAAGTGGTCGCAATACATGACCCAACTCTTCAGCAACCTTGATGATAAATTAGGACATGTACCTGCTGCAGCCATTGTCGAAATCGACCTGATCCGTCACGCTCAAAAATGCGTAAGGACGTAATATGACCATGAGTGATAATGATCTCCGCACCATCGGTAACGTCGTCACACTCGTCATCGGAACTACACTTCTGACCCTAGCATTCGGCTGGAAAATCGGAATAGGTATTGCTGCTCTAACCTATTTCCATAAGCAGACAGAAGGATAAATATGGCACTAGACGCAGAAGCGCGTGCTAAAGGTATAAAAGCACTCGCCAAATGGCGCAAAGAAAAAGCAGCTGCTAAAGCAAAAGGTCCAGAATTCTTCGCAAAATGGCAAGCAAGCCGAAAGAAAACAGGGCCAGCCTCTCCGCTGCAAGCCATCAAACAATTTTGTCTATATTGTGTCGGCGACAGCGTTGAAGATGTCCGTAAATGCAATGCCTCGAAATGTCCGCTATATAATCTTCGCCCCTACAAATAGGAAACAATACTAAATGGAAGCCGAAGTAAAGAAGATCATTGAAAGCCTCAAGCCCATGTTTAGAGAAGCAAAATCAAAAAAGCTGTGGTTCTACACAAGCTATCAGCAAATTTGGTTTTCGCCTGAAGAACTAAAGGCAGAAAACAAGTGCGGCAGATTCCTTTGGGGCGCGGGCAACTGGGAACTGCGCGACCCGATTGAAGGTTTACAGGCGCTTGACAAGAAGATCGAAAACGCACAGAGTGATCGCGATCGGTTTGCTGCTCGCTTGCGCCGCTCGGTGTACCTGTGACGGGGTTGTACGGCTTGGCGCGACCGCGGGCACGCCCGATGCGGTCTACAGGAACAGGTCCGGCATCAGCGGACACATAGGCAACGGCGGGATGCAAAGTCACCATGTACAGTAACTACCAACGATTCCTAGCCGAAAAGGCTGCTGAAGCGGTGAACCAGCAGCGCGTAGCGCGCCTTCAACCCCTTCACGCCGCGCACGCCTCGGCGGCACGTATCGACTGCCAAGCCGTCAACCGAGTTGGCGCCTCATGGCTGAAACAGTGGACGTGCCCGGTCTGCAAGTGGTCCAACACCCAGTAACCCACCACGAAGGAAAATCATGCAACCCACACATAATTCCATCGGCGGCCTCTGTCCGTTGATCATCTACGGTGCCGGCATCGACCCGACGCGCTTTGGCGTGATGAACGGCGTGACGGGCGAAGACACCGGACCGATCTTCGAAAACTACAACGCAGCGGCGCACGCTGCAGCGCACACCAACTTCGTAGCGCAGGCAATCGCAGCCGACGCAGCCGAATGGAGTAAAGATGCCTAAGAACTACGCTGTTTACCTCGCGGGGCCAATGGAAAATGTCAGCCAAGAGCAGATGACTAGCTGGCGTAACCAAGCGAAAAACACACTGAGCCTGCGAGACATTGAAGTGCTCGATCCAGTGCGGCGGATCCATTCTGGTCAGCAACGGCACATGCGCCGAGTCTTCGAACTTGACCTACTCGACATCCGCAATTCCGACTTTATCATTGTAAATCTAAACGACGATACTGTACCGAAAAATGGTACATCAATGGAAGTATTCTACGCTTCCTACGTACTGCGTAAACCAGTAATTGCCTTCAAAAAAGAAAAGACACAATATCATCCATTCTTTGAGTCCCTTGTCACTGAATGGTGCGCTGATGTTGAAGAAGCCTGTAGCCTGATCATCAACGAGTATCTCTTCTAAAGAAATATGATCGCAAAAATCTTTACCGTAATCGTACTGACTGCCAGTGCAGCTTGCCTCGTAATTCTTTTCTTCGACCGTAAATTGAGAATCTAATATGCCGTACATCAAAGAACAAGACCGAGCCTACGCTCCTGAGCGATCTGCTAACTGCTGGATCAGCGAAGGAAGTTCAGCCCCCGGTGAATTGAACTTCAAGATCTCCACTCTAATCGAAGGATACTTCAGAATCTATGGCTTCGACTACCAGCGAATCAATGATGTTGTTGGTGCTCTCGAATGCTGTAAGCTAGAAGTGTATCGCCGGATGGCGGCCCCGTACGAAAACAAGAAGTGTGCAGATAACGGTGATGTTTTCTTTCATTTTCGGAGAAAAGTAAATGAATAGCGTAGCAAAAAACGAAGAAAGTAACGAAGACTTCTACGACTTAATGGTCGCAAAATGGTTCAGTCTGAACACCCCTGATGCGGTCTCGCCTCAAGAAGCTAAAGTCGGTAAATTCTACCGTAAAAAAGCCGGAGGACCATACATCTATTTCCGCGCGTACGATCAGCTTGTAACTATCGGTAGTGCCGACACAAACAGGTACAAAGCCGGCATTGGCGAAGCATTCGCACTTGACGATGTCGACGGCTCTGCTGAACTTGTCGAAGTAGCCCCACCAATCTTCCCCAACGGATACTTGAAAGACGAATAATGAACAAAAGCACCATCATCGACCTAGAAAACGACAGCATGATCTGGGAAGATCCTTTCCCTTTCCCGAAAGCTAAGCAAGATCTCTCGGTCCAGAACATTATCTCTCCTAAGCACTATAAAGACGTTATCCCAGGTTACGAGTACATGGACGTCATGGAACATGTCCTCGGATTCGAAGGTACAATCGAGCATCTTCGCGGACAAATCTTCAAGTACCTAATGCGCTTCGGTAAAAAAGATGACCGCCGTGTTGAGGCTGGAAAAATTGCTTGGTACTCTAAACGCCTCGAAGAAGTTCTTCAAAGGAACCTCGATGGAAGATTCCCAATCAAACCTCGTAGCTGACGCCCGACTGATTAAATGGCCGACACCAAATTCATTGCCGCAGCGCAAAAGCTAAAAGCGCTAGGTTACGAGTGGAAATACGACGAGTGGACAAAGCCAGCGCCGCCTACTGGTTGCTACCCCGAAGAATGGGGGCCGTCTACCGACCGACGCCTGACCTGCGCGTGCGGAAACGTAGACCCTTTCCATTGGGAGAAAGCCGACTAACGCAAAGGTAGACGGCCTTGACCGCATTTTGTAAAAGGACAAGCAATGCAATTAACTGACAAAGAAGCGCACAATCTGCGGGTGCAAATGTGGGTGCTACTGCAATTGCGCGTTGCGCTAGGCGACCCGGACGGGAAGCTAATGCAAGATGAATTGGTAGAACGTGCTCGAAACGCATGGGCCGATGCGCAACTTTATCGCATGCGTCGCAGTAGAACACCACGTTCCGACATGAGCGCCATAAAAGGGAAGAACAAATGATCCTGAAGACCGAAAAAATTATAACTGCGTTTGCGGAATATGCCGGTGGTCCAGGATGGGCTAATCGCCCGATATGGGTGATCGTTCGTGACGCCAATCTTCGGCTCCGAGAAGAGTGCATTCAGCCGCAAAACCAAACAGCTGAAATGCACGCACTGTTTCGCGTCTCAAATGCGGCGCACGAAGCTATGAAATCAGCTGTTGAAACGGCCGTTTACGTAGAACAGCTGCGCGCAGAGTTGGGTCTAACTGAAACGAAAAAACAAGATGACTAGTTGGTATGCACAGTGGCAACCGCGCTGCGACTGCTGCGGGCGATTTGTGCTGCCGGGTTCTTCTGGTTCGTCGTGGGTGCGTGTGCCCGACTCGCATGTTAGTGCGGGCGACGACCGCGAGCGCTGCGCTGCATGTACCAAGAAACACGGCCACGCGCAGGCAATGCCGGGCTACGTGACGCACTTGGTGCAAGGCGTGGTTTCTGATGCCTGACGGAGAGCAACAATGACATTCGACGACTGGTGCGCCACTGACGGGGATTACCCCAACGACAGCGACGATGCGGCAATGAAGAGCAAACATGACCGAACGATTCCACCTCGGCACCGTGCTGAGCATGACCACTGGTAAGCTGCTGTGCGAAATGGATGACCTCTACCGCATCGCAGAGCACCTGACCGGCTCGCCGGTATGGACGCACCAACTCGGCCGCGTAATGACCGAAAGCCGGCCGCACCTGCTGTCGCAGTTCCCGGCGCTAGTAGGCGTGACCGGCAAAGAAGTGACGCCTGAGAACTTTGCTGAGTGGCTCCACGAGCGAGTCGACGAGCACGGCGAATGGTTCGACGTAGCTCCGATGCCTAAGCACACGGCGGGTAATGCTGCCCGTGAATAGCCATATGTGCAAAAAGTCTTTCCCAGTAACTTCCCTGTCACAGTACTCGTCAAAATCAAAAATGAAACTTGGTAAATGGTCTGATTTACTCCTTTGGGTAGCTAATATCGCAGGTCTAATCGCGCTGTACCTCATCGCTGACTGGAAATTCGGAAGATAAATATGAGCGCAACGATGACCGAGATGCCGATGCTAGTGACAACGCAAGGCGCTGTACAGGTCAGGGACGCCACCGTTATGCGTGACTATGGTGATTGCTTGCTAGTGCATGTTGAATTGCACAGTAAGTACGCTGAAATGACGAGTCACACGAGTAGCGACGAAGAAGGCCCGAGCGTGTTTTTGTCTGCTACAGAAGACACGCTGTACCTTGATAAGAAGCAACCGCGTGGACAAGACACCACGATTGAGTTTCACAAGCACAAAGGTTGGCGTGTATTTGCGTCAAGTGGTCCCAACAACTACACGCTAGCTCTGGTGCTGGTATCTCCTGACGCCTAACATGCGATGGCTACCTTCTTTTCTCTTGACCCTGATACAATGGATGACGTGATCGTGGCCCTTTGTGTTGCCCTCATCCCTTTCGTTGTTTACCTACTAACCTTTGACTAGAAGCCAACATGAAAAAAGACCTTGTAAGTCGGCTACGACGGCCACCGCACGCCGTTCTAGCCAACGCGCTCTGCTCCGAAGCAGCTGACGCTCTAGATGCAGCAGACCGTAAGCAAAGCGAGCTGCGCGAGCGCGCCGAACGCGCAGAGGCCGAGCGCGATGCGCTGCTAAAGGCTGCAAAGCTGGTCATTGCTTGGTACGACGCCGTGGCCGACCACAGCAAAGCAGACTTCTACAAACGCCTGAATATGTGCCGCGAGTCTGAAGCCGCGTGCCGCGCCGCCATCGCCAAAGCAGAAGGAGGCGGTAATGACTGACCTACGAACCGCCGCCAAGCAGGCACTGAAGGCGCTAGAGACTTGTGACGCCGCGCCTGAGTTCATTTATGAAAGTGGTCGGCAGTGGTACGACGACAAGGCTGTGGAAGAAGCCATCGCCACCCTCCGCGCTGCGTTGGAACAGGATGCCGTAGAGCACGCTGCGCAGGGTGCTCGCCTGGATCTCGGCAGCCGCCAATTCACGATCCCGTCAGTGTTGCGCGACGAGCTGCTGGCACAGCTGGCGAAGGTCAATGAGCACAAAGCCACGATTAAAGCGCTGACTTTGTGGCTTGAGGTCAATCAACGCGCCGCACTGGAAGAGGCGAAATGAAAGACATCCCGGCATTCCCCTGCACGCATCCCGACTTCGCCACGTTTGGCATGACCCTGCGCGACTACTTTGCGGCCAAGGCGTTGCCCGCTGTCTACACAGAATATGTTCGCCGCGCTGCCGCCTTCGGGTGGGACGGAGACTGGCAAGATGCGATTGCTCAAGATGCGTACAAGATGGCCGACGCCATGTTGGCAGAGAGGAAAATGAAATGATGACGTCACTGCTGCCCTATGATAACGCCCGATGCCCAGGCACGGACCATGCAATCTGCCAGCTATGCCGTAGACGGGAACCCGGGCACCCTCAATGGCAAGTCACAATGGCGCCGCCGATTGACATGCTGACCGGCGAATGCAGTAGCTTCATTGAGCTAACCCAGACCTAAGGATTACTGATGACTCCAATGCTTATGTACCAAAAGAATCCTGACCTTGATAAGCTACCATATCCGATCTATGTGCTGCCTAAATTAGACGGAATTAGGTGTCTCATTAAAGATGGTCAGGCAATGAGCCGCTCTCTGAAGCCCATCCCTAACAAATGGATTCAGATGCATCTCAAAGATCTTCCTGACGGTCTTGACGGTGAGCTCATTGTAGGAAGTCCTACTGCAGAAGATGTCTACAGGACTACTAACAGCTTTGTCATGTCGAACGACAAAGAAGGTCTGTTTAAGTATTACGTCTTCGACGACTGGAGTAGCCGGCTCAAGTACACTCAGCGTCAGCGCGCTCTGCTGGCAACAATAAATGAGCTTAAAGAACCGATCCTTCATTATGTGCCTCTCCGTATGGCTCATAATACTTCTAATCTGTTATGGTACGAACAACAATACGTTTCAGAAGGCTACGAAGGACTTATCCTCCGAAATCCAGACGGGCTCTATAAGTTCGGCCGTACTACTCTTAAAGAAAACAATGGTTTCAAACTCAAGCGGTTCGAAGACAGCGAAGCTATCGTCGTCCGCATTCTTCCAGAGTACGAAAACACTAACGAAGCTAAACGAAATGATGCCGGTAAACTCGAGCGCTCAACGTCTGCTGATGGCCTCGTCGCTAAAGAATCAATGGGAGCGATCGTGGTCTATGATCCAAAACTCAAAGTTGAATTCAACATCGGCACTGGCTTCTCAGCTAAAGACCGGTTATGGTGGTGGGAGCATGGTCAAGAAGTCATCGACCAAGGACGTCTAATCAAATACAAATACTTCCCTGTTGGCGTGAAAGAAAAACCACGTCACCCTGTTTTCAAAGGCTTCCGAGATAAGATTGACCTATGAAACCCTTACATCCAAAAGGAGCAACAATGAAAAAGCGATACGAATGGCGAGAGTTGAGCGAAGACGGGCTGCTGCGCAAGCCGCAAGAGGCTGGACCGCGATATGACCGCGAGAGCATTAATATGTATTACGGTTTCAGCACCGAAGAAGAAGCATTTGCTGCATACGCTGATTTCACGAGGGCGCATCCAAATGAAGTAGCCAACGAGCTTGTTCTGGTTACGCTATACCAAAAGCCTAACTAAATCCAAAAAGAATTTGAGAATGACTAGCCACAACATCCGCAAATCGAAAGAGTTTAAAGTAGGTGGGTGGGCTCGTACCCGCGCTTGGGGTACTCGAGTTTACCGTGTTCTCGCTGTCACCAAAAGAAACGTCGATGTCTTAGGTGAATTCTGGAATACTGAAGCGCAGAAGTATGAGCGTCGCTGGGTTCCCACTGAGGGAACTCGCCTTAAGCTCCAAAAAGTTTTTGAGACCAACAAAGGTAAACCGAAGTTTACCAACTCGAAACCGTTCTACGTGCGCGGACTCAGCCCGAGCGCGATCTACCAAGTCCGTGATAAGCATGGCGCATTTGTCTCTATCAATGCTGGAACATTGTCTTGGTACTACCCTGCGGAAGCACAATGACGAGTCGAATTAAAGATCTTGAAATGAAAAACAAGTATCCCCATAAAATTTATATCTCGGAAAACAACGGTCGAGATACCGTAACAATTGAATGGGGTCAGTATCTCTACGCAACAAATCAATTCTACGGCTGGTTCGTAGAAGTTACTGACGATCACTGCGAATACCGCGAAGGCGGTCTTTGGTTCGAACAAAAAGATCCTAACGATGCGAAGCGACTAACTCTAGTTGCTACTGACAGCGCGTTTACCCTACCAAGTAAAATAGCCCGTCTTCTTGAGCTCCATAACATTGAAGTACCTGAAAGGTTTACTAAATGACTGCAGTTAACCCTGCTATTTCTCAGGCAGAAGCTTGGAAGCGTGTCTTCGATCTTTGTACTAAACTGGATCCAGATCTGCTTAAAGTACCCGGCCACGAGGATCGTTCTGCCGTTGAAATTGTAATGGATTTTATTCGTCGCAACCATTCCAGTAGTCGAACTCCACGGACTAAAGAAATTGTCTTGGACAAAAATGCTAGCTGGAAACTTACCGGAGCACATCTGGAAGTTGTAATCTCATATCTGAATAGCTTCCCGAAAGACGCTTACATCACTGTCGAAGGGACTGATGCCAATACGCTGCAAATTAAGCGTGCCATCCTAGACAACTAAAGGAAATCATGCAGTACGTTAAAACACTCAAGAAGTTCGTAGCAGGTTCCGATAAATTCTTCGATGTGTTTACCTGTACGGTCGATGAGGTTGATGAAGTACTCGACAGCAAGGGTCGTCGACAAATTGAAATCAAGGTAGGTGATCAGACGTTTAAAGGGATGTACAATAAAAAAGTTCTGGACTTTCTCTTAGCGCATGAAGGTGAGTCTTCTTTCATCGTCCTATGGAAGAGCAACAAAAGCAACTACCTCATTAGCTACGCTTGGGAATTGTGGGATGCATATGATCGCAGTCTGACTGACTACGATAGCTGTATCACACAGAACAAGAAAAAAGAAACGGGTAAAAGCCGCGAAGCCTTTATCTACATGTGGATCAACTTAGAGGATGATCGAAAATATATCGGCACTCATAAAGGCGATTCTGAAGACGGTTACATTTGCTCGAATGAACGACTGCTTGCCGAGTATAACGCAGCGCCATACATGTTCCGCCGCACTATCCTTGCGTACGGTACACAGAGTGAAATGCTTGAGCTTGAAACCATCTTGCTAATCCAACTTAGTTGCGCTACCGGCGATGATTGGTACAACTTGTCTAACAATCTGAGGAAGTAAATAACTACTGTCGCCGCTTTCACAGGAAGCATTCATGACCATCAAAACGCAAGCAGATACCATTGACCTACAACGCATTGGCAACATCGTATCCGTCGTTCTAGACAAAATGCTTACCTCTTATGACTATTGCGAACGCAATCGATTGTCTCAATCAAATAGGTTGGATCAAAAAGGTTTTTACAAAGATGGAAGCGATTAAGGAAATTCTTTTGTTCGGAGCTAACCCAGTAATTCCAATTAGTATCGGTATAGTACTCTATATTTGGATTGCTATTGGGTACAGCATGTCCGGTAAACCATGGTTCGGTGGTATGTGGCTTTGTTATTCTGCTGCAAACCTTTTCGTTCTAATTCATACACTTGTCGAGCAGACAAAATAGCTGGAGCCTAAAGCAAAATGAAAATGGATCATCTTCGATTCGTCTGAGTAGTCTTCGCATCCCGTATCCATAGGCTAAATGACCACGAATGATTATTAAAAACCGCCCAGAACACTGGGATTCTTTCTACATGGGCCTCGCCGACTACGTCTCACTTCGATCTAAAGATCACGAGAGAAAAGTCGGCGCAGTCATTGTTAAAGATGGTAACATCCTCTCGTTCTCTTACAATGGAACTGTACCCGGGGATAGCAACATTATGCGCGATGCTGACGGGAAAGCTTTGCCTACCGTTCTTCATGCTGAAAGTAATGCTATCGCTAAAGTAGCCCAATCCATGAGCTCCACCCTTGGAAGTACACTTTATACAACCCTAAGCCCTTGCTTTGAATGCGCAAAGCTGATTTACCAAGTAGGTATCGCCCGAGTTGTTTGGCGAGATCTCTACCGAAGTGGTCATGCTGATGCGTACGCGCCTACCGAATGGCTCGCGCAACAAGGGGTCATCGTAGAAAGGCATCTGTATGGATCCGTTAACACTCCTAGTTGTCCTAGCCTGCGTCCTTGGTTTGGCAATTCACTTTCTGATCAACCAACTGCAGGAAGCGAAAGAGGCTGTAGTCTCTGCTAATGAGATCATTCAAGACCTGATCGAAGAATTAGCTAAGTACGACCAATCAAAGGTGATGGTATTCAAAAATGGGCAAAGTTAATATCACAAACATCGATGTCAGGGATCCTTCTTTCCGGAGGATCCTTGATGCAGCATCTAAGCTGCCACCAAACATCACCGTAAGTACCGCATTTCTTGGTAATAGAGATAAACAGGTAAAGCGACTCTTCCGTTATATCCTCGCTGATTACCGTCACCGGTTCAATGTAGACTACGCTGATAAGAAGTTCCACGTAGCTATCTGCGGCATTACACCTGTCCAAGAGAAAGACTACAGCGCAGTCACCGACATGGATCATACTGGCGATGACAATCCGGAACCTAGCCGTATCCTTGTTCAAGTAGATGATCCCTTCATCTCTGTGCAGACTAAGGATATTGCGAAGATGCATGAGTACGTTCACTATGTATTTCATGTGAATCTCTGCCATGAATTTGTTCACGTAGCGCAGAATCTAGCAGCAACTAAAAAGACATGGAAGGTCTACCCACATAATAAGAAAGATCCGATCGAACGTTACTTCTTTGACAAGCATGAAATCGAAGCTCGAGTCCTCGAACAGTTCTACTACCACAAGTATGCTTTCCCAATCTTCGAGTACTTCCTTGAAACCGGTGAGGAATAATGGCAACCGTATTCGACATTGAGGGCAACGACTTCTACCCTGCAGTCAAGCATGTTTGGTGTCTATGCACCGAAGATACTGACACAGGTGAGAAGCGCTCGTTCTCAAACTACGATAAAGATCTTCCCTCGCTCGAAGAAGGTCTTGAATTCCTGAGCAAACAAAAGATTCTTGTTGGTCACAACATCACCGGTTATGACCTGGTAGTCCTTGACAAGCTCTGCAATTGGCGACCTGATCCCGACGTTATCATCTACGATACGTGGATTCTGTCGCAGACTACTCGGTACAAACGCAATCACAAGCACGGACTCGAAGGGTGGGGTGGCTCTCTAGGCTACCCTAAAATCAACTTCGATAAGTTCGATCAGTACTCAAAAGAAATGCTGACGTACTGTGAGCGTGACGTATCGTTGAACGTTAAAGTATACAAAAAACTGGTTGAAGAAATCAAGTCAACCATAAAGATCAACAAGCTCTTCAAAGTAGGTATGACGGTAGAGAACGAATTCTCCGTCATCGAAGCAGATATCCGTACTTACGGTTGGAACTTCAATGAGTCCCGTGCTAATGAGCTTGTAGAAGAAATGCGCTTTCGTCTTGAGCAAATCGAGAATGAAATCGAACCGCAAATCGGTCTTGTCTGCTGTAAGAAAGATCCTGCAGACGAGTACAAAGTACCACTCATTAAGAAGAACGGTGAATATGCTGCAAGTACCTGTAAGTACTTTGGAATTGATCCTGTTAACGCATTGGAAGAACGTCTCGTCGATGGCCCTTACTGCCGGGTTGAATTTGTTCCAGGCAAACTTAGCTCTGATCGAGTCCTTAAGCAATGGCTCTACTCTTTGGGATGGGAACCCGACGAATGGAACACAGAGCGAATCAACGGGAAGTTCGTCAACAAGTCCCCGAAGCTGACTGAATCGTCGCTTGAGCCTCTGGGTGCAATCGGTAAAGCCATCAGTGAGTACAACTCGCTAGCTAACCGGCATGGCATCCTGAAAGGTTGGCTTAAAGAAATCGAGTACGATGGTCGTCTTCACGGCCGTATGTGGACTATCGGAACGCCTACCTTCCGTTGCCGACACGAAGTCATTGCTAACCTACCATCTGTTGAAGTTGCTTACGGCAAAGAAATGCGTGGCCTTCTGTTGCCCCGCGAAGGATGGGTACTTGTCGGAGCCGACAGCGCAGGCAATCAGATGCGCGGCCTGTGTCACTTCATTGGTAATGACGAGTTTACAAAGGAAGTTATCCACGGTGATGTTCACACCAAAAACGCAGAGATTCTAGACGAGTTCTTTCTGCGAAATGAAAACGCAAAAAGCAAACGAGGTCGCGCTAAACGATTCCTGTACGCTTATCTGTTCGGTGCTGGTGCGGGTAAAGTTGCTCTAATATTGGTCGATCGTCGCGACGCCGAACTCGGCAAGCAAGCTATTGCTAAGTTCGTTAATGCAATCCCCGGATTGAAGGAGCTCAAAGAAGATCTTGAGCGCCAATTTAATATGACTAAAGATCGCTTCGGAGAAGATTACGCATTTATCCGTGGCATCGATGGCCGTATCATCTTCACTAAGAGCAAGCATCAAGTACTGAACTACCTGCTGCAAACTACTGAAGGTATCACCTGTAAAGCGGCTGCAGTATACTTCAAGCGTAAGATGCGCGAAGAGCTCAGCCATATCCCGTACAAATTCCTGCTCCACTACCACGATGAAATGTGTGTAGAGTGTCCGCCAGAGCATGCCGAGCAAGTTGCTGCTGTGATGAAGGAATCCTTCCGCGAAGCACCTAAATGGTTCGGAGTGGAATGTATGGATGGTGATGCTAAGATCGGCTACAACTACGCAGAGGTTCACTAAGATGATTAAAAAAGAAGATAACCCCAACTGCGAATTCGATGTTGCCATAGTCGATGTTGATAGCCTGATTTACTCAATCACCTGGGTACATGCTAATCGTAGAGCAGCAGAGAAAGCGCTTATCACGAAAGTAGAAGAAGTAATCAGTAACTTAGGTCATCCTCCGGATACTTACGTCTTCGTAAAAGGAAACAATAATTTCAGATACCAAGTCGATTCACAGTACAAAGCAAACCGGATGAACAAGATTGATCCGGAAATGCAAGATAGGATCAACGATCTCTACACATTCGCTCAGAATGAATTCATCAAATCGGATGGTGGCGAGGCGGATGACTACTGCTCTATCTATGCGTATCAGTTCATTGAAGACGGTAAAGTACCTGTCGTATGCCACATCGATAAAGATCTAAACATGATCCCCGGTTGGCATTGGAATTACAAAAAGAATAACCTGTACTTTACCAGCCCGCAAGATAGCTTTGTTACTATGATGCGCCAGCTAATTACTGGTGATGCCAGCGATAATGTGCCCGGTCTGTATGGTGTTGGTGATGTAGGTGCCAGTAAAGATCTCAACAACAAATTCTTGCATGAAATGCGCGATCGCGTTCTCGAGCGGTGGCGTGATCACTCGTTGAGTAACCCAAAAGGTCACGGTAAAGAGTGGGAAGAACGCTTCCTCATGTCGGCTAACTGTCTAATTATCCGAGAAAGTCTCGATGAGCTACGCCCCCTGACTAAAGATGAGATCTGGAAAAAGATGGAGTGGAATCTCACTGAAGAGCGATACATGCTTGGTATCACTGAGAATCTTCCTATGCTGGCTAATCAAGAAAAGAACAATGCGTATTCTACTAAACGAGAAGCGAGGCTTACGAAAACATTATGCGTAGCTACGGACACTGGAAATGGAACGGAGAACGATTCCACCCGGAAGACAACCACGGATTCATCTATCTCATCCACTCAATCATCACCGACCAATTCTACGTCGGAAAGAAAAGCTTCCACCGCTTCAAAAAGAGCCGCCGTATCGGACCCAGCGACTGGAAAGAGTACACGTCCTCCAGCGAGGAAGTCAATCGTCGAATCGAAAAATTCGGGAAAGAAGCGTTCGACTTCGCTATCTTGATGGTGTGTCAGACAAAAGGACAGTGGTCTCATGCTGAAAACAACGTCATGCAGAAGCTTGATGTGCTGACCCGAATTAATCAGTACGAAGAGCCGCTGTTCCTTAACAAGCAGATTGGTGCTACACGGTGGATTCCTAAGGGATACAACGGAGAGCATGCCAATAACATTGTAGAGAGTTTCAACAATAATCTCGTTCAACTAATTCTGAATCCTGAATTCTATGAATAACCGTTACTTCCTTCCGCACTACGATACCGACTTTGACCCTGATAATCCAGACGCTGATACCATTTATCGGCCATCTGCTTCGCCAGAAGTTAGAGAGGATATTCGCAATGCTAAAGAGCGTCTGACAAGGAAAGCGAATAAACAATTCAAGCGAGAGAGAGCCAATGAAAACTAAAAAAGATAGTACATATCTTTGTCACCACAAAGAGTTCCGCATCGCACCTTATACTTATCTGAAGGATGCAATTGATGAGCTCAATCGTATTCATTTAGTCGATAAAATGGCTGCCATCGAGACTGATCGTTTCGAAGATGGCGATATCCGAATTAGGTACCGGCAAGAATATAGTCGCGAAGAGTATGCGCAAGACGCTAAAGAGCAATCTCAAATTGCACAGGCAAAGAAAGAAAGAGCAAAGCAGGATCGGCAAAAGCGTCAAGCCGAAGAGAAAGAACTCTTCTTTAAACTGCAAAAGAAATACGGGAACAAATAACATATGAGTCAATGGACATATACTTCTTGTCCAAGCGACGATTGTGGCTCCAGCGATGCCTTCGCTTACAAAGAAGGTGACGAGTGGGGCCATTGTTTTTCCTGTGGCAAGAACTTCAAACGCCTAGATAACAATCCTAAGGTCAAACGGAAAATGGCAACGAAGAAAGAAGCTAATACTACGCGTTACAGCGTGGAAGAGATTCAAGAGTTCGAAGTTCGTGGGTTCGAAGAGCGTCAAATCAGGAGAAATATCTCAGAATACTTTGGTGTTCGTGTGCAGTACAACGAAGACAAGACAATTAAGTCTCACTTCTATCCGTACACTAAGAAAGGTGCCATTGTCGGTTACAAAGAGCGACAGCTCCCTAAATCGTTCTTCATTCATGGCGACGCTAAGGGTAAAGACCTTGAGATGTTCGGTCAAAATGTCGCCTCGGGTAGTAAGCAGCTGATCATTACTGAGGGCGAACTTGATGCAATGGCAATTGCCCAAGCTCAATACAAGAAGTACCAAAAGTTCTTCCCCGTCGTATCTATTCCATCAGCATCTACTACGAATATTCTACTCGAACAGCGTGAGTTCCTGCGTCGCTTCGAAAAAATCGTCCTGTGCTTTGACCAAGATGAGCCCGGTCAAAACGCCGTAAAAGAAGCTGCAAAGATCATTGGATTCGACAAAGTACTAGTTGCAAAGCTCCCAGAAAAGGATGCCTCCGATGTCCTCGTCCGCCGTGGTGCGGATGAGCTGATGAACTGCATCTTCAATGCCTCAGCGTATGTTCCCGGTGGTATCGTGCATGGCGAGCAGGTCTGGACAGAGTTCCAGAAGCGTCGTTCTATTGCATCGGTATCTTACCCTGACTGTCTCCAAGGTATCAACGAGAAGACTAAAGGTATGCGCACCGGAGAAATTGCCCTGTTCACTTCGGGTACTGGCAGCGGTAAATCCACTGTCATTAAAGAAATCATCCTGGACTTGTTGGAGAAGACAACGACAAACATTGGTCTTGTCTCGCTCGAAGAATCTGTGGGTGACACCGCTGAAAAGTTCATTGGAATGAAGCTTAAGCGGAACCTTTCTGAGGGTGACGTGTCCGAAGAAGACGCCTACAAGGCTTGGAAAGAAGTCTTCGGCGATGGTAGGCTTATGATGCTGGACCACCAAGGGTCTGTGTCGGATGAAAGTCTTACCGATAAGATCGAGCATCTAGCTCTTCTCGGTTGCAAGTACATTGTCCTTGATCACATCACTATTGCTGTATCAGAAGGTGCTGACGGCAAGACAGGTAACGAAGCAATCGATTCGGTCATGTCTGCTCTTCTGAAGATCGTGAAGAAACATGATGTGTGGCTTGGTGTCATCAGCCACCTCCGCAAAACGGCCAATAATCAGAAGCCGTTTGAAGAAGGTCATCTTCCCTCTATGGATGACATCAAAGGATCTGGCTCGATTAAGCAGATCAGCTTCGACATCATCGGATTCGCGCGCAATATGATTGCTGAAGATGTTACCGAGCGTAATACAATCAAGTTCCGTGTGTTGAAGTGTCGATTCACTGGTAATACGGGTAATGCAGGTAGCTCTGTGTATAATCCAAAGACTCAACGACTGAAATTCAATGGTGTTGTTGAGTTCGAAAACGCCTAACTACAGGGGATGTAATGGGACTCGTCGAGTATCTGACCGCCAAGGTTAGTAAGGTAGTTCCTGATTCAGATAAAGTATTCAACGAGGGAGCAAGGCTTATTGCCTCGTTCCCGGATTGGGAGGATCACCTAGATCGCTTTGTAGGAGAAGCATGGAATACCCTTCTCAAATATTGTGTCCGTAATAAACAGTCCAGCTATAGCGCATCTGTCAAGCTGACTTTTGCTAGTGACCTCATTGGTAAGCGTCTTGCCCGCGATATTGGTGCTGATGAAACTAACATCAAGAGCACTCTCGCTCTGGGCGACCTCATGATGGAAACGTTCCTTCAAGCGGATCTGATTGATATCTACCGTGAATATGAAGGGCGTCGTGCGCCATATATGGTTCGTATCATAGGAGACGTTGATGCTATTCGTCCTGTGTTGCTTGGTACTAGTTTTGTTCCTCTGGAACCGATTCGGGGTCTACGGTCATCTCTCACAAAAGAGCCCTTCATCAAGGGTTGGACCGATGCCAAACTATTCCACAAGCACCTATCCGCACCATTCGTGCGGGCTCTCAACAAGCTTCGAGCTCAAGGGTGGAAACTCAATATCCCCGTATTTGAAGCTCTACGGGCCAATCCGCCTGAAAGCAAGCTCCGACTTGCCGATAACGACGGAGTTGTACGAGAGTATGATCTCCTTTCAGGCAAGCAAGAGTTCGCCCAAGGATTAAAGCACTTTGACGGTACTCCTTTCTTGGGACATAAAGATGCGAAGCTCCAAAGAATGATGAGCAAGCTGTTCGAGTACCAACAGATCGTCGAAAAAGCTTCAATGGTAAAAGAAGCTGGTGGAGTGTTCTACCAAGAGATCTCATGCGACTATCGCGGTCGGGTATACTACCAAGAGCCCTTCTTGGAGTATCAAGGTAGCGATATGGCGCGATCGTTGTTCCTCTTTGATGAAGAAAAGCTTGTCACGGAAGACGGTTATCGTTGGCTCCTGATCCATGCTGCCAACAGCTACAACAAAAGTTTCACGCTAAAAGAACTGAAGAAAACACAATGGACAACTGATTACACGGCTCATCTCAAGAAAGAAGGTCTCGATACAATTTCTCTAGACAAGATGTCAATTGACGATCGTGTGCTATGGGCTGAACGTAATATCCTCTTCCTCCGAGAAGTTGCTGCTCAGAATCTTGTCGTCGAAGATGCTGAAAAGCCATACGCTCTTCTTGCCGTATGCCATGAACTCCGCAATCATTTCCTTGCGCAAGGCTCGTACTGCAGCAGTCTTCCTGTCCCCATTGATGGAAGCAATAACGGTTGGCAACATCTGGCTGCAATGTCGAAAGACAAACAAGCGGGTGCCTTGGTCAGTCTAACTCCTTCGGAGCTTCAGCAAGACTTCTACGTTGCTGTCGCAAAAGATCTGGTCAAGCTGATGCCGGACTGGTTCAAAGAACGTAGTATCCCAATGAAGAATATCCGAAAAGGTATCGCTAAACGAGGCTCCATGACGCGAGCTTACAGTGCTGGCAAGACAAGGATCGCTAAGAACATGTACGATGACTGCCATGTTGAAGGCTTCACTGTCAAGTACAACATCAGCGAGAAAGATTGTGACTACCTTGCCGGGAACCTGATTAAAGCGATCAATCAGGTCTGCGCTGGGCCGTTGAAGACAACTAAGTTCCTACAAAAGATTGCCGAACACGAGCTTAACAAAGGTCGTAAATACCTCACATGGACTACGCCGAGTGGTTTCCCAGTCGTTTACAAAGCGTACCTACAACATGAGCGCAAACAGAGAGGTACTATTAAGGGAATCAAAGGAAACAAAGACGGTCGCGTCATGCACGTTGTCCGCGTCGATGTCCTGACTAAAGATAAGAAAGATAAAGTCCCTTGTCGTCGTTCGTTTGCTTCAGGCATCTCTCCGAACTTCGTCCACAGTATGGACGCCGCTCATATGGCGAACACGATTAATACCTTCGAGGGTACCTTCGCTGCAGTGCATGATAGCTTCGCGTCACATGCTTCCAACGTAAGCCTTCTTCAAGAAGCTACTAAGTCAACATTCGTTGCGCAGTACGATGTTGAGAACTTCTTCGACTACATTCAAGGTGTTGTCATGCTCTTCTCAGAAACGTTTGAGACTCTTCAACCAGAGCTTGGCGATTTAAATATCAAGGATGTGTACCAGAGCGAATACTTCTTCTGCTGAAGCCGGTGCCTAAAGCCTATCCCGTAATCTGCAACACAAGGAAGAAAAATAGCATGAATAGTTACCAAGAATTTATCGCCAAGAGTCGTTACAGCCGTTACCTCCCTAATGAGTTTCGGCGAGAGCATTGGCCAGAAACTGTCGATCGTTGGATCGAATTCTTTAAGAAAGAAAATCCTGAAATCATTTCCACTAGTCAGCTTTGGGATGAGCTCTCGGAAGCAATGAAAGCGCTTGCTGTCCTCGGGTCGATGCGGACGGTGATGACTGCCGGAGAAGCTCTGGACCGGACCCATGTCGCAGCCTACAACTGCAGCTATCTTCCCATCGATGACTGGCGTTGTTTCGACGAAGCAATGTATATCCTGCTGTGCGGTACCGGTGTTGGCTTCTCTGTTGAAAGTAAATACACAAATAAACTTGCTGCAATTCCCGCAACAATTAAAGATCTTCCCGAAATTGTTATCAAAGTTGAAGATAGCAAAGAAGGATGGTGTCATGCCTATAGAGAACTTATCGCAGGTCTTTTCACTGGAATGTGCTTCTCTTGGGACGTGTCAGCCGTACGTCCAGCAGGTGCTCCACTCAAAACCTTTGGAGGGCGCGCTTCTGGACCCGATCCCCTCGTTCGACTCTTCAAGTACACCGTCGACAAATTCAAAGGAGCAGCAGGTCGTAAACTCACTCCGCTCGAAGCACATGACATCATGTGTAAGATCGGTGAAGTCGTTGTCGTTGGCGGCGTCCGCAGATCGGCAATGATCAGCCTTGGTGATCTGCACGATTATGAGCATGCTAACGCTAAAACGGGTCAGTGGTGGACGAACCATTCGGAACGAGCTCTTGCTAATAATTCTGCTGTGTATAATCACCGCCCGTCTATCGGAGAGTTCATGCAAGAATGGCTGAATATCTATAACAGCCACAGTGGTGAACGCGGTATCTTCAATCGAGAAGCTTCTCAAAAGCAAGCATCCAAATGGAGCCGGCGAGATCCTAGTGCAGAGTATGGCACAAACCCGTGCTCCGAGATCATTCTTAAACCGTATCAGTTCTGCAATCTTTCTACTATCGTTGTTCGTCCTGACGACAACATCTTTGATCTTGAAGAAAAGATTCGGCTGGCAACTATTATTGGTACCATGCAATCGCGGCTGACTAAGTTTCCGTACCTTCGAGATGTCTGGCGTCACACAACCGAAGAAGAGCGTCTGCTTGGTGTGTCTATGACTGGTGTGTTCAGCAATACGCTGTTCACTGGTGATCGTGAAACCCGAAAACGTACTCTGCGTCATCTGCGCGAAGTAGCGCGCAAGACGAATAAAATTTGGGCTGAGCGTCTGGGTATTCCGGAAAGCACGGCCATCACCTGCATTAAACCCGAAGGCACTGTCTCGCAGTTGACACTTACCGAGAGCGGCATTCATCCTGCCCATAATGACTTCTACATCCGTCGTGTTCGCCAGGATATGAAAGATCCTCTGACTCAGTTCCTCATTGCAGAAGGTATCCCGCACGAGCCTGACGTTAATGCGCCGCAATCGACTATGATCTTTTCGTTCCCGATGAAGATGAGTGGCATTACTCGCCATGATATCTCGGCCATTGAGCATCTGGAAATCTGGCTTGACTTCCAGCGCGAGTACTGCGAGCATAAACCCTCGATCACTGTCTACATCAAAGAAGACGAGTGGCCTGAAGTTGGTGCATGGGTTTGGAAACACTTCGATGAATGCACTGGCATTGCGTTCCTTCCGCATGACGGTGGTACGTACGTGCAAGCGCCCTACGAGGATATCACTGAAGAGCAGTACAATGAGCTCGCCAGCAAGATGCCTAACATTTCTTGGGATCGCTTCATTGAAATCCAAGACAATGTTGAAGGGGCGCAAATGCTGGCCTGTACGGCTGGCGGATGCTCAATCTAATATGGCAACAATGAAAGAAATAGTAGCCGAAGATGTAGTAAATTCCGCAGAGGATCTACTCCGATTCCTTGCTCACAATACAACAGGAAAAGACCCTAACATTGAGATCAAAGCAGTATATACGCATAGAAGCTCGTTAGTTAGCTTGCTACAGGATCTTGCCCGTAAAACCGAAGCTTATCGAATGTTGATTTGACCTAGAGAAAGGTACTTAACATGACCGAACGTAAACTTGCTACTATCCGTACTGTTTCCGAATTGAAACCAATTGAAGGCGCTGACCGTATTGAACTGGCCGTTGTTGACGGCTGGCAGGTGATCGTCCAGAAGGGCGAATACAATCCAGGTGATCGCGCTGTATACGTCGAAATTGATTCGTGGGTACCGCATGCTATCGCTCCGTTCCTTACTAAAGGGAAAACACCGAAGGAGTATAAAGGTATCCCAGGGAACCGGCTTAAGACTGTCAGGATGAAGGGTGTTCTAAGCCAGGGTTTGCTGCTGCCGATAACTACCCTAATCGCACCTGCTGAAGAGGGCGTAGACGTGTCTTCTGAACTTGGAGTCTTTAAATGGGAAAAGGAAATTCCAACTGCTCTTGCCGGAATCTGCAAAGGTAGTTTCCCTTCTTTCCTTGTTAAGACCGACCAAGAAAGGATCCAGAACTGCTGGAAATACTTCGATGAGGGAGATAAGCGGGATAGTTGGGTAATCACAGAAAAGCTTGACGGTAGCTCTATGACTGTCTATCTAAAAGATGGTGAGTTCGGCGTTTGCTCTAGGAATATTGATTTGAAAGAAGATGAAACAAACTCTTTCTGGAAGACGGCCCGTAAGCTCGATCTTGAGAATAAGCTGAGGAAATTTGTTGCGGAAGTCGGTGAAGATATCGCCATCCAAGGCGAACTCATTGGCCCTGGTATCCAAGGGAATCCTTACAATCTGACTGAGCACATGTTCTATGTCTTCGCTGTGTACAACATCACAAACCAAATGTACGAGCCTGTCGGTACCGCTATCTGGTTTGCTGAAAAAAGTCTCCAAATCCCGTTCGCCCCTATTATTGCTACGATTGACTCCCTGCCGGAGCATCTAAGCACCCTGCTGCGGACGGCGGAAGGTAATAGCCTGCTCTGCAATGCTACTGAACGTGAAGGCTTTGTTTTTCACCGACAGAACCTCCGTTCAAATCATTACAACTCGTTCAAAGTAATCTCCAACAGTTGGCTACTTGCAAACGAGTAGTCGAGCTGGTTCCTAAAGATAAGGTATCTTACCTTAGGATCGTTCTCGGTTACGATAAACCGCTGACCCGGACGCCATTCCGGGTCTTTTATTCCTAAGGCGCAAATCACACGCTACAATAGCTCAGTTGGTAGAGCACCTTCCTTGTAAGTAGGTGGTCGTGGGTTCGATTCCTACTTGTAGCACCATGCCAGCGTAGACTCGTAAGGAGCGAGGGCAGACTGTAAATCTGTTGTCAAAAGCCCACTAGGATCGATACCTAGAGCTGGCACCAAATACCCAATAAGTCATTTAACGATTATTATTTTACCCGTTAGGAGTTTACTCATGTACAATGTCAGCCCAAGAGAAGCGTGGCTTGAAGTACAATATGCGAATTTGAAGTCAAAAGTTGAATACCTAGAGCGAATGCAAGGCACTACTTACTCTTTCAATAGCGATCCAAAAGAACAAACTGTTAGTTACTTGAGAGAAATACTAGAGATTGCTACGCTAGCTACTGCTGAACGCGACAACCAAGGT
>Ga0209990_10000206_pt1 | contig 60955 bp, 55 predicted proteins | sample NOAtaG_6_FD_187304 | JGI IMG/M metagenome (GOLD analysis project Ga0209990, IMG submission 187304) | Freshwater lake microbial communities from Lake Erie, under a cyanobacterial bloom - NOAA_Erie_Diel5S_2200h metaG (SPAdes) (version 2) | ecosystem: Environmental > Aquatic > Freshwater > Lake ... | reverse complement strand
GATATTTTTTGTGGCAATAATTTGAGCATTACCTGCGATCGCTAGTTCTATTAAATGGTTATCTGCTTCGTCTCTCAAGTTAGGTCTCCACAAATAGTAAATATCAATCCATTGACAGACACTCATGAAAGCATCAATTAAGGTAAAAATCTCCTGTTTTGTCAAAGTACATTGGGTAATGATTTCTTCTCGGAGAATTACTGACTCATATTCTAAAAATAAGTTGTTTCCCATCAGTGGTTGATATTCTCCTTGAAGGCAGAGCCTAATCAACTCTCGACTTGCTCCAGTGGAGCCTATTAGAGCGCTGATTAAAACACTAGTATCAATGACAATTCGAGATTTCATGTCAATATGATAGCATATATGATGTCATTCTGTGCGTGATCGCTCTTTGCAGCCAAACTGTAGTTACAAATAATTGGCACTTGTCTAGTCCAGTGATTTCGCCAATAACGAGAAAAAATAGCCTAGTATTCAAAGGTTTTTTGTTATAGTGAGACAAATCAAGGCTTTAGCTAAACTTAAATATATGCTTACAACCTTTACCGCAAACTATACAAAGATTGACTCAGGTTATATGGGGCAGCTCATTGAATGGCAAGAGGTAATAACTGAGGGTGAAACTCTTGAACTTTGTCGTGAATCTTTGCAAGATGCTTTACAGGAGATGATTGCTGCATATAAGCAACAAAATAAAGAGATTCCTTCTAATAAATCTTTAATTGAGCAGATTCCTGTGGAAGTTTAGTTATTTCAGTTAAACGCAGTGATTTGGTGAAATATTTTGAAGAAAATGGGTTTTACTTGCTGAGGGAAGGCGGGAATCATTCCATTTACACCAATAATATCAAAACAATTCCAATTAAGAGACATCGGACAATTGATCGGATTACGGCAAATGCGATATGTAAACAAGCAGGGATAACACCGAAGTTTTAGTCTAAACAATTTTCATAGCGATCGCTAATCTCTCTACAAAACAGGCGATCCAAAAAAAAGGATATCTCTTTTTCATTCAGGAATAACTTTCCAGTTTTCAGGATTAGTCAGCATATACTGACGGAGACGATCTAAGTCTTGATCACTTCTGACAATTCTTTCATGATAGTTTCGTTGCCAGATAGACACGCCCGAATTATGAGTGATTTTATTGATTTTGCGGGTAGAAATAGATTTGAAGTTTTGAATGATCGTAGCTAATGAATACGACTTTTTATCTTGTTCTGAAATAACAATAACTCCATGCAAGTGATCGGGCATGAGGATAAATTGATCAAGTTCCACGTTAGGGAAATGCTGAGGAATTTTTTGCCAAATCGCAGAGATAATCTGACCTGTGACATTTAGCTGCATTTCCCCATTATTCACTTCTCCAAATAGATGTTGTCTTTGAAAGGTACAAATAGTTACAAAATAAGCTCCTGATTGAGAATAGTCATACCCCTGTAAACGAATAGAGCGCCGATGATGAATTTCAGGATTGTAAGACATAAAAACATGAAATTTATAAACGTACAAATGGAAAATGTAGGGGTAGAGCATTTGCGCCACAATTTACAAATTATCACCGAAATCTCTATACGCAAATGCTCTACCCTTTGTGCTGTTACCAATAAATTATCCCTGCGGTTTAGGAATTGTTGGTGATTTGCGAAGGTTTAGGGCAGAGCATTACCGATTTAAATGGATCTTAAAATTTATATATGGTTGCAGTAATGCTCTGCCCCTACAGCATGATCGTTAATCTCTACATAAAATAGGCGATCGCGCAAATGCCAAAACCTCTTCTCTGCTTTGAAAATTAAAAATGTTTTTTGATTGATACACAGATATTGAGCCTATCCCATATTTTAATTAAATAGAAACCTAAAACTTTATCGACAGATCTAATTTTGGGATCATCATCTCGATAAATTTCTAAGCTTGGTGTAGAAATAAGTCGTTTAAACCTATTTCTCAAGACTAATGCTACCACTTCATATTCAGAAGGAAAGCTGACTTCAATTTTATAATTATCTTCTATGTATGATTTCTCAAACACATAGGTAACTCCTCGTGCTAATTTATAAGCAAAATCACGCAATTGGTTCTCATCTATTGGAAGCCAAGGTAGATCGCTACGATAGATATTACTTTTCATACCAAAATTGGGTAGAACTCTTCTGTCAGAGTAAAAATACGGAACTATTTCTCTTACTAATTCAGATCTTGCCTTTTCTCTAGCAATCTTATCCCTTGAATTTTTCCCATACTTAGGATCGATGGAGCGTATTGCCTTATCAGCAATGTTTCCATAGTTTTTGTCTTTACTGTCAAAAGTTTCTCCCAACCTGATGAGTAGGTATTTTTCCACCTTACCGTAATGAGCATTGCATTTTGAACAAGCTGGAGCTTGTGGTTTTGCAAAGTTAGGTGGATTACTCTGTGAATACCATGATTGAGGCAATATATGATCGTCAGTTACGCTCTCAAAGTATTTCAAGCAATGTATACATCGTCGTGTTTTTTCTTTTGTCATTATAATTATTCTCAAAGATATGGTGTGGGAAATATCAAAAAAACTTGATCACTTTTGACGAATAGGGAAGATGAAAAAAGAGCAAAGGGTAACTACAGTCCTTACACAAGAGGCTAATTCAAATAACAACCCGAAAACCAGCGCTACCACACCAATCAAATTCGTCAATCCTAGAGCGACTCGTCGAGAGGCAACCGAAAACAGTGTTAGCCCAAGAACCACCACGCAGAACATAAGAACGATTATTCTTTTTGTTCGTGTTTGCATCTCGCCAAGGATTATTTCCATTCTGTTTTAGGTGTGATGGCTTCGTGTTGTAGTCATCATGCCAATCATCTAAACACCACTCCCAAACATTGCCGTGCATCTGATACAGCCCCCATTGATTAGGATAAAAAAGCTTCCACATCTAACGTTTTCCCGCTAAATTGTTTATTGTAATTAACGAGATCATCAGTAATTGCCTCACCAAAATGAAAGAGCGTAGTTGTACCAGCGCGACAGGCATATTCCCATTCTGCTTCTGTCGGTAAGCGCATTTTCTTGCCAATCTTTTTTGAAACTCTCTCACAAAATTCCATTGCATCATCCCAAGAAACCTTCTCTACGGGCAAATTCTCACCTTTGAACTTCGCTGGATTACTGCCCATAACCACTTGCCATTGTTTTTGGGTTATAACATATTTGCCCATCCAAAATTCTTGTAAAGTCACTTCATGAATTGGCTGCTGTTGAGCCTCTTCCTTGCTTCCCATCATAAATTTACCCGCAGGAATACGAACTAAATCTATAGTTACTCCACTCCCTAAGTTCTCACGAATATACTCAGTTTTACCATGTTGATGCTCTAGCTCGACTCTAGTTCCTAATCCCAGAAAACCGCTACTAACTAGGCGAGCCTTTACATATGTAAATTTAAATTCTGAAACTGAAGGCGTTGTTTTTGTTGCTTGCTTTTTCTGGTTAGCATATGAGACTGTTACTCTATTAACTCCATTTAGTTCCTCTGCTTTGAAACTATAGACACCAGAATTATTAGCAGGATTAGACGCTTTTTCCCCAATCCCCAAATCTAGCAAAATCTCCGTAACTGAACTTGGTCTTTCCTTAACCCTGTATGCAGTCATCTGATCCAATAACTTCCCAAACTTATCACTAACAACTTTCCCATTCAAAAACTGTCGCCATTGATATTCATTCTCCAAAACGTCATAGAAGCGTAAACGGTTCCACATTTGTGAGCAAATGCAAACAAGTCACACCCAACCCAAACAAATCACTCTGAAATACTGACTTACCCAACATTTGCTCAGGAGCGCCATAACTCGGCTTCCCGATGCCCGTTCCCGTCTTTGCCAATAATGTCGCAGTTGCGTGCTTTGCTGCTCCAAAATCCACCAACACCAACTTCTGATCACTGCGCCGCCGAATGATATTGTCTGGCGAAATATCGCGATGAATTACTGACTTGCTATGTACAAACTCCAAGATTTGCAGCACCTCTACCAGCACATCCTGCACCTGCTGCTCACTAAAAGCACCAACTCGCCTTAACTCCTGCTCCAAAGTCTCACCATCGATAAACTCTTGGATGAGGTACTGCTTCCCCTCATGAATTGTGAAAGATAGAAGTTCAGGAATTTGCGGATGCTTACCCAAATCATCGAGCCGCTTTGCCTCTTGCTCAAATAATCTGATAGCGACATCCAAAGTCCCTTGACTCGCATTAGGATTGATCGTTTCAAAAGCAAACTGCTTAATCACACAACGAGGCTGTGATGGCTTCGACTCATCCTGCGCCAAGAAAGTTTTACCAAATCCCCCCTGTCCGATCGCCTTCAAAGCGCGATAACGCTCTTGAATTTGTAACTTTGCGCCGCATTGTGTGCAGAATTTGGCGGTTAAGGAGTTTACGCGATCGCAAGCAAGACAGAGACAGTTACTCATGCTAGGCAAATCTTAGAAAATTTAGCTTTGATGATCTATTTATAGTCTAATGTGAGTAAATGCTAGTAATACGATGATTTTATAGGTGATGTTGAGCGATCGCACCGTAGATGCAGTGATAGGCAATAATGTATTAACCCAAACAAAAAGCACAGCCCTAGGGCTGTGCTTTTTGTTTTTTCTGTTTTTTATTTGTTTGCTTGACCTTCTTCACGGCTGGCTGTTTGGATATACAGGGTCAGCAAGAAGACGGTAGGTACGAATACTGCTAGGACAGTAGCTAGAAGACCAAGAAAATTAGTTTCCATAAATTTGAGTTTGAGGGCTGATTTTAAATATTTTAATGACTATTAATATATTAGGCTCAAAGATTACTTACTGTTGCCAAAACAATTATAGAAGTTCACGGGAGAAAATAGAGATAGTCCGAAGTGCTATCTCTATTTTCGGAGATCTACGCTTCCCAGAGTTTACTGATATTTTTTTCGAGACGCTCCTCGGCTTCGGCAAAAACCTGTGCGGAGTTATCAAGCATCTCGCCTGCGTGCAGTTCGAGCAGCTTGGTGGACAGGGCAATGCGATCGCGAGATTCATCAATATCGACAATTACCGCCTTGATGATGTCATTGATTTGAAAGACGCGGGTAGGATCGCTGACGGGCTTTTGGCTCATTTCCTTGACATGCAGCAAGCCAGATACACCAGCAAACTCCACAAATGCACCAAAAGGACGAATATTGCTTACCTTGCCACTAATTAGCTGTCCCTTAGCAAGTTGACCGATCACAGCAAGTTTAGCCGCTTGACGGTTTGATAGTACGAGCTTTTTACGAGTTTCATCAGCATCTAGAACCATTACAGGAATTTTTTTGCCAACGAGTTTCGCCAGATCCGTAGCATCAGTGAGGTGCGATCGCGGCACAAAACCACGCAAGCCAACGGCATCGACAATCACACCACCGCTATTAGTACCAATCACCTTAGTCTCGAATACCTTCGACTCGGTTTGGTAATCCTTCAGAGTTTGCCAAGCTTGCTTGAATAATAGGCGGCGCACCGACAGCTTCACTTCACCATCAGCATTCTGGCTACTAATAATCAGAAACTCATACTCATTGCCGATGGGGAAAGCATCACCAGAACGTGAAGAACCACTCAGGGTTGCTTCTTCGATGGGAAGAAAACCTAAAGATTTAGCACCAATATCGACATAAATGCCACTACTTTCAACTGAGATCACCTTGCCCTTCACGACTTGCCCCACAGCAAACTCGTAGTTATGCTCGGCGAGGGCATTGGCAAAATCATCGGCAGAAAAGGGCTGAATATTTTTTGTGGCGTTCATGGATAGAGATAAATAAGCTAAATATGATAAAGATGCGAAGCGTTACTTGCGTGTATTTTAATGCAATTGTCTCACAGTGATAAATATTAAAGTAAGGTCAACGCAAAGCAGTGACCTTACTTTATATTGGGAATGCACTAGACTAGTAGTTAAATAAAGTCAACCGATACCGCATCGACGGGGTTATAAGGAGCAACAGGGCGTGATGTCTTCTGCAAAACAATTCTTTAGGTCAAACTTGTGGCGGCACGTCAAAACGACGGTCGTGAGTTTCGCGATCTTGCAAAGTGTGGCGATCGCTGTGCCCACCTCTGCACGAGCGGATGGCGAAACAGCAACGACAATTGGCTATACCGAGTTACTTTCTAATGTCAAAGAAAATCGAGTCCAAAAGATTGATATCGAAAGTAACGGCTTAGCCGCAGAAGCTGTTTTAAAGGATGGGCGCAAAGTACGAGTTGATTTGATCGCTCGTGATGGCAATACCGAATTAATGAAGGCTTTGCGTGAGAATAATGTTGATATTGCGGTCAGAGCGCCTCAACAGCCGACATTACTATGGCAGCTAGCGAGTACATTTTTTGTGCCATTGCTATTGATTTTTATCTTGCTAATGGTGCTTCGTCGTCTTAGCAATGCCCCCGGTGGTCCTGGACAGACTTTAAGTTTTGGCAAAACAAAGGCGCGATTCTCTCCTGAAGCAAAAACGGGGATTTTGTTTGAAGATGTCGCAGGGATTGATACTGCTAAAGAAGAATTACAGGAAGTTGTTACATTTCTTAAACAACCCGATCGCTTTACGGCGGTGGGCGCAAAAATTCCTAAGGGTGTATTGCTGATTGGTCCCCCTGGAACTGGTAAGACACTTTTGGCTAAGGCGATCGCAGGCGAGGCAGGTGTACCATTTTTCTCGCTATCGGGTTCTGAATTTGTAGAAATGTTTGTCGGTGTTGGTGCATCCCGTGTTCGTGACTTATTCCAAAAAGCAAAAGACAATGCACCTTGTATCATTTTTATTGATGAAATTGATGCCGTGGGTCGTCAGCGTGGGGCTGGTATTGGCGGCGGTAATGATGAGCGTGAGCAAACCCTCAACCAAATGCTCACAGAAATGGACGGTTTCCAAGGCAATACAGGCGTAATCGTCGTGGCAGCAACCAACCGTCCTGATGTCTTAGATAGTGCGTTACTGCGTCCTGGCAGATTTGATCGCCAAATCACAGTGGACTATCCAGACTATAAAGGTCGCCAAGAAATCCTCAAAGTCCATGCGCGTAATAAAAAGCTGGATGAAAATGTTTCCATAGAGTCGATCGCTCGTTTAACCCCTGGATTTGCAGGCGCAGATTTGGCAAACTTGCTCAACGAAGCGGCAATTCTGGCAGCCCGTCGTTATAAAGAGGCTATCAGTGAATTGGAAATTGCCGATGCGATTGATCGGATTACCATTGGTCTGAGTATGAAACCAATGCTTGATAGTTCTAAGAAGCGCCTAGTTGCCTATCATGAAGTTGGTCATGCCTTAGTGATGACGCTACTCAAGAATGCGTCACTCCTTGACAAAATTACGATTGTGCCACGTTCGGGAGGAATCGGTGGCTTTGCGAAGGGTGTCCCTGATGAGGAATATGGTCTCGAATCGCGATCGCAAATTATTGACACGATCACCATGATGCTGGGTGGGCGTGCTGCTGAAGAAGTGGTCTTTGGTGATGCTGAAATTACCACAGGGGCATCGGGCGATTTCCAACAGGTTGCCCGACTAGCAAGGCTGATGGTCACTCAATTTGGGATGTCAGAGCTAGGTTTAGGGGCTCTCGAATCGGAAAGTGGCGAAGTTTTCCTAGGGCGGAACTTCATGCCCCAAAGTGATTACTCAGTGAAGTTAGGCGATCGCATAGATCGGCAAGTTCGCCAAATTGCCCAAACTTGCTACAACACCGCCAAGAAAATCATTGAGGAAAATCGTGATCTGTGCGATCGTCTAGTCGATATTCTTATTGATGAGGAAACGCTTGACGGTGAAGAATTCCGTAAGATTGTGGCGGAATACACCGAGCTACCCGAAAAGAAAACTGCTTCAGTAAAGTTTTAGTTATTTTGTTATACGCGATGTGCAACTATTTTTATTTTGAGATATCACTCTGAATCTGCTTGAGTCAACGAAAATTCAAAATATTCAGTTAGTGCATAATGATAAATTAAATCTTTCAAACTTTTAGTTGCACATTGCGTTTTTAATATCATATTGTATTTAGTTGTCAAGCAAATATACTTTAGTCTCAACACATATGGATAACAATTTACCAGTCAAATTTTTATGGGGTGTATTTTGTCGTAGGGTAATCACAGATAGAGATACAGGTGAAATATCTATGATTGATATTATGCCAGCGTTAAACTTAGAACAAATTGTTCCAATTAAAATAGACGATAAAATCCCTGAATTTTCAATAAATTTGGGTAAAAGTTATGTTACTGCTTTGATTGAAAAATCTGATTTTGATGGCCATGAAATTAATAAAGAATTAAGTATTGAGTTCGTACAGTCTGGATTGAAATCTGTATTTGTTAAAACTAACTTGAATATAAGAAGTACTGATAATTCTACATTTGTCAATCTTGATTTAAGGGATTTAATTTTAACTATAAATTCTTTGGATTATGACTCTGATTATAGTTTTGAAGTCATTTACAGAATACAAGAGCAAGAATTAGGAAGAGTAAAGTTACCAGTAAAAGTTAAATTTAAAGCATTAGAAGATGAGTAACATGGCTACTATTGCAGTTTCTATACAAGAAGATAATCTTCTATTACAAAAAACTTACAGAAAGCTTAATTATAATAGTTATAAAACTATAAGAGTTATCATATCTGATGTGCCTGATAATAATTATAGGATCATCAATTCCTCTAGTGTAATTAATGCTCAGAGTAGTAATTATCAAAAAACTCTTCAGAGTCTTTTTGAGATTGACAATACAGATTGTGAAGAAGATGAAGATGAGTGGGGAGCTACACGACCAACTAAATATGCTTGGCAACTAAGCTTAGAAATTTTGCAACAAATTTCTGAGCAAATAAGATTTGATTTCCCTTTAGGTTTTGCCAGTTTAGAAAGTGATGGAGGTATTGAGATTATATGGAAAAATTATTCAACTAAAAATGAATTAAGAATATCTATCCCATCTCATGAAGGTAGTAATTTATCTTTATATATCAGGAATCTGGGTAATGGGAAAAGCAAACTATTTGCTAATTCTTCAATCAATCGAATAGTTAGAGCTTTGCAGTTTTTATATCAATGATGTGGTTAAACAAGAATTTCCGCCTTTACCAGATGACTTAAAAATCTATCGTGCGATTGTTAGGAAAACAGGATGGTTTGATCCTTATACAAAGAAAATTGATGCGAAAGCATTTAAACTACGTCTCAACAGAGAACCAGACCCAGAAACAAATATTTCTATGGCTTTTACTCCTGTTGAAGCTTGTAATGCTTATAAAGGGAAAACTTTCGGTGTTATTGAAATAAAGGTCAGAGATATCCGCGCATTAGGACTTGATGCAGTCCAAACCTCTAAAAGCCATATAGCTATTATGAACATACCCATTAATGAAAAGGATGCAATTGATTTTGCAATACGATTAGCTGAGAAAGCGCGATTACTGGATTGATTTATGTTGGAACTAGTTTCTGGTCAATAGTCAGGTAAATAGTGATCGATGTATTTGCATCTTTTTTGTCGGAATGAAATGGACGTTTCAGAAACTATCCCACATTAGCTGACCAGTGCCAGTTTCTGGAGACTATAAATTTAAAGTCAATAAAGTTCCAGTTATTAAGGTTATTTTCATGTTAGTCAGATCTATCGCGCTATTATTAACGTGACTGCAAAGAATTTTCATTATGACAACGATCGCTTATCTTGGTCCCGCAGGTACATATACAGAAATGGCAGCCTTGCGGTATTTGCAACTGAAACATCCTGACCTAGAGCATGATCTTTCCCGCATGTGCCCCTATCCTACCATTTCCCAAGCGATTAAGGCGGCTGAGCATGGAGATGTGGAGATAGCAGTTGTACCAATCGAGAACTCGATCCAAGGCGGCGTGACTATGACCCTCGATAGTCTCTGGCAGTCGGAAGCTTTACAAATCCAGCAGGCGATTGTGTTGCCGATCGCCCATGCCTTGATTACCCGTGCAGAAAAACTCGCAGATATTAAAACTGTCTATTCTCATCCCCAAGGCTTAGCGCAGTGCCAACAATGGCTTGATCAATATTTACCAACAGTGCAGCAGATTGCCACAGACTCCACTACCGAAGGTTTACATACTGTTGCCGAAGATGTCACAGCCGCAGCGATCGCTTCGGAACGCGCCGCCGAAATTTACAGCTTACCGATTTTAGAATTCCCGATTAACGATCAGCTCGATAATTTCACGCGCTTTCTGGTGCTGGGGCGCACTGCCACTACGACACAAGGTACACATTCTTCTTTAGCCTTTAGCCTGAAGCGCAATATGCCTGGAGCATTGGTCAAACCTTTACTAGTATTTGCTGATCGCCATATTAACTTAAGCCGTATTGAGTCTCGACCAACTAAGCGATCGCTCGGTGAATATATATTCTTCATCGATATCGAAGCACCGATCGAAGATCCCAATTTCCATGAAGCATTACAAGAACTTCAATCAGTCACCGAAAATCTCAAAATCTTAGGTAGCTATGAAGTTTGCTAAAAAATAGGCGATGCTTCGCGTCGCCTATTTTTTAGCAGGAGATAATGTTTTGATTTTGCTGGCGACGACTTGCTACTAGATTGAGAGACTGCCAAAAGCAACGTATTTGCTTATTCACTGCTTGCCATTGCGTGTAATGAAAAAAGTGTTTACCCTGCTCACATAACCAAAGGCGATCGCTATCTTTGAGATATGAGCGCCACTTTTGGTAGGAGTTAGTACCACCATTACCGATCACATAATCATCCATCGCGCCACATACCAAAATTGGCACGGGGATCGCAGTTGGCATGATATGAGATGCTGCTGGTGAGAAAGAATAGGGAATTAAAGAGCTATCTAGATCCTGCTTGAGCAAATCGGCTAACCAATGCAGCATTTCTAAATCCCGATACCCAAATAAATAAAAAGCTGTCCGCATCAGCATAGTTTCACGGCTACAACTCATTAACTGGCGTTGCTTATAATAGTGACTATGCCAACTGGTTGTTAAATTTATGCCCACCGATAGCAAAGTTAGTGATCGCACATGGTCAGGATATTGTCGCGTATATAACCAACCAATCAACCCCGCAATCCCATGTCCCACTAGATGCACAGCACCTTGGCAACATTGTAAGTACTCGTGCAATGAAGCGATCGCTAGGTTTACATCAACTGGCTCATCAGGATCTTGGCAATATTCCCATTGCGCGATCGCATATTGTTTCGATAGCGATCGGAGTAGTGGTAAATCAAACCGACGTAAAGCTTGACTGGTACAAATACTGACAACTTGGGGAGAGGTAGATTGTCTAAAGGTCATATTATTGAAAATTAATATTATTAAAATCTTAAATAAGGACTCATCGTCGAGATTACCGAATTAACAATTTCAACGCGATAAAAAAGACTGGGTGACAAAGGCTCCTTTACTTTTGCCACCTCAGCAAAACGCATTTGAACTATGAATAATGAAACGGTGCTGAGTCAAACTTCCGCATCAAGACTTCACTAATGACACCTTAACTTTATTGCATATAATTGTCAATAGTTGGCTATTGTTTTCGATGTTCGTTGTACGTCGAAAATAGCTCACTTTCAAAATTGAGGTCTCTATTTTCGAGAATTAGCAAGGCGCTTATTTCGCATCAACACATTTGTCCCCTCATTCGTTTGCTCAATCACTAGTAGTGGTGTGGGCTTAGCGTTTTGATCCCAACTAATGAACGCTAACCTGCCTTGAATCGTTGCTAATTCCGATTTCCATCTGAAGCTGAGACAAAATTTTCTAAGCCAGCTTCCAACTCCTTGAGAATACTGTGCGAACCATGGGTAGGAATTTTCGATAGCTTGACATGGATGCGAAAGAGAACACGGAGCTGCGAATCATCATGGTGTTCTGGTTGATAGGACACATCAAAAAACACATCGACCTTACGCACCTGTCCACTATCTGCTGCTGTTGGCATCAAAGCAGGGGCAACCTTTTGTCGAAGATTTACTTTAATCTGTGCCAAGATCACATCACAAAAATGTGGCTCCTCCATCCTCATGCTGAGGTAATCCAAATTAAATTCGCGAGAATGAATTAAATCGGGATTACGCTCATGCTCATTAATAGTGTGTAGCGCTAGTTTGAGCTTCTTGGCAAGTTCATGACTTTTGACCTTCTCGATCTTCAGTTGTTTCTCTGTCTTGTGCAATTTCCAATAATAGTAAGCTGTTGCACTGATCGCCCCCCCCATAGTAATACCAACAATAGGCTAACACCGCCTGCGTTTTGGAGTGGTAGGGTTGATTGGTTGATTGATCCCAGAAAACCTTCGCGATCGCTAGTTTTCACTGTTGTTAGAACTTTTGAGGCGTACAACATAACAATGTCTCAACAGCGTAAATAAAGTTTAGTTTAAGATGTCCTTACAGATATTTTGCTAGCCCCCCTAAGACTATTCCCATAGTTCATTTAGAAATTAATCTTAACTATAGCAATGTAAGTTTTGTTTAGGACATAAAACCTAAGAAGATGAGTTGCGGCGCGAAGCGCCGCAACTCATCTTCTTAGGTTTTGGTTTGTACAGATAAACTTTCAAAAACTTTACTTGGGAAGGTTTGTGAAAGTTTATCTGGTCTTTTAAACAGAGCAAAGTGCCACTTTTAGCAACTCGTTTTAATCTCCATTCAATTGCAAAATTGCCATAAATGCGGCTTGTGGCACTTCCACCGTACCAATTGACTTCATGCGCTTTTTACCTTTCTTTTGCTTCTCCAATAGTTTCTTCTTACGGGAAATGTCGCCGCCATAGCACTTGCTAAGCACATTTTTTCGCAATGCCGAAATATTTTCCCGCGCAAGAATCTTAGAACCGATCGCAGCTTGAATCGGAATTTGGAATTGTTGTTTTGGGATCAATTCCCGTAGTTTGGAAACTAATGCCTTACCAACAGGATAAGCCTTTTCACGATGAACAATACAGGCTAAGGCATCGACAGGTTCTTCATTTACCAAGATATCAACGAGTACTAGATCGTTAGGACGATAGCCAATCACTTGATATTCCATGCTGGCATAACCCTTAGTCCGAGACTTCATTTGATCGAAGAAATCTGTCACCATTTCCGCTAGGGGCAATTCATAAATCAATGTAGCCCGTTCCGTGGTGATGTACTTGGTATCAACAAATACGCCACGTCTAGCCACACAGAGATCCATTAACGTTCCGATATAGGATTGCGGAGTCATGATCTCTAACTTGACATAAGGCTCCTCAATTGACTTGCGAGAATTCGGCGGCGGCAATTCGCTAGGATTGTCAATCATCAAGATTTCATCGTTGTTAGTCGTCACTCGATAAACTACTGATGGTGCAGTCACAATCAGGTCAAGGTTATACTCACGTTCCAAGCGCTCCTGCACAATCTCCATATGCAGCATTCCCAAAAAACCGCAACGGAAGCCGAAGCCCATTGCGTTAGAGGTCTCTGGCTCATAATTCAAAGCGGCATCATTGAGTTTCAGTTTAGTAAGCGCTTCACGCAATTCTTCAAACTGATCGGCATCGGTGGGGAACATGCCGCAAAATACCATGGGCTTAGCTTCTTCATAGCCAGGGAAAGGCTCATGTGCAGGGTTGATCGCTGAAGTAATCGTGTCGCCAACACGTGCATGGGCAACTGTTTTGATCGCTGCTGCCAAATAGCCCACTTCCCCTGCGTGCAGTTCATCGACTTGAATTTGACTGGGGGCTAATACGCCCAACTCATCAATTACATATTCCTGCCCCGAAGCCATGAACTTAATGCGATCCCCCTTTTTGACCGTGCCATCCATAACACGAAAATAGACAATTACACCTCGATAGGCATCGTAATAACTGTCAAAAATCAACGCCCGTAAAGGCTGATCAAGCGTATCCTCTGGTGCTGGCACTTTAGAGACAATGGCTTCTAATATTTCGCGAATACCGATCCCCTGTTTTGCCGAAGCATGAATTGCGTCAGTGCAATCTAAACCGATTAATTCTTCAATCTCATGGGAAATCCGATCAGGATCTGCTCCTGGTAGATCAATTTTGTTAAGAACTGGTACGATTTCCAGATCGTTTTCTAGCGCTAAGTACACATTTGCTAGGGTTTGGGCTTCCACACCTTGTGAGGCATCTACTACTAGCAAAGCCCCTTCACAAGCCGCTAAGCTGCGTGATACTTCATAGGAAAAGTCCACATGTCCGGGGGTATCAATCAAATTAATCGTATATTCTTCACCGTTCAGAGCCTCATACCGCATCCTTGCTGCTTGCAACTTAATGGTGATCCCCCGTTCGCGCTCCAAATCCATATTGTCTAGAAATTGAGCTTTCATGTCTCGATCCGCGACCGTGCCTGTAAACTGCAACAAGCGATCGGCAAGGGTAGACTTACCATGATCGATATGGGCAATGATGGAAAAGTTACGAATTCGGGAAACAGGTACGTTGGTCATAGAGTCAAAACACTGCGGTTCAAAACACGGCGAAATTATCCGATCCTATCTTATCGCGGTTTTTAATTTGCCATAGGCAAATGACGCATTTCACTTTGGCTCAGCCCAAATTTAACCAAGCCTACGACATATCAAGCGCCTTGCCTTTAACAAGTGTTGTAAAGGTGAGATTCCACTTAAGGGCGTGCTATGAATTAGATTAACTATGGCTTTGGGTAAGTGGAGTCGAAGCCATTAAACTTGGTGGGGGCTTTCTTTATCGGCAGATCCCATACAGCCCGTTTAGCCTTTAAGTATTACAGAAGACTTTTTGAAAGAGTTGCATTGCAACTCTTTCAAAAAGTCTTCTGGATTTTAGTCAGCCCAAAGCGCTGAATCTCAACTTAATTATCCCTGTTTACTTGAGCAATATAGCCGTCAGCAAATCACTTTATAATGTTTTCCTTAGCGATCGAGGTACAGAGTTTGGAGATGCAAATCCATCCTTCACAAGGGTGGTAAACACTATGAAGTAAAGTAGTGTAAACAATATAGCGTTTTTCAAGCAAGCGAGTTACATAGGTTTGCTTACCCTCCTTTGGCGGGTAAGCAAACCTGTACTTCACCAGACTGGTAAACGCTATATGCAACCAAGTTTTGAAATTTGGCTTATCCATAGGAATGTAAACATCCAAAATTAGTTTTGGTAAAAGTGCATCCTAATAAAGACTTTCCTCAAAACTAATTTGCATCATAAAAATTGCTGTAGAGTTAACGTACAAGTGCTAGTAAACTGAGTGAGATTTTGCCAAGGTTTGTGAGCTAAGTTATCTAACTTCTCATATTACTTAGGTCTCATGAGTAATAATAGCTATAGTAGTTTCATCTAAAAATTTGAAACATACTTGCTAGCCTGCTTAGCAGGAATAGCTAGGCGCTTCTAAGATTAACTATGGTCAATGTAATTCAGTCAATGTAATTCAACCTAGCAAAAGATAGGAAGCAACTTCTATGTAAATTCAATTCGTCGTGTACAACAGTTACGCAGGGCAGAATAAGCAATGAGTATAAGCAATCGAGTTCGCCTATATGAACTCTCACGAGAGCTAGACCTTGACACTAGAGATGTGATCGCTGTGTGCGAGCAATTAAATATAGTTGTCAAAAGTCATAGTAGTACAATTACCGAATCAGAGGCGGAATTGGTACGTACCAAAGCCCCTCAACACTATCCCAAAACTGATGATCCCAAAGCTTTGGACAAGAAAGCTGCTGCGGTAAAGCCAAAAGAGTCCGAAGCACGTGCTAAGCAACAAATTCTTGCTGTCAGCAAACCCACAATTCGTCTTAACTCTCCACCTGTCTCTGCTAATGTAGAAGCTATACCTCCTGCTAACCCACATGCAATCGCTGAGTCTAGCTCAGAGCCTCCTGCCAAAACTGCTGTTGTTAATCCTCCCTCGCCCATGCCGACTGCTTCATCCTTAATCAAGCCCCCTAGCCGTCCTCTTGTCTCAGACAGTGACCTAGCAAATGCCGGAACTACACCTGTATCAAAAATTGAATTGACATCAGAAATAGCATTGACCCCACCAGAAAATCCTCAAACTATTAAAGAATTGCAGTTACCATTGCCAAAAACAGAATTAATCACGCCACCAGTTCCCCCTAAGTCTCTAGATAAATCAAATAAAGATAAGTCTAGTCCAACTGTTGTGACTAATTCTATAAAAGCTCCCGTGGAAGAATCGACTCGTGTCAGCCTCCCTAAAGATCAAGTTCACAAAGAGCAGCAAGTGCGTAAGGATACTCCAAGGGGAGAGCGTCCAATAGTAGATAAAGCAGAGCGTCAAATCTCACCTAAGCAGTCTTTGATGAGTGTTTCACCACCACAAGTAAAGTTATCCAACAAACCTGTGTCTCCAGAGCGTCCAAAACCACCTGTGGCGATCGCCCCAAAGTCAATTGTTGCCCCAAAAACACCTGCCGCCAAATCTGCTGATGATGTAAGAACACCCGCTAAAGGGCATCAGGGCAAAGAGCAGGTAAAAAACGATCATGGCAAGCATGACTCTAGGGGTGGAAACGACTCAGCAGGTTCAGCACCAAAGCAAGAAACAGCCAAAACTAATCGACCTGAAAGACCAAAACTGAATCGACCTGTTGAGCCACCTACACCTGCTGCTGGTGGTAGACCACAGAGCCGTGTACCTAAGTTAGTGAAAGATTCAGTACTGATCGAGCGAGGGATCACTGCTCCGACTGAACCACCACACAATTTGCGCCCGCCGATGCCAACATTGATGCGGGCTCCTGAAAAACCCGTTATTGTCGATAAGAGTGCTAGGAAGCCTGAAGTGGCTGGGGGATTTCCGCCTGTAATGCCTGAGCTTTTGGAAAAACCAACGCTACCAAGCAAATCAAATAAACGCAAAGGTAAATCTAAAGAGGAAGAAGAAAAAGATTTACTGGAGATGAAAGAGAAAAATCGCTTGAATAAGCCTAAGCGCTATTTACGCGATTTTGATGATGATGATGATGATTCCTCAGATTTGGATAGCGGTGCTGATTTTGCTCAGATCAGTCTGTCATTGGCTCGCCCAACGGCTCGTCCTAAGCCCATGAGTGTTCCCGCAAAGCCAACTATGGCTTCGGATCTCAAGCCTACTCAAAAATCCAAAAAAACTGCGCCAAGTCGCGATCGCCGCAATCAGCAAGTCGAAGTCGTTCCCGAAAAACCCACCTCTGTGGAAATCGAAGAGGGTATGACCGTAGCAGTGTTGGCTAAGCGCTTAGTATTGTCTGAGACAGAGGTCATTCGCACCCTCTTTATGAAGGGGATTATGGCAAATATCAACCAGACCCTTGATGTTGGTACTGCCAAAATGGTAGCGACAGAGTTAGGTTATGAGGTACATGATCCTGAAGTTGTCGAATTAGCTGTCAAGACTGAGATGATCGAGTTAGAGGATCTTGATAAGCTCGAACGTCGTCCCCCTGTCGTCACGATCATGGGGCACGTTGACCATGGTAAAACCACATTGTTGGATGCCATTCGTAAGAGTAAGGTTGCTCAAGGTGAAGCAGGTGGAATCACTCAGCATATTGGTGCTTACCACGTTGATGTTGAGCATAATGGCGAGAAACAGCAAATTGTTTTCCTTGACACGCCTGGTCACGAAGCATTTACTGCCATGCGTGCACGTGGTACGAAGGTAACTGACATCGCTGTTCTTGTGGTTGCTGCTGATGATGGTGTGCAACCTCAAACCATCGAGGCGATCAGTCATGCCCGTGCTGCCAAAGTGCCAATCGTGGTTGCAATTAACAAAGTTGATAAGATCGAAGCACAGCCTGATCGCATTCGCCAAGAACTCACCGAGTACTCTCTAGTTGCCGAAGAATGGGGTGGCGATACGATTATGGTTCCCGTCAGCGCTATCCGTCGCGAGAACCTCGATACCTTGCTGGAAATGATCTTGTTGGTTGCTGAAGTGGAAGACCTACAAGCTAATCCCAACCGTACAGCGAAGGGAACAGTTATTGAAGCTCACCTCGATAAGGCAAAAGGACCTGTGGCGACGTTGCTCGTTCAAAACGGTACATTGCGTGTGGGAGATATCTTCGTTGCTGGTGCTGCCTTTGGTAAGGTGCGGGCAATGGTTGATGATCGCGGCGCAAGGGTAAGCAAGGCTTCACCATCCTTTGCTGTAGAAGTCCTCGGTTTGGGCGATGTTCCTGCGGCGGGTGATGAGTTTGAAGTCTATCTCGATGAAAAACAAGCCCGTGCGATCGCGGATCAGCGCACAATGGATCAGCGTCAAGTCCGCTTGATACAGGCGATGGCTTCTCGTCGAGTCACCCTTGGTACTTTGTCCGAAAAGGTCAAAGAAGGCGATCTAAAGGAACTCAATATTATTCTTAAAGCAGATGTTCAAGGCTCTCTCGAAGCGATTCTGGGCGCACTTGCCCAACTACCACAGCGTGAAGTCCAACTCCGTATCCTTCTCTCTGCTCCAGGTGAAATCACTGAAAATGACATTAGTTTGGCAGCAGCAAGCTCGGCGGTAGTATTAGGCTTTAATACCACAATGGCTCCAGGTGCAAGACAAGCTGCTGACGACCTCGGCGTTGATTTTCGTGATTACAACGTCATCTATAAGCTCTTGGAAGATATCCAAGATGCGATGGAAGGCTTGCTCGATCCTGAAATGGTTGAGGAATACCTTGGTCAAGCTGAAGTCCGTGCCATCTTTACCATCGGTAAGGGTGCTGTGGCTGGTTGTTATGTCCAGAATGGTAAGCTGCTCCGTAACTGTAATGTCCGCGTCAAGCGTGGTAATGAAGTTGTGCATTCAGCCGTACTAGAATCGCTCCGACGGGTTAAGGATGATGCGAAGGAAGTCGCCTCTGGGTTTGAGTGCGGTGTATCGCTCGCGAAGTTCTCTGCGTGGAGGGAGGGCGACATCATTGAAGCCTTCCGCATGGTCACGAAGCGTCGTACACTAGCTACTTCTTAATCAATAAAAAAACGCCCCTTGGGGCGCTTTTTTATTCTTATTGGTAATTCCAGTGACTTTGCAACCTTCTACGGCACAAATTCGTAAGTCATAGACTGTAGGCACATCTGAGTTTCATAAATCTCATCACCGCAACTAGCAAATTCCTTTTTGCTATATATCGGGGAAGTACTGTAGCTAAAATGTCTGATGCACAATAGTTTTAGCCTCGGTGTTCTTTGATATCTTGCACAACCATCATTAAAAGTATTGAGCCATTTATCATGGGTCAAAACGTCTATAAAGGCAAATATTGCAATTAAATTACATTTGCGTTAGAATCCCAGCAAAACTTGTCGATATCTCCATCGAGCAGGCTAAGTAAAACCCAAAAACCGATGTAACTCCCTCTATCTAATTTATTGGAGTATAAAAATTGGACTTTGAAGATTTGACAAGTAAGCAAAAACACTTAATTGAAATAGTAAGACAATTAGGTATTAAAAATTTTGCTCCTCGGGCACACTTGTATGATGAGCAAGCCTCTTTTCCTTACGAAAATTATCAAGATTTAAAAGAGCATGGACTTTTGGCATTATGCATTCCCCAAGAGTATGGAGGGATGGGTGCTGATTTTGCTACTTATTGCTTAATATCGGCTGAAATAGCTCGCTATTGTGGAGCTACAGCTCTTACTTTTAACATGCACATTTGTTCAACTCTATGGTTAGTTTTGAGCAAAGAACTACCGATGACAGAAGCACAAAGAGAAGAATGTGAACTCTATCAAGTAAAGCATTTCTCAAGAATAGTGAGAGAAAAAGCCATTTATTCTCAGCCAATTTCTGAAGCAGGTGCAGGAGTCTCCATGGGGAAGTCCTATCAAACAAGTGCCAAAAAGGTCGATGGTGGATGGATCATCAATGGAACAAAAATCTTTGCTTCACTTTCTGAATCTGCTAATTACTATGGGGTAGTGTGCACTGAACAAAAAGACATCGTATCTGTTGAAAATACTCTTTATTTAGCTCTTCCTGCTGATGCTAGAGGTGTGGTGGTAACAGGTAATTGGGATGCTTTAGGAATGAGAGGCACTATTTCTCGTACTTTGATTTTTAATGATGTATTTGTTAATGACGATGCTCAGCTACTCCCAAATAATATTTACTTCAAACTTACTCAACTCTATCCATATATATTTTTTACATTAGCTTCTACTTATATGGGAATCGCCCAAGCGGCTTATGATTTTACTATTAAATATCTCCGTGGAGAAGTAGAAGGAATACCTCCAATTAAACGCAGAAAAGATAAAATAAAACAATTTGTTGTTGCAGAAATGTTCATTAAATTGGAGCAAACTAAAGCTCTATTTCGCACAGTAATTAACGAGGCTCAATTTAATCCAAGTAAAGCTAAAAGATTAAGGATATATGCTGCCAACTACACAATCATGGAAAACTCTAATGAATTATGTCGCTTAGCTATTCGAGTTTGTGGTGGGCATTCTCTTTTGAAGCCTTTACCATTAGAAAGACTCTATCGAGATAGTTGCTGTGGAGCAATTATGAGACCATGGCCATCAGATCGTTGCTTGGATAAATTAGGTTTTGAAACTTTATATGAACCTGGGGAAATTGACGATTAGATTTAATCTGAGACTGCGAGCGATCAAATATCTGTATGAGGGAAAAACAAGACAAGAAGTAATGGCAAAAATTGACTGTGCCAGAAAAAGTTTAAGCATTTGGATTGATGTGTATTGTGAAGGAGGGCTAAAGACACCAGCAACACCAATGAAGTCGCACAGGAGGCAGAAATTAGGTAAGGAGGAAAAGGATGAGTTAACTCAGATCTTGCAGCATTCCTGAAAGAGTTAAGAGAGAATGGGTTTGATAAGAATTTGAAAGCCATGACAAGCAGCAATATCGGCACTAACTTGGATATATTTGAGAAGTTTCAACCAAAGAATAGAAGGGAATAACGCCAAAACACAAAAAAGAGGAAATATATTGTGGTTCGTTTGATCGAAAACTGCTGTAAGAGAAAAAGGAGAAAAAGGATAAAAAAATGGTAGGAGTATACAAACTAGAAATAACTGAGAGTGAAGAACAGCTAAAAGAGATAATAGGTAAGCAAAAAATAGCAACCGACAAAGAGAGAGTGCAGGTATTGTATTGACTGAAAAGCTAGCCTAATCCGTACAATCCGCTGCCCAACTAGTCGGCAGAAACCGTAGCACAGTGCAAGAGTGGTTAAGAGGATATCTAGAGAGTGGAATGGCAGGAATACCAAGCCATAAACCCAGAGTAGGTCGAAAGACGAAAATCCCGACTTGGGAGCAAAAAGTATTGGACAAACAACTGAAACAGGAAGAGGGGTTCAATAGCTACGGAGAGATTCGCCAATGGTTGCAGGAAAAACTAGGAATCGTCAGCACCTATAAAAATGTGCATGACTTGGTGTATTACCGAATGAGATGCAGACCGAAAGTACCCAGACCCTATAGCGCCAGACAAGACCAAGCGCAGGCTGAAGACTATAAAAAAACTCTCAGAGAACCTAGTCATGATTGCGTGGTATGTCGTGACTGTGTTGGGCGTAACGGCAAAAGTCCGCTTCTTATGTCAATACGAAACAAGGATTGGTCTAAATATCAGTGACCGCAAAATAACTGCTCGTGGGGTTAAGCCCAAGGCAACTGTTTTCAAGTATTTCTTGACCTTGTATCAGAGCAATTTGCGGACAGCATGATGATCATGCAAGTCGATCAAGCTGGTTGTCATCGGGCTAAGCGTTTACGATTGCCAAAAAACATTATTTTGATATTTCAGCCTGCTCATTCTCCAGAGTTAAATCGAATTGAGCGTGTTTGGTTATATTTGAAGCAAGGATTGTGATTTGCTTTACCCAAAAACATGGATGAGTTGAGGCTTTTAGTCAAGAATCGTCTCTCCGAGATGACTAAATCTGTAATAGCTTCTCTTGTTAGATGGTCTTTCATACTGGATTCTTTATCTGTTGCCTCTCTTTTGTGATTTGGTATAACCTTCAGATGAGCTGTTTTGTTGAGTATAGTCCAATCTCATTTGCAGACTTGGAAAAACTAACTCAAACAGCACAAGATCGCATCACTAAAAAATTGATTGGTTGACTGATAATTTTGACGAAATCATACCTCAAGCATTAACGGCTAACTTGATAAGGTTTCTATAAATTAAGGGTTGGTGATTATCGAGTAATTTATGAATTTGACCGAGAAGAAAAGATGATTTTTATTAATCGAATTAGACATAGAAGAGAAGTTTATGACTGACTAGGCGATCGCTATAAAATCTGTGACAGAAACTTCTTAGTGCGCTCTTCTTTAGGATTTTGGAAAAACTCTTCAGGAGTTGCCTCTTCGACAATTATGCCACCATCCATAAATACAATGCGATCTGCAACTTCACGGGCAAAGCCGACCTCATGGGTGACTACCACCATCGTCATTCCCGAATCAGCAAGCGATCTCATCACATCTAAAACCTCTCGTACCATCTCAGGGTCGAGCGCGGAAGTCGGTTCATCAAAGAGCATAATTTTGGGTTGCATCGCTAAAGCTCTAGCGATCGCTACCCGTTGCTGTTGACCACCAGATAGTTGCAGGGGATATTTATGAGCTTGATGAGCAATGCCGACACGCTCTAGTAATTGAGTCGCCACCTCTGAAGCCCTAGTCTTTGACCATTTACGAACCCATGAAGGTGCGAGGGTAATATTCTGGAAAACGGTGAGATGAGGAAAGAGATTAAACTGCTGAAATACCATTCCCACTTCACGACGGATCGCGTCAATATTGCGATGATTCTCAGGCGATAACTCAAATCCGTCAATAAAGATTTTTCCCTGTTGATATTCTTCCAAGGCGTTGAAAGTTCGGGCAAAAGTGGACTTGCCTGAACCCGAAGGTCCCATAATTACAACTACCTCACCACGATTCACAGTGAGGCTGACACCCTTAAGCACATGGAAGTTACCATACCACTTATGCACATTTTGCGCGACAATCATCGGCTCGGTCATAGATGGATTTGAGGTTAGTGTCTCTTGCATGATGGTTACTTGCCTTGGCTAATTTAAAGAGAAGATAACTTTTTGCTTTGCAAAAAGTTATCTTCTACAGATTATTTTGATGGACAACACGGGCATCGATACCTATTTCTGATCGCATAATTGTTTTCAAAACTTCAGCGCGATCACGATCAGGATAGCCTAGTACCATAATAATATTCCCAAATCGCGAAGGAATAATTTTGGCAGTAGGGACAGCACTCTGCACTCGACCGAGTAAATCACTATCTGACGATGGAATCACCACCAAATAGGGAAATGTTTCGCGGGCTGGTGGTGGAACGAGCGCTGCAACCTTAGCATTATAGGGAACAGGAGTGGGTTGGATATAAGTTGCATAATTATTAGTGTTGTTTGGATTGGTATTGTTTGGGGTTATGGGTGTAATGGTTTGTGGAGTCTTGGGAATAAACTTGGATTGCGACGGCGTAACAGGTGTTGGGGGGAGTACAGGCACTGGATCGCGATCAATCACAATCTCTTTATTGATATTTTGAGAAGGTCGGATAGGAGTTGTTTTGGAAGTGGGAAGGATAGGAGATAGCTGAGCAGGTGTTCTATTTGACACAAACCTACTTGAAGTGAGAGGTTGGGGGACATCTGGCAAAGGCTCGATTAAGGTACTGTTGTTTGAAGGTGGTAAAGCCTTGGGCGGAGACGCGGGTGGTATAAAGCGGGGCTGCGGCGATCGCATAATTTCTACGCTATCAATGGTATTGATAACATTATTTACAGAATTTACTGAGGAATGTACAGGCGGCTTGCTTGGAACAGGTGAACTTAAGGTTGGAGATAAGTTTGGAGATATTGGTAGTACTGGATTACTCGCAATCTGTGGTGCGGGAGTTGTTGGTAATTCTCCGACAAAAGCAATATCACCTGCAATTTTTTTAGGATCGATTGTATTCCCTACAGCAACTTGAGTCACGCCCGAATTATTGTTCAGGTCTTTGCCTAGATTATTCCGAAAGATATTCTTCCCTAAGTTAGTCGAAGTACCAAGATCAGGAGTGGGATAGCCCTTGCGATCCCTGAGAATGACCACACCATTGCGCTGATTGTCGGCAATCAAGTTATTGCGTAATGTAGGTGCGGACAGATTGGAAATCACAATCCCATCCACATTATTGAGAATATTGTTATTACTGACATTTACGCTTGACTTCTGCCCGATCGCTAAGCCAAAACCTGTACTCTCAAAAATATTATTGCGAATCTCTCCTATACTACTACCCACCGATGAGAGTCCATTTGCACCATTTTTTCTAAACACATTTTCAGTGACAAGTACATTCGCTGTTCCTGTCAGAAATAGCCCCTCGCGATCGCTATTGATCAATGTATTATTAGCGATTACTACTCGTTTACCAGATTCCACCCAAACTGCGGTTCCTCTCGTATTGGGATTGGTAATCGTCAGTCCTTCGATTCTGGTATCGTCATTCGTCAGTACTGTAATATTTTGGCTCGCAAATGAGGGACTAATAAACTTGCCGCTACCCCTAATCAGAGTATTTATCCCTCTTACCGTTGGTTCCCCTCGGAGTGTTATGCCCGCAGGCAGTTTAATCGGAAATACTTCTCCTGTCTCAGCACTATAGACTCCCTGTTGCAGTTGAATTACTGTGCCAGCAGTAGGTTTAGTTGCAAGGGCATCTGTAATCGATGGATAGGGATTATTGGGGGAGCCATCACCATTAGCATTAGCACGCGGGGCAACATAAATTAGTGTTGCTGTCTGGGGCAAGGTACTATCTGTTTGGCTAATTTTCCAATTCTGAGCCTGTAGTTGCTCCTGTATTGGTAGCGGCTCTGGTTGTGCCAACATCGGCGGCGCGATCACTAAAATCGTCATGCTTGTGGCGATCGCACTGAAGAAACTAGGCTTGCACCGCATACAGGAGATCCTCTTAACTAACGAACAAAATGCACATTTAACATTTATCAGATATCAGATGTGTAATTATGCCAATCAAAATACACGAAAATTACAACGCTTGCAAAAAATCGCAAAACTTAATACTAAATAACGTCAGTTCGGGTTAAGGTAGCAAACCATCTCTCAAAGCCTGTTTCCAATTATCCCGAACTGGCGTTAGATATCATCATGCCTATAAGTAGCTGGGTGCAATTAAATATAAAACCGCAAGAGGTGTGTCACAAACTGGACACTGGTCATTAAATTAGTGGTGTGGGAAAAAAGAGGCAGAGGAAAGGAAAAAAGGATGGAATGCACCCACTGCCAAAGCCAAAAAACAATCAACAACGGCAAACATCAACACCAAGATGGCAAAGCTATCCAGAACTATTTGTGTAATGGATGTGGCAAGAGATTTAGTGAAAGGACTGGAACGCCAATGTCAAGGCTAAGAACTCCAGCATGTGTCGTATCCTTAGCCCTGAAAATGAGGTGTGAAGGGATGGGAGTCAGAGCTAGTGGGAAGTACTTGAAAAGTCCCATGTCAGCATCATGAGATGGGAGCAACAATTAGCAACTCAGCCTGTCACAGCAATGTAGTCCCCCTGCCCCAGCAGGAGCGGATATAACAGTCGAAGGAGATGAGGTTTACACTTGCTTGGGCGAGAACCTTCCCCCCCCCTCAGAGTCAAAAGGATGGACAGTGACATTCATTGAGCGTAGGAGTCGCTATTGGATTGTTGCCAAGTAGGACTCAAAAATACTTAACTATTTGCTATAGCAACAAAAACAGCAGTGCCTTGGTCAAAAATGAGTCAATACATCCGATGGTTTACCGATGGCGAAAAACGCTATGCCCAACAACTATGGCAAGTGTATACCTCAAATCTACTGAAGTAATTCGTGAGTATGGACATCGCAAGGTATGGCGATTCTGTATCAAACCCTATGGCTTTGATTTGTGTTTCTCTATTTATAAATTCTTCTCCCTTTTGTGCGTCATTCTACACTGGGAAGGGAGTAAGATTAAAATTAGATGACTTGAGTGGTATGTAGAATAATCATAACTCAAGCTCATCAATGCCATAAAAACTGAATTTGCAGGCATTTCCTAAACATACTTAGTGATCACCAAAAATCATGACAGGTTTACGTGAAATCATCTGTTCTACCCAAGGAGCAATTGATCTGCAAATTAATGGAGCATTAGGAATTCCTTTTAATGATTTAAATCGCGATCGCGCCGCTCAGTTACCAGAAATCTGTCGATTTCTCTATCAGCAAGGACTAGACGGATTTCTGCCTACCCTCATTACTACTTCTGTTGAGCAATTACATCAATCACTCCATTTCCTAACCGAAGCGATTAGCCATCAACAGCAACATCCTGATCCTCATGAAGCCAAAATTTTAGGAGTCCATCTCGAAGGTCCTTTTCTGCATCCAGATAAGCGGGGCGCACATCCCTCAAAGCATCTATTACCGCTTAATCTCGATACATTGCGACATGTGTTAGGAGATTATACCGACATTATTAAACTAGTCACCCTTGCCCCCGAACTTGATCCATCAGGAGAAACGATTCAATATTTACGTGATCGCCAAATTATTGTTAGTCTTGGTCACTCTACAGCAAATGCAGAACAAACGAGAACAGCGATCGCTCAAGGTGCAACAATGGTCACTCATGCTTTTAATGCCATGCCGAGTTTGCATCATCGCGATGTGGGGCTATTAGGTGAAGCAATATTAAGCGATCAAGTTTGGTGCGGATTAATTGCCGATGGCGTTCATGTTTCACCCACAATGATCAAACTCCTCTATCGGATGAAAAAACAAATTTTTCTAGTCAGTGATGCCCTTGCCCCCCTTGGGTTACCTGATGGTAATTATCCTTGGGATGATCGCCAAATTACGATTCAAAAAGGCACAGCGAGATTACCCGATGGTACACTTTCAGGCACAACACTACCTCTGATTCATGCGGTTAATAATTTAGTACAGTGGAATGTTTGCACAACAAAAGAGGCAATTGATTTAGCAATCAATATGCCACGACATGCGATGAACTTAGATGTCGATCCCAAAGCAACTAAAAGATTAACTTGGACTCAGATTACTTACTCTTGCGCGTCTCCAATATCAAGCAATGAACTTGTTAGCAGCTACTTAGATTGCGAATTTAATTGATAAAGCTAAACTTCTGAAGCTAAACTTGCCTCGGAGACAATATCAATTCCTGACTTAATAGCACCATTAAGATGGCGATCGCTAGCAATATCAGCTTGTGGTTGATGCATTTTTAAAATCATGGCAAGACTTTGCTTGAGCTTAGTTCTAGGTATAACCGCATCCACAAACCCATGATCGAGCAAATATTCCGCCGATTGGAAACCTTCGGGAATTTTTTGTTTAAGGGTCTGCTCAATGACGCGCCGTCCTGTAAAGCCGATTAATGCCTTCGGCTCAGCTAAAATCAAATCCCCAAGCATCGCAAAACTTGCAGTTACGCCGCCCGTTGTCGGATTGGTCAAAATCGGAATATACAACAAATTTGCCTGACGATGGCGCTCAAGCGCTGCCGAAGTTTTTGCCATCTGCATCAAGCTCAAAATCCCCTCCTGCATTCGTGCCCCACCAGAAGCACAAAAGATCAAAGCGGGATAACGCTTTACCGTTGCAGTTTCGAGAATTCGGGTAATTTTTTCACCGACGACAGATCCCATACTGCCCCCCATAAAGCGGAAATCCATAACCGCTAGAGCCACATCACAACCACTGATCTTACCAATGCCAGTGATCACCCCATCTCTTAAGCCAGTCTTTTGTCGATATTCTTTAATGCGATCAATATAGGGCTTACGATCTTTAAAATCTAGAGGGTCACAGGAAGTTAAATCTGTATCCATCTCTTCCCACGTACCTGAGTCGATTAATTGGGCTATACGCTCATAGGCATTAACTTGATTGTGATGACCACATTCGGGGCAAACCATCAAATTAGTTTTCAAGTCCTTAACATAGGTCAAAGTGCCACAACTAGAACATTTGTGCCACAAACCATCAGGAATTTCGCGTTCTTGAGAGTCTTGATTTAAATTAGGGGTTTTGCGGCGATATGCTTCACTAGCACGAGAGCGTGTTTCAGCAAACCAATCAAACAGTGACATAGCGGCTCACGGTTCACAGTATAGGCTTTCAGCTATCAATACTTAGTCAATACTAGTAGACGACAACTGTAACCAAAAATACAACTATAACTCTGTAATCATACAGCGCTTTGGGCTTCAGTTAAAGCGATCGCGTTGAAACTCAAAACAGAAATCTAAATAATAAAAGAGGGCAAGTCGCCCTCTTTTATTATTCTAAAGTGTCACTAGAATTTTGTTTGATTCGCTCAACTTGAGAGTATTTTTCAACTGATTGAGTTAGCTCAAACAATGACTGTTGCAGAGGCTTAATCGCAATTTGTAAATTCTCATAAGTTGCGTCGTCAGACTCATACAGTTTTTTGAGCTTCTCCATATTCTTGATAGGCTCTTCACGCATACTTTGGCTAATTACTGTTGGCCCATTATCCCTGAGGATTTCCTCAACCGTACGGATTAGATTAGATGCTTGGTTACGCATATTTGCAAGCTCACGACGGGCGCTATCCTCTTCTGCATAGACCTCAGCCTCCATCCGCATTCTCTCAATTTCGCTGGGACTCAATCCACCCGTATTAGTAATGCTAATACTTTGCTCAACACCAGTATCTACATCTCTTGCCGATACCTTGAGAATACCGTTGGCATCAATATCAAAAGAAACCTCAATTTGAGGAATACCCCGTGGCGCAGGACGAATACCTTCTAGCTCAAACTTACCAAGGCTCTTATTATCCTTTGCCATCGCCCGTTCACCTTGCAAAACGTGGATTTCTACAGCCGATTGATTATCTACAGCAGTGGAGAAAATCTGAGATTTGCTGGTGGGAATCGTAGTGTTGCGCTCTAGGTTTTTGGTGAATACACCTCCTTGAGTTTCTAAGCCAATAGACAGAGGTATTACATCTAGCAGTAATAAGTCTTTAACTTCACCACCTAAAATTCCTGCTTGCACAGCAGCACCAATCGCTACAGCTTCATCGGGGTTAACTGACTGATCAGGCTTTTTACCATCAAAGAATTTGGAAATCGCTTCTTGGACTGAAGGAATCCTCGTCGAACCACCAACTAAAATGATGCGATTAATTTCTTTCGTTAATAGCCCTGCATCTTTGAGCGCTTGGGCTGTAGGCTCAAGGGTTGACTTAACCAAATGAGCCGTGATCTCGTCAAACTTAGCACGGGTAAAGTCTAATTCAATGGTTTTGGGTCCTGTTTCATCTGCCGCAATAAAAGGCAAGCTAATCAGGGTTGAAGGAGCACTAGACAGCTCAATTTTTGCCTTTTCGGCAGCTTCCTTAAGACGTTGAATTGCCGTTTTATCAGTGGATAAATCAATACCCTCTTTCTCTTTAAAATCAGCAATTAGCCAATCTACGATCGCTGCGTCAAAGTCATCCCCACCGAGGTGATTATTTCCCGAAGTTGCCTTAACTTCAAAAATACCGTCCCCTAATTGCAGTACAGACACATCAAACGTACCGCCACCAAGGTCAAATACTAAAACAATTTGATCTTGCTCCTGTTTATCCAAACCATAGGCAAGGGAAGCGGCTGTCGGTTCGTTGACGATCCGTAAAACCTCTAAGCCTGAAATTGCACCAGCGTCCTTAGTGGCTTGCCGTTGCGTATCAGTGAAATAGGCGGGTACGGTAATAACCGCTTGAGTTACCTCTTCACCAAGATAATTTTCAGCATCCTGCTTCAACTTTTGCAAGATCATTGCGGAAATTTCTTGAGGCGTATAGGCTTTATCGCCGATTTGGACATCGACAGTTTCATCTTTGCCCTTAACTGTCGTATAGGGAACACGACGGCGCTCACTTTCGGTTTCTGCCCAGCTACGTCCGATAAAACGCTTGATACTGTAAATAGTATTTACCGAGTTAGTAACGGATTGGCGCTTGGCGACCTGTCCAACAATCCGTTCATTGCTATCTTTGACAAAGGCAACAATACTTGGTGTAGTGCGTCCACCTTCTGCACTAGATATGACAACAGGTTTGCCACCTTCTAAAACCGACACACAACTGTTTGTCGTACCAAGGTCAATTCCAATTACTTTCGACATAATGACCAGTTCCGTGAAAAAGCTTTTCTAAAAGTTTAGCCTAATAATTTTCTGAATAATGTACCCTAAAAATGCATTTCAAGATGCAATTGTGATCGCATCTTGAATGATTTATTAACTAATGTTACCTAACTAGCTTCACCAGATTCATTATTTTGGGAATTTTCTAAACCATTTTCAGGTTCGCTCTCAGCTCCGTCAATCTTACCTGACGATACTTTAACTAAGGCATGACGTAAAACGCGATCATCACTTACCAAGTAGCCAGGACGCAATTCTTCGGTAATTATACCCTCGTCATATTCTGCCGAAGGTTCCTGCATGATAGCTTCATGGAAGTTCGGGTCAAATTCTTGACCAACTGCTTCCATTCTTGCTACACCTGTTTCTTTAAGGCACTTTAGAAGTTGTTTGTATACTGACTGATAGCTTTTGTGAATTGCAGCTTCACCATCATTTTTCGGCAAAATCTGTAATTGTGCTCTTTCAAAGTCATCAACTACAGGCAAGATTTTTTTAAGAATTTTACCTGTAACTGTTCCTTCTAGCTCTTCTTTATCGCGCTCTGTACGTTTGCGAAAATTCTCGAAGTCGGCATACAAGCGCAAGTATTGCTGCTTGCGATCATCTAACTGTTCCTTTAGAGATGTGGACTCAGCGATCAAACCGTTGATTTTTTCAAGGGTAGCAGCAGCAGCAGCACTAGCTTTGCTGGCTTCAGCTTTAGGTTCATCAGATGTTGCAGGAGGGGTTGGGCTTTCGACACTTATCTCTTCTTGGTTTGAGAGACACTTCGATTCTTCGGTGGCAAGTTGTTGTAACCTTGACTCAAGAACATCGTCATCTTCGTCGATGAGATCATCAGAGTTGGATAAGTTTTCTTCTTCGATCATTGCGTTAATACTCTTTTCGCACTTTTCAGACTAGCAGTAAATTGCTAAGAGTTGATATGTTTGAGATTTAGTTTTGACGATTTTTGCCAATTAACCCGATTTTACTCTTTATCTGGGTCATTGAATAATTTTATAGAAATTCGCGCCGAGCAACCAGCAGATCTCATGGCAATTTATCATGGCAATTTAGTCAGTAAAATTTATGGCGAACAATTGAGGCTTGTTTTGGTGGGGAGCCCAGTCTCAGAAATATTGCCAGAAGCTAGAGTACAGAGATATTGACGTACATTACTTGCCAGATTGAGCGTATTCGTAAAGTCCGCAGATTCAATGCTGCCAAGATCTTTAATGGTTACATTCCGAAAATTTGCCCCATTCAAGTTGGCTCCAGCCAAATCAACTAAGACGAGATTCGCGGCTGTGAGGTTGGCAATACTAAGATTAGCATTGGTAAAAATCGTTTGACGGAGTTCTGCTGATCTTAAGTTGGCTGTAGTTAAATCTGCATTTTCCAGAATTGCCTCATTGAGATTGACTGCAGCCAAGTTACTATTGCTCAGATTTGCTTTAGTAAGGTTAGTTTTCCGCAGGTTGGCAAGGGCTAAATTTGCACCACTGAGATTGGCTGAGTTGAGATCAGCTTCACTGAGATTACTTTTCATTAACTCAGCCTTTTGTAATATCGCTGAACCAAGATTTGACTGGGCTAAATTTGCTCGCAACAAGCTAGATTGAGTTAGATTTGCTTCCGATAGATTAGAAAGTGCTAAATTTGCATCAATTAGGCTGGCATTACTGAGATCAGAGCCTCGGAGATCACCTTTGATTAGCTTAATACCGTTTAAGTTCGCATTTTTGAGGATTAATTGGCGGAAGTTCCCCGACTCTAGGTTGGAGTTACTAAGATTGATATTACGTAAATCTTGACCTTGGAGGCGATCTCCCTGAGTACCTGTCAACTGAATATAAGAAAAATCGCGCCGCCCTTTGGCATATTGTTCTAGTAAGACCGATGTGGTAATCGGAGTTAACTTAACAGGTGGATCTAGAGGAGGGGTAGGCGAATTTAGCGTTGGTGCAATGGTCGCATTTGTGGGTTTTGTCTTAGGGATTTTCGTAACAGGGTTCGTAGTGGTATTTTTCTGGAACAGTAGCCAAATAGTGCCAACAGTAATTAGTAAGATGAAGCCGAATAATCCCCATCTTAGCAAGACTTTGCGTGGTAGAAGCTTTAAAGGAGGTTGTGACTCTTGGTACTCTGGCTTGACATCTTGTTCTTTGCCATGACATTGGCTGATCAAGTGATCGCATAGTTCACGGGTTTCATCATCGGGAATATTTGCGATCGCTTGGAATACAGGCGAGGCATCAGGTTCTTGAAAATCATTTTGCCGAAAAATTAAATTTTTATTATCCTCATGAAAAGTTGCCCACAAATGAGGCTCTGTGGCTAAAGCGCGGAGTGACAGGGATATTACAGCAAAGGAAAAATCATCAAGGCGATCTCCAAAATCCTTAGTTGAGCGTTTAGGTGGCTGATAGTTTGGATGTCCCACCTCAAGGGGAGGGGAACCCCGCAATGCAGGTACATACATTCCGTCATAGTCAACGAGTTTCAATTCCCCACGATCATCCACCATAATATTGCCATGCTGCAAATCCCCGTGGGCAATGCCTATCCGTTGCAGATCTTTTTGTAGTTGTTTTAATTGCCGCTCTAAACGTAGTAATACCTGTGAATCGTCAATATATTCACCAATATAGCGATCTAGCTCTGTGCCCTCGACCCAATCCATTTTCAGAATCGGATACCATTGACCCTTGACTAAAATTCCCTGAGCCAAAAATTCAAAATCTACTAGATAGGGAATCTGATGTTTACTTAAATATTCACTAATTAACTGATAACGTTCCTGTACATCGGCTTGAGGTATGCGCGTAAAGCAACGGACTGCCCAAGAGTGATCGCCTTTTGTAAGCTTATAAACCGTGGCAAAATTACCCGACCATAGTAAAACTCTGCCCCGTGAATTCTTAGAAGTACTCGCCTGCTTGAGATCGGGATCGGCAAAGCAAAGCTGCGGATTTTGTACCGCGATCGTGAAGTCAATATTTAACGGCCAAGTTTGGATATCGGTCATGACTCACGACGAATTTCTAGGCATAGCAAAGTTGTATCGTCATTGGCGATCTCACGGTGATCGCGCAATTCATTCACCCAATGAGCAAAATGATCTTGCGATCTAAGCTCACCTAATTTTACCCAAGGATCTTGACTCGCTTCTATTTGCTTGAAAATCCAACAGGCGATCGCATCGGTAGTCAAATAAAAGCGATCACCTAAAGTCGCAACCCCATTGGCTTGATGCATCTGAATATTTGCAGGTTCGGTATATGTGCCAATTAATCGTGGTCGATGATTAAATTCATGGCTACTTTGGATTGGAAAATTAAGATGTGCTTGCTGGTTGCGGACGATAAATAAACAAGAATCACCAGTTGCTAAAGCCTGCCAACTCAAATCTGGCAAAATTTCTAAACCCAAAAAAGTTGCAAAAGAGCCTGTTCCTGCTTTGCGTTTGGCAAACCAAGTCAAGTTTTGCTTGTCTAGCCATTGTTGCCAAGTTTGTTGGACAGGCTGGAGCCATGCTTGGAGATGTTGAGCTTGCCTACAGGCGTGATCACGATTGACAAAAGCAGTTACTAATTCCTTAGCCCATTCCTTGGCAAAGGAAGATTCAGTTGCGCCATCGGACAAAGCTATAGAAATTAGCTGATCGCCTTGAGCATAATGCCAAATATCTTCACATTCCGTGATCGTATTTCCATCTTTGGGGACTGAGAAACTCTGAATTAGGTCAAAACTATAGCCTAAACGATAGATTTCTACATTTTTTAGCTTAGATTGAGGATTGACGGCATATAAATTGCGATCGCTATATTTATGGCTCTGATTATAGCTCTGACCATTTGCAGCGATCGACTTAAATCCAAAATTGGCATAATGTTGGAAAGGTGAGCTAATCAAAGTATCTCTGCAAAAAAGGCTAGACACAATATTTTGAGATAATCGTCAACTTCAAGGTCACACCTTAGCACAGATCCTCAATCGAAAAGTCTCTCTAGGGAGGCTTTTCGATCAGTTAGAGCTCTTTGCGTTTACTTAAAACCTAAGAAATATTTTTGAAAGTGGCGCTTCGCACAACTTTCAAAAATATTTCTGTACTACTCAAAGCCTAAATGGGCTGTACTATTAGGCGATCGCCAAAGATGCTAAAGGATCGGGAATAGATGCACTAGGGGCAGTAAATTCGCCTGTTGCCACAAACTCAAGTCTCAGCTTTAGCCAACGCATCGTATTGGGATCGGTGGTCACAATTGCTGCCGCAGGTTGAGGAATTTGCTTTTTGATACTTGCTAGCTCAGGAACTTCCAAAAAAGCTGGCTGCTCAATCAACCAAAAGTTAATTTCTAGATTGCGAGCTTCAAAATTGCGACGACGTTCCGATAGTGTCTCACCCAAAGGTTTCCCTTCGTCTTCACACAAATACTTACGGCTAGCAGCCACAAAATAATATTGCTTAGACTCTGACATAAAGATTAATTTTTAAATGCTTAACACAGTGATAGCTTGTAAAGCTAGATCTATGTTAATGCTAATTCAACAGCTAGGACTTTGCGATAGATTAAGGTGTGGCGTTAACTCCAACACACTATTTAAAACTAAGTCTGCACCATTATCTTTGAGTAAGGCAGCATAGCGATCACGCAAATTCTGAGTCACATGGGGTGGAATCACCCCAACACCAACATACTGGTAGCTTGCGTTATAATTCCTTGCCTTGCTCACTGTGAGCATATCGGCAACCGTATCACCCACATAGACAATTAACTCTGTCGGTTTTGCTTGTTTACGATCAATTTGTTTGACAGCTAATAAAAGTCCTGTAGGATCAGGCTTGCCTGCGGCATCCTCCATCGCCACTAAAACAGGATCAATAATTTCTAAACGTTTTAAAACATAGCTCGCCGAAGCCCTAGTTGCTCCACTAAAAAATCCCCAACCAATGCCTGCGGCTGTCAAACTCCGAAAATATGCTGATGTCGCAATCAAAGGTTCTTTCGCAATATATCCATCAGACCAGTCAGGACTACTACCCCGATAACGACTCTGAAAAAATGCAACAATGTCGTCATAATCGATCTTGGCGACCTTTCCTTGTACCTGAAAATATCTTTTAATTAACTCCTCAGAGGCTTCCCAGTCATTGTTCCAAATCCCTTCAGCTTTCAATTCATCAATTTCTTCAGGACTAGGTCGATAAGCTGAATTTGTAAAATATTCAACCGTATCCGCTAAAGCGCGACGATAGGAACCCGACACATCACGAATCACACCGTCAATATCAAAAACAAAAGTTTTACTGTTTGTTTGATCTGACGCAACTTTTAAGGTTTCAATCATGTTATATTATAAGATCGCTACTTTAATATGTAATTTAACTTTTCTTGGAGGTAGGTAGCATTGTCCCAGTTTATTCTAAAAATCTTATGGTTAGAAAATAACGTAGCTCTTGCCGTCGATCAAGTCGTAGGCAAAGGTTTCAGCCCTCTTACCAAATATTTCTTCTGGCCCCGTGATGACGCTTGGGATCAACTTAAAACAGAAATGGAAAGCAAACCTTGGATTGCCGATCAAGATCGGATCGAAATTTTAAATAAGGCAACCGAAGTAATTAATTACTGGCAGCAAGAGGGCAAAAATCGCCCAATGACAGAAGCTCAAGGTAAATTTCCTGATGTCATATTTACTGGTAGTAACTAGAAAAGAAAACAATAAAAAAGGGGCGCATTGCGCCCCTTTTTTATTTAAAAAGATTTCGCAATGCCAAATCTTTTTAATTTTAGAAACTATTTATCAAGATCAGGCATTGAAAGTACAGCTTCAGTCTCACGGTCAATACCCTTTTCAAAACCAGCAACTGCAGCGCGTGCACGACCAGCATGCCATAGGTGACCAACTAAGAACATGAAAGACAATACAAAGTGAGAAGTTGCCAACCAAGAACGAGGAGAAACAAAGTTTACCGCGTTAATTTCAGTAATAACGCCACCTACTGAGTTCAAGGAACCTAAAGGAGCGTGAGTCATGTACTCTGCAGCGCGACGTACCTGCCAAGGCTGAACGTCATTCTTGAGCTTGTCGATGTCTAAACCGCTAGGGCCACGGAGAGGCTCTAACCAAGGACCACGGAAGTCCCAGAAACGCATGGTTTCACCACCGAAGATGATTTCGCCAGATGGAGAACGCATAAGGTATTTACCAAGACCAGTAGGACCTTGAGAGGTTGCAATGTTCGCACCAAGCTTTTGGTCACGAACAAGGTAAGTGAATGCTTGGGATTGAGATGCTTCAGCTCCAGTGGGTCCAAAAAATTCACTAGGATAAACTGTGTTGTTGAACCATACAAAGCAAGTAGCAATAAAGGCCATCAAACTCAGTGCACCAAGGCTGTAAGAGAGGTATGCTTCACCAGACCAGACGAGAGCACGTCTTGCCCAACCAAAAGGCTTGGTAAGAATATGCCAAATACCGCCACTAATTAAGATTAAGCCGAGCCAAATATGTCCGCCAACTACATCTTCGAGGTTGTCAACACCAATAATATTACCTTCACCACCAAATGGCGAATTTAACAAGTAGCCGAAGATAATAACAGGGTTAAGAGTAGGGTTGGTGATCACACGCACATCGCCACCACCAGGTGCCCATGTATCATATAATCCGCCAAAGAACATCGCTTTGAATACGAGCAGAAGAGCGCCAAAGCCCAACAAGATTAAGTGATAACCAATAATGTTGGTCATTTGGTTCTTGTCTTTCCAGTCGTAACCAAAGAAAGAAGAGTAGTTTTCTAAAACTTCAGGACCGCGCAAAGCATGGTAGATACCACCAAAGCCGAGGACAGCAGAAGAGATCAAGTGTAAAACACCAACTACGAAGTAGGGGAATATATCTACAACTTCGCCGCCTGCGCCAACACCCCAGCCTTGAGTTGCAAGGTGAGGTAGAAGAATCAAGCCTTGCTCATACATTGGCTTTTCAGGTACAAAGTGAGCGACTTCAAATAAAGTCATTGCACCAGCCCAGAACACAATCAGACCAGCGTGAGCAACGTGTGCGCCCAGCAGTTTGCCAGAAAGGTTAATGAGTCTTGCGTTACCAGACCACCAAGCAAAGCCAGATGAATCTTGTGTACGCCCACCCACTCCTAGCGAATTTAAGTTAATGGTCGTCGTCACGAGAGGTTATCTCCAGAAAACTTTCTTATAGGTTTAAAGTGCAAATAATTTTTAAGCTATCAGATATCAGCTTTTTACTAGCTGCTAACGTCTAGAGGTTTGATGAGAATCATCATAATCTAAAAACTAGTCCAACTGTGCTGGTATCTGATAGCTAAGTTGTTACTAAAACATTTTGCATAGATTTTATAAATCAGTATGCAAAATGTTTTGAAATGTGGAGATTACAGTGCGTTACCACGTGGTAATACTTCTTCAGGGAAGATGAATTTTTCAGCAGGCTGGTCTTGAGGAGCCATCCAAGCACGAATACCTTCATTCAATAGCAAGTTCTTAGTGTAGAAAGTTTCAAATTCAGGATCTTCTGCAGCGCGGACTTCTTGAGATACGAAGTCATAAGCACGAAGATTTAATGCTAATCCAACGATACCAACACTGCTGAACCATAAGCCAGCTACGGGTACAAATAGCATGAAGAAGTGCAACCAACGCTTGTTGGAGAAAGCAATACCGAAGATTTGGCTCCAGAATCGGTTAGCAGTAACCATGGAGTAAGTTTCTTCTTCTTGGGTTGGATTGAAAGCTTTGAAGGTGTTTGCAGTGTTACCATCACCATCTTCAAATAAGGTGTTTTCTACAGTTGCACCGTGAATTGCACAAAGCAATGCGCCACCAAGAATACCTGCTACGCCCATCATATGAAATGGGTTAAGAGTCCAGTTGTGGAAACCTTGTAAGAATAGGATGAAGCGGAAAATGCCAGCTACGCCGAAAGTAGGACCGAAGAACCAGCCAGATTGACCCAATGGGTACATCAAGAATACTGATACGAATACGGCGATAGGACCAGAGAAGGCGATCGCGTTATAAGGACGGATACCAACTAGACGTGCAATTTCAAATTGACGGAGCATGAAGCCAATCAATGCAAATGCGCCATGTAGTGCGAGGAATGTCCATAGACCACCAATCTGACACCAGCGAGTAAAGTCTCCCTGTGCTTCAGGTCCCCATAGGAATAGTAAGGAGTGACCAACGCTCAATGCAGGAGAAGATACAGCTACGGTCAAAATGTTGCATCCTTCGAGGAAGCTAGAAGCTAAACCGTGGGTGTACCAAGATGATACGAAGGTGATACCTGTAAACCAGCCACCAACAGCCAAAAATGCGGTGGGGAATAGCAATAAGCCACTCCAACCAATAAATACAAATCTGTCGCGTTTTAGCCAATCGTCAAGGAGATCAAACCATCCTCTTTCGACTTCTTGCGACCTGCCCATTGCAATGGTCATATTCTTAAATCCTGCTTTAACTACGAGTATTTATATGGATTTGAAATTAGCTTAACACATCTTTACGTTTGACTTATGACAAAATACCTATATAGCTAAAGCCCTTGCTTGGAAAAGGTTTGAGGGCATTTACAAAGTATATTTATCCTACAAGAAATCTTAAAAAAGTGTTAAGGAGGTGTTGATATCCTCCCAAGGGAGTAAATACCAGTAATTTAATATATTTAGTTAACAATATAGCAGTACTAGATCAAGTCATTTTTAAAATGACTTACTGGGCAGAGACAAGTTCTAATACTGATGTTTATTGTCTAAGTATTTGTACTTATAAGTATTTATTTAAATAACTAGGCATAATTAAAAAACAAAGTCAAAACCTATGGCATAAGCGCAGTGTGTGCCATAGGTTTTGCTTTAATTGCACCTAGTTACTTAGATATTTGATTAAAATTTATTGAGGACTTAGTCGATCACTCTAGGACATGATCGCGATCGCACCTTTTTAATCAACCCTAGGGCAAGATTAACCTAAGCCTGTCGAAGGAATCCCGAAGTGTGTTTGGCTAGTTAACTTTTAGGTCAAGAGGTAATCGAAATGGTTCAGCAAACTAAAACAGAACAGCCTGAATTGTTGTTGCAAGTTGGCGATGATAATCGGGAAAATCAATTAGTCTTGGGAACTGAACAAGAGGCGATCGCTGATTTACCTCAAGATGAATTACCACTCCAGAAGCCGAAAAAAACTAAGCGATCGCTTTTACGTTGGATTGTTTACGGTGGTTTAGGGTTTGGCATCCTTGCCATAGCCCTGCCTGCTTTTTTAGGTCATCGGTCTATGTGTGGTGGCTACAAAGCCCGTAATGCTGAAGGCAAAACCTATGTGGGTAGTATGAATAGAGCGCAACAGGCTTTTTGGCTAGAAAAATCAGCCTTTGCTAATTCTATTCCTGCTTTAGATCTCGGTATACAAGAGGAGACGAGCAACTTTAAGTATGAGATTCATCGTTTGCCACTTGTGTCCTATCAATATGCAATTCCCAAAAACGACAAAGTGAAAGGTTTTGTTGGTGCGGTATTTGTGGTTGTACCTGAAGATACTCAAACTGAGAAAAAAGAGATTACTACTGTAGCCATCCTCTGTTAATCTCAAGGAACAGGATTGCAAGAAAAGTTGTCCAAGCCATCATTGCAAAACGGGAAACCAACCTGTCCTGAAGGAACGCTTTCACTAAACTAAATCTGAGGTTTACCAATGAATAGTTATGTCAATTATCGTTATCGAGACTTTCAGAATCAATCATTTCAAAGTGAATTTCGTAAAGGTGAAGATAAGACCGCTGACTTTACAGGCGCGAGATTGAAAGGATGTGATTTTCGAGGAACGGGGCTAACAGGTGCTGATTTCTCAGAAACAGCGATCGCAAAGGATGAAAAAAACTTCCAAAAGCAATGCATCAATATGTTTCTGCATATCATTTTGGGAATTCCTCTAGGATTAGCAGCTTGGTCCCTAGGTCGATTCGTGCTTATAGGCTGTGGTGGTGAGGTCTCAAATCCCTATGGATGGTTGACAAATCCTTTTGTCTGGATATTTGCATTTGCTACGGCTGCGGCAGTCTCTCAAAGAAGGATTTCTAATATTTACATGGGGCTAATTGGGTTAATGGTAATCGCCGCAATTAACTCTACAGCCTTGATGATAGTTGGGATAGGTGTGATGATTGCCGCCTTTGGGATGTCTATGTTTGGACTCTATCTGGGTTACAAAAAAGGGGCGATCGCGGTGGGTATGGTCTGGATGTCGGTGGGAGTATCTTCGGCAATTTCATCGGGCTATAGCTGGATCAAATACCAAGAAATTCATTATGCAATTTTGTTTGCTTTATTGGCGATTGTGCCTGCTGTTTTAGCGACTAGGGCTTTTAATCTCCATTTTGCAAAAGTCAAAATGTCGGCGGTGACTTCTTTTGATGATGCAGACTTAACAAATGCGCGATTTGTAAATGCAGTTTTAGAAAATTGTGATTTTTCAGGTGCAAACTTAGCAGGTATCGATTGGCATGGTGCAACCTTGAGAAATTGCAAGTTCCCTAAAGGTTATTCTCTAGATATTCAAGCGGCGATCGCTAAAAATCCTGAGATTATAGCTGTCACCAATTACGTCAGCCTCTAAAAAACAAAGTGAGTGGCAGTGCTTCCCGCCGCCATTCACTTTGAGGTTGGATACAATAGGCTATGAATATTTAACTAAGTAAGTTGTTTAAACTTAGGATGGGGTAGAGATCTTGTAACCCTTCATTTCTGGTTAATTGATGCGTTACGTTTCACTAACGTATCCTGCATTTAGAGCTACATTTAGAACAAAATTAGTGATTTGAATAATGCTGGAAATACCTAATGTTATTAAAGGAATAATAATCCTTATTTTTGTATTTATACCAATTGAAAAAATATTTGCCGTACATCACAAAAAACTATTACGTGAAGGTTGGTTTACAGATATTTGTTATTATTTTTCAGGCTATTTTATTGGTCATGGCACAACTAAATTATTAATTATATTTGCATTGTTTGGACAAGGTTCTATTCCCACCTTATCTGGCTTTGTTAGCCAACAGCCCCTTTTTCTTCAAGTAATCGTTGCTATATTTATTGGGGATCTTTGTTTTTATATAGTTCACTATTTAATGCATACCGTGCCTTGGTTGTGGAAATTCCACGCAATTCATCATAGTTCCACCCATATGGACTGGCTTGCGACTGTGCGTGTGCATCCTTTCGAGCAGATTTTGACCAAGGCTTGCCAAATGATTCCGCTTTATTGGCTCGGTTTTTCGACAGAGGCTTTGGCGATTTATGGAATTTTTTCGAGTGCGATCGCCTTTTTTATTCATGCCAATATTAGCGTCAGATTTCCAATTTTAAAATGGATTATTGTTACACCTGAATTTCATCATTGGCATCATGATCGTCATCCAAAACTATATGCTCAAAATCTGGCTGTACAGTTACCAATCCTTGATTATATATTTGGCACTTGGCATATGCCTAACAAAGAACTACCTAAACAATATGGAACAGAATTAAATATTAGGACTAACTATTTTAATCATTTAGTTTATCCATTTAATCATCTATTTAAAAGCAAGAAAATCTAATGGATAGACAAGCATTTCAACTAACAAAAAGCAACTTTAAAGAATTTATATCTACACGTAGATATTTGTTTCCTTTAGCTATAGTTGGCACAATGTTTGTCGTTGGTCTTGGGACTTTGAGTCTGTTGGCTTATCAACAGCAAATGAGTTTACCTGTATATTTACAAAGTTTTAGTACACCGCAAATTTCGGTCAATGCGTTGGCTAGTAGCAAGCTGAGATCTATAGTGTTAATCGATGTGCGATCGCCTGAAGAATATCAAGAGGATCACATTGGCAATAGTGAGCTTGTGCCATTAGCTGAAATTGAGATTGAGTTAGGAATTCAAAGGATTAAAAATATTGTGGAACGCTATCAAGAGCAAGCAAAAACTAAACCCACAATAGTTTTGTACTGTACTTCTGGTATGCGATCAATAAAGGCAAACAAGTACCTAAGCGATCGCGGCTATCAGGTTTTAACTTTGACAGGTGGCATTACAGCATGGCGTAAACAATTTACGCGATCGCAAGATTTGCAAGTTTTATCAGAAAAATAAAAAAGCGTCTCACGAGGCGCTTTTTTATTTTTTAAGTCGGGATGATAGGATTCGAACCTACGGCATCCTGCTCCCAAAGCAGGCGCGCTACCAAGCTGCGCTACATCCCGTTGCGAATTCCTATGTTACAACAGAAAGCGCAAAATAAGCAAAAATAATTCCCGAATATCCCCAAATTATTTTTATAATTAGGAAAACTACATTTTATGAGTTGGGAAAGATACGTAACCGCCGATTTGGTTCGGAACCGTAGCTTTCTGAGCGCAGTTGATAGTGCTCGACAAGTTCGTGCTGCATTCGGCGAATTATCGATGAACGGGGGAGTAGCTCAACGGGCTGACCTTTAGGGATGACGATTTGCTCAACGGCGAGTCGCGTTTCTTCGAGGGCTTCGATTTCGTCTTCGGAGTCACCGTAGGCAAACATATTTAGGTCAGTAATCGTATCGGCAGGGCTTTCATCGATATGTAAGATCCGTCTGAGCGCACGATTAATTTGAGGTAATGTGCTGGTTTTAATCGCGTGAATTGGAATTTGACGGGCTTCGGCAACTTGACGCACTTTAGAACTAGTGCGAATTTGCGATCGCAAAGCCAACACAATATCCGCCTCATCGAGATCCTTGGTGATTTCGATTGGTAAATTAATCGATTGAATTACCTGCTCAGTTTGATGGCGGCTGACTCCATAGAGATAAACATAGAGAGTCCCAAAGCGTTCTTGCATCGCTCCGTAAACATTGGCAAGTTCGTTAGCTTCCTCCTCTTCCTCATTGATATTGTCACTAGGGGGATTACTGTTCAATTTGCTTGTTAAATCTGCAATTTCAGAACGGTTTTGTACCTGCGGATCGAGAGGAATGGGTTTCATACGACCCGATGCTCGCCAACCCTTAATGACAGGATTCTTGACAATTTCAGGGTTTTTCGGCTTTTCGTCAGTGGTGGTCACTTCGCCTGCATCATTGACCGAGCGAATTTGGCGACCAGGATCGCGATCGCGCAGAAGCATATCAATGGTTGCTGCAACATCACTATGTACAGCCCAACGGTAACGTTCCCACATTTCCACAGCAATATCAAAGGTGGGCTGAGCTTTGCGTTCGAGGATACTCTTTTGAGGCAAGCCCCGCCGACGCATTTCTTCATCGCCGAGAGTGACGGATTGAATGCCGCCAATTAAGTCTGAAAGCGTTGGATTTTTAATTAAATTAGCCAATTGATTGCCGTGGGCTGTGCCGACTAGTTGCACGCCACGTTCAGCGATCGTTCTAGCGGCGAGGGCTTCGAGTTCTGTACCAATTTCATCGATGACGATCACTTCAGGCATATGGTTTTCCACTGCCTCGATCATCACTTGGTGCTGCAATTCGGGCTGGGAGACTTGCATCCTTCGCGCCCGACCGATTGCTGGGTGAGGGATATCACCATCACCTGCAATTTCGTTAGATGAGTCAATAATTACCACTCGCTTATTCAGGTCATCGGCAAGGACACGGGCAATTTCGCGTAGTGCCGTCGTCTTACCCATTCCTGGTTTACCTAGCAATAAAATCGATTTGCCTGTTTCCACTAAATCACGAATCATGGCGATCGTCCCGTAAACGGCTCGACCGACGCGACAGGTCAGACCAATAATTTCGCCTTTGCGGTTACGGATTGCACTGATGCGGTGCAGGGTGCGCTCAATTCCTGCACGATTATCGCCGCCAAATTCGCCCACTTGTTTGACGCAGATTGCTAAATCTTCTTTGGTAATCGGGTCATCGGTTAAATATTTGGTGCTATCAAAATACCTTGCTTCGGGCAATCTGCCTAAATCCATCACAATTTCGACAAGTTGTTCTAACCCGCCGCAGAGTTCTAGGCTATTTTTGATGCGTGGTGGCAGAATATCGAGAAGTTGCTCGAGGTTGTCAGTAACTTGCTTGCGGATGGAGTCCATTAGGCTTTTTAAAGGTTTTACGGTTAGGTTTAAGTGCTAAAAGTGCTGCAAAGCAGCACTTTTAGCTTTGTTTAATTCATGAAACTAATTGCTTGGCGATTTACTCAGCGATCGCTATTAATTTGAACTTTGGGATAACTACATTGTAATCATTACCAAGTTTAATTTCAGTAGACCTCTTGCAGAACTGAAAATATGTTAGATTTATGAGCTTTGAAATTTTACATTAGCCCTAATAATTCTTTGCTTTTTTCTCTCCCTTCTAGTCTATCCTTACCTCTAGATCACTACCAGATAATTTAGATAAAATCTCTCAGGTTGTGCGTGTGCGGATTCTGAGGAAAATCCAATGGTTGAGCATTAATTTTTAAAAGATTTCTGCGCTGCCATTGACCATTGACGATTCAATTTGCCTTGATATTTTGGTATAAAGTAAGTCCGCCAATTCAAGTATGAAATGCAATGCTTCAATTACAACATCTACTAGCAAAGAAACAGTCCAACGTCCAGAGGTTAATAGCTTCATGGTAATAGTTGATGGTTTTGCACCTTCTGGGAGTTAACAACTCCATCGGATATCTAGAGATTGAGTACATTGAAGTATGGGGGGGCTACCCAATTTTTTCGATAAAAAGAGATGTTTTGCAAAGCAAAACATCTCTTTAAATTTAAAAAGTTTAGGCAAGTAACTGCTTAGCGCGATCGCTAATTGCCTGAGCATTCATGCCATTAAAATCAAACAACTGACCAGCCGAAGCAGTAGTTTCACCACGCTTCCATGAGAAGACATCTCGCCTGCTATTGCTACGAAGCATCACAGGCTCCAGCATTGCTGAAGCACCACCAACAACACCAATGAGAGCATCGCCTCCAAATAGTGCTTCAAAATCAGCATCATTAAGGAACTTGCCATCTGGCTCAGAACAAGTATCCCAAGCCACATCAGCTGACCGATAGAGGCAACGGGGGCTAACAATAGAAACAATCTTAGAACCGATACCTTGCTCGGCAAGCTTCTGCACTGCTTCGTATACAGGTAAGAGCATCATGTCGCCAATCACAGCAAAGACTACCTTCTTACTGCCTGCGATTTCTTGCAAAGCGATCGCGCCATCTACGAGAGCTTGGCGATTTTGCTCGAAGGTAGTACGGATGGGCAAAGGAGATTTACTGGCGGTAATGACCACACCTTTATTGACTGCTTTCAGCGCCCATTCATAACAAACTTGAATGCTATTGGCATCTGGTGGGAAAAGAGGGAAGACATTGCCATTCCGCATCATCGATGCAAAATAGCCTTCGATTTCAGGACGTTGATGTGTCCAGCCATTGCGACCTTGCTCCAAAGCACCTGCAGTAAATAAACACACAGTCGCAGGAGTGGGGCGACGTAGCTCTGCCATCGCCTGAGTCACAGTCTGCCAAATGGGGAGACCATTAATCGCGAAGGATTCATAGGAACACCAGAGAGTGCGGCTACCAAATAGCGCTAAGCCAGCCGCTAAACCAGCACAGGCATCTTCATTTAGAGGTTCGTAAACCTGTCCACCAGGAGCTTGGTTATAGAGATCATCGGTAGTAGGGTGATTGATTTTCAGCGCTTGGTTGATATTGGCAATCCCCGAAGCTTCGTTACCATCGGCATTGGTGACGATGAAACGCTTATCGGTCTTTCCAACATAGCCAACTAAACGTCCCATTGCGGTTGTGGCAATTTTCGCTTCGCCGCCAATGGCATATTCCTCTAAGGGCAAGGTTCCCAAATCTGTTAGAGGTATTGCGGATTCAGTAACAGCAGTTTTAGAAGATGAACCACCACCAGCCCATTGCAAGTTGGTGCTGACGGTTTGCCATGCTTCAGGATTGAGGGCGCGAGATTTTAAACCACCAACCACATCAGGATTATCGAGGGTGTGATGGGCATAGAGGTTATGGGATTTTGCACCACGAGCGTGAACACCTGCTCCCTTAAGTTGTTTGATAATAAATACAGTCAGCTTTCCACCAAAGGCAAGTTTAGCGGATTGATCTGCACCAACGAGAACTGCTTCGGTAAAGGCAAGACGTTGTTTCAGAGAGAAGGCAGTACTATCGACATAAGCACCTGTTTGATTTTGATCATCAAAATCTTTGGCATCAACCAAAATTACTTCATCAAAGCCATTGCCTTTCCAGAAAGCGATCATCTCGGCATTAGTTTTAGTGGAAACCATGCTGTGATGCTCTTGGCTATAGCCGTTCCATACCAAAATTGGTACAAAATTGGTAACTTCAGGATAAGCAGTATGAAAATGGGCGATCGAGCTAATGGGATAGGGTTCACCTAGTCCACCATCACCGATTGTGACAGGGAATAATTTATCGCGATGCAACAAAGCACCTGCCATTGCGAAATGTTGTCCCTGTCCTAGAGGTCCCGCAGGAGCAAGAATTCCAGGAATATAGCCCGACAAGTGACCAAGTAAGCCATGTTTTTCACGGTAGCGATCGCGCATTTGAGCAACGGTATGAATCCCCATATCTTCGAGCGAGCGATCTAAAAACATGGCGCTATAGTAACCAGGTGCATGGTGTCCTACTTCCGTTGGCATATTCTTATGACCGAGCATATAGAACGCGGCAACAGCTTCAGCACTACTGGCAAATCCACCAGGGTGTCCTGATGCTTTGCTACCTGTAATTTGTAAGGTGAGATAGCGCAAAGCATCAGCAGCTAGTAATGTTTGAAAAACCGATGCGCGATCGCGAGGATCGGTCACACCAGATTGATCAGGACTAAGGACTGGAATCCGTCCGAGCTCGTCGAACCCCTCCAACGGTTCACCAAAGTACTGAATGCCTTCGCGAAAGTCATCTTTGAAAGCGGGAGTGGCTGCGTTTGTGGTGTTAGGGGTTGCGACCATAAGTTTTGTAACCTTAGAATGTGACCTTAATGTGTCCAGAATAGAAATTTAGCTATGCGATCAGTAGAGATTAAGAATTGTTGAAATTTTCTCTAAGATTCATTTTAGTATGTACTGGTGACAGAGCATCTATTCATCAATAAATGGAAGATTCAGCTACCCAGTCTCAACACCAAATTTCTTGTCTAATAGCTCCACCGCACAACATCTAGAGCAATAGTTGAGCAGATCTTTCCCTTAGTAATATGGACAAATCGATTAACATCTTGCTTATTGCGTTTTACCACAAAGGGAAAATATGATTCGGTACATCCCCCAAAGATAAAAGGCATCGGTTTGCGCTGCCTTTTATAGCGTTTACCAGTCTTGTGAAGTACAGGTTTGGGTAGTCATGCAATTACATTGCATGACTACCCAAGTTTGTTTCCCCGTAAACAAACCTATGAACCTCGATTGATTGAAAAATGCTATAAGCAAGCACAAATTGCTGTCCTGATCAAAAATTCAAACTAAAAATATTGCAAAAAATTTACATCAGCTATGTTATATTAGCGAAACGGCAGCTTGGCTCAGGTGGTTAGAGCGACGGTCTCATAATCCGTAGGTCCCGGGTTCAAATCCCGGAGCTGCTATAAATATAAAAAAACATCGGTGTTATATGCCAACGCCGATGTTTTTTGTTCATGATAGTATGTAGACAATTTACTCCCTAACGCAAAGGACAGGATTATGGGATTACTCGATCGCATTGGTATGGTGGTCAAGTCCAATGTAAATGCAATGGTTACGGCTGCTGAAGATCCAGAAAAAATTCTGGAGCAATCAATCATTGATATGCAAGAAGATTTGGTGCAATTGCGCCAAGCTGTCGCGCAATCAATGGCAGCCCTCAAGCGCCAAGAGCAACAATATAATCAAAGTACAACTCAAGCCCAAGAATGGGAAAAGCGAGCAATGCTAGCCCTCCAGAAGGGAGATGAGAATCTAGCAAGGGAAGCGCTCAGTCGCAAGAAAACCCATGCAGATGCGGCGGCGACTTTAAAAGTTGGATTGGATCAACAAACAACCCAAGTAGATACTCTCAAGAAAAATCTGATTGCGATTGAAGGCAAAATTTCTGAGGCAAAAACCAAGAAAGAAATGCTTAAGGCAAGATTGCAATCGGCTAGGGCTCAAGAAAATCTCAACAATATGTTGGGCAAGGTAAATACTAACTCTGCTGCTGCGACTTTTGAGCGCATGGAAGAGCGTGTATTAATGGCAGAAGCCAAGGCAAGTGCAAGTGCTGAACTTGGTATGGACAACCTCGAATCACAGTTTGCTCAGCTAGAAGCTGGTAGTGGTGTCGATGATGAACTCTCGGCTCTCAAAGCTAAAATGCTCTCTAGCAGCCCTGCTCCTCAAGGAGCCTTGCCTCCATCGGACGCACCAAAGCAAAGTGTTGGTGCAGCTATTGACGCTGAGCTGGAAGCGCTCCGTCGTCAAATGGGTAATTAGTTTCAATCTCTCAATATAATCTCTCAATATAAAGGTATATCTTACGTCCTTGTTATTGAGAGATGTCCTACCGATGTTCTGTGGACAAAACTCCGATGCCACTACAGAACATCGTTTTTTTGAGTAACTAGAAATAGCGATTGCTCTAAGTTTTAAAGTTCATCGAACCTCTATCAAGTCACTTCTCCCAATGCAAGCAATCCGATCTTGCTCAGGGATAAATAAAAAAACATCTTTACCAGAAATATTCACACAGTAACCTACCCAGCCCATACTAATGTGGCGGAATTTACGATTATTTAAATAGGGATTATTGTTATTCAAGGGGAAACTCCTCTGCCCAGAATCGAATCGTTAAATATTTTAGGAAATCTGGGATTATCATTACCTATATATAAGGATTAATCTTAATAATTCTACATTTGACAATAGTAATCAAAACGCTGAACTGATTGGCATTTAATGAATTGAGGATGATGACTTTTACCAATGCGATCGCTATCACAATGTCATCAACAAATTAAGCAGATCTACAGTCTGTTAAAATGAACCGAGGGATATTTTTGAAAGTATTGTGCAGTAAAGCTTTCAAAAATATCTCTCAATGACAAGTCAGTATAAAGAATTTCGTCAAAGCAAAATCTGGAGTATGAAGCACTGCAGCTTTTGCAAGTTTAAAAATTTGTGATCTTGGGAGATTAGAGAATGATTGCGAGTAATAAAAATGCAATCAACGCAATGTAGGATTTAACCATCAATTCGCTAATAGTAACTTCCATAATTTTCTTATTCATTCACTTTACATCTTGATGTAAATAGTATCCAGCTTTCTGAAGGTTAGGAGGGTGATTTAGAACGCCATATTTAAATAAATTACTCACAGATCTACTGTGATTTCTATCACTTAAAAGATGTACCAATAAAAATTTTCTACTAAGTTTATAGCGTTGACCAGTCTGGTCAACGCTATACAGCCTATTGAGGCTTTGAGTAGTACAGCAATATTTTTGAAAGTGTCGCGAAGCGACACTTTCAAAAATATTGCTGGGGTTTAAGTAACGTCAGTTTGGGTTAAGCTGGCAAATCCTGTCTCAAAGCCTGTTTCAAATTATCCCGAACTCGCGTTACTTACCACCTAAAGCAATTAAGGCTAAGAAGCTACCACTATTCCATAAGCAATGTAATAGCATAGAAGAAAGAAGATTTTTTGATCGCCAATAGACAAATCCCATTACTATTCCCAAAACACTAAGGGGGAAGATATCTGCAATATTCAAATGGGCAAGTGCAAATAAAAAGCCGCTAGCAGCGATCGCTCCCCAAACTGGTAAAAACCTGGTCAGTGAAGGTAATAAAAATCCGCGAAATAAGTACTCCTCAAAAAACGGTGCAGCGATCGCTAAAGTTGACCAGAGTAGGAACTTTGGCAAAATATTTTGGCTTTCTGTCAAAATTGGTAATAGAGGATTGCCACCACCTTGACCTTGGAGAAACTTTTGGCTGATCACAGAGACAATTAGCACCAGTGGCACGGCTGCGAAATACCCACCAATTCCCCATGTCAACCAATGTGGCGAAGTTAATTTAAATCGGAACCAACCTTCAGGCAAGGGACGATAGCTAGCGAGACTAAATCGTAAAATCGGCAACATTGGGATCACCGAGACTGTATAGGGAATTAGTACCAATAGAGCCTGTAATGTAAAATCTTCGCTAACTCTTGATTCAATTCCTAATAGCTCAAAGATTAAGGGTAATACTAACTGAGTAATTAAGCAAAAAGCTGAAAACCATAAAACCATCACTTCCCAGATCGTCTCCATTCCCCAAGGCACTTGCCAATTAATTTGATTGGAAGTTTGACTAGTTTCACTTTCTGATTGAGAATCTAATTTGGTATAAAAGGGAGAAGATTTGCGAAAGAAGATCCACTGAACTATGAGTCCTAACCAGAGTACAACGCCAATACTACCACCGATTAGAGGAATAGAATTGACAATTACAAGGCGTTTAATAGCTTTATCTACAGCAATTTGAGCCTGTTGGGAGAGGTTGCTTAATTCTGTATTTCTTTGTTGAGCTTGATAGAGTTTAGTGAGTGCAACTTGTCGATACCAACCATCGAGAGTATTCCTAATCTGAGTTTCCGCATTAGGGAACAATATAGTTGGATCTGACCATAATCCTTGAAGGATTTGGGAGGTTAATCCGTAGCTGGTCATAGATTCTCCCTCAACCTGTTTAACATTTGACCATGTAGCGATCGCGCCTTGAATATCTCCCGTTTGGATCTGGAGCAATCCTGCTCTCATACTGATCTCGCTGATAGCATCTTGCTTTTTTTGGAGTTGTTTCGGAATAGATTGAGAATCTGCGCCACTCATATCTTGGGAAAGCCGCTCAAGAGCAGCTTTATTAGCTTGTAATACCTCTTGATAACTTCTAAGAGACTGTATATAGATATCTTGAGGATCTCCATCGCTAATTAGCGATTGTAAGAAATCTCCTGCAAAATGATCCTGTTCTTGATTAACTGATTGCGTCGCTTGCAAAATTAAATCTGTTTGTAGCAAATCTAATTTTGTCTGCTCTTGTGAACTATTCCAACTTACCTGCAACGTCAGGATAATAAAAAAAACAGACAGTAAGCTAAGAATACTTAATAGTAATGATTTCGCATTCCAAGATTTATCGTTTAACGACTGAGAATCCATTCTTTTATTTCTTTAGTTTTAGGCAATAGGATAAGACAATTTAAAGTTCATCCTATCATTTTGCGCTTGTAAACCGCAAACCAACTATTCCACCAATAATTAAGCTAATACAGATAAATCGCATTAAGTCACGTGGCTCTCCTAAAAATACAGAACCAACGATCGCTGTTCCGACAACACCAATACCTGTCCATACAGCGTAGCCAGTGCCAATGGGTAAAGTTTTTAAGGCTTGGGCAAGAAGGATAAAACTGGCTGCAAGTGTAGCAACCGTAATCAGACTAGGAATAGGCTTCGTAAAGCCATTGGTATATCTCAAACTACTCGCCCAAACAACTTCCAATAGTCCCGCAACAATTAAATTAATCCAATCCATTATATTTTATATTTCTCTAAATCTTTTACAACGCTCTGCAAAGCCTAATTTCTAGCTCTCAATGATAATGAACTCATCACGACGCTTACAGAACTCAATGCCATTGCTAAACCTGCAATTGTAGGGTTGAGAGAGATGCCAAAACTGGGATAAAGAAGCCCTGCGGCAACAGGAATTGCCAAGGTGTTATAGGCAAAAGCCCAAAATAGATTTTGACGGATTTTGTTGAAGGTAGCGCGACTGAGTTCGATCGCAGGCACAACATCACTCAGTCCATGACGCATCAACACAATATCCGCAGTTTCCATTGCCACATCGGTTCCTGAACTAAGAGCAATACCAACAGTGGCACTGGCGAGGGCAGGGGCATCATTAACCCCATCACCGACCATTGCTACACGCTGACCTGTGGCGAGTAATTGAAGAATTGCCTCAGCTTTACCATCGGGTTTCACTTCCGCGATCACCCTTTCAGCAGGAATTCCTAGCTGATTAGCGATCGCGATCGCCGTTTCCTGACGATCGCCTGTGAGCATCCAAACCTGTAAGCCCATCACTTCAATTTGGCGGACAACTTCAGGAGCTTCTGGTTTAAGACGATCACGAATAGCAATTATCCCCAAGAGTTGGTGATCAACCGCTACAAAAATCGGTGTTTTACCTAACTGGGCTAACTGTTGCGATCGCTCTTCAATTTCACTGCAAATTGTCACTTGGCGATCTCCTAACCATGCAGCATTACCCACTAAAACTGTTTCACCAGTTGCAAGTAAGGCTTCCACACCACAACCAGCAACAATTTGCGAAGATTGGGTTGGTAGTAGCTCAATGTTTAGCTCTTGGGCTTTGATGATCGTTGCTGCCCCGAGAACATGGTTAGCACCAACCTCAGCACTAGCCGCTAATTGCAAAGCCCTGAGAGCCGATGTCGGTACTTCCCGATCAGTCAGACTTTTGAAAGTAGTTTGATCGATCATTCTGTGCCCAAACACAATTAAGTCATTGGTGATCACATCTGTAACTTCAGGTTTACCCGTTGTCAAAGTCCCTGTTTTATCAAAGACAACGGCGGACAATTGATCAATCTTCTCTAGACTTGCCCCACCTTTGATTAAAATTCCTTTTTCTGCGCCCATGCCCGTACCGACCATAATTGCTGTCGGTGTGGCTAAGCCCAAGGCACAGGGGCAAGCAACTACCAAAACGGCGATCGCTAAGCGCAAACTAAACACGATTTCTGCATGGAGCAGTCCATACCAAATGAGAAAGGTTAATGCTGAGATTGCCATCACTGAGTAAGCAAAATAACCTGCTACGCGATCAGCTAAGTATTGAATCGGAGCTTTACTTGCCTGTGCTGACTCCACCAAGGACACAATCTTTGCTAAGGTCGTGTCAGAACCAGTTTGTAAAACTTGGACGGTAATCGCTCCCGTCAAATTCAGGGTTGCCCCTGCGACTCTTGCGCCGACTTGTTTTGCGACAGGCATCGATTCTCCTGTGAGCATTGACTCATCAACACTGGAACTACCCGCAATAATTTCACCATCGACAGGGATTTTTTCGCCAGCCCAAACCATGATGCGATCGCCAACTTGTAAATCTTCCACAGCGATTGAAACCATTATCTCACCATCTTTAGAGTTGACTAATAGTCTGGCATTAGCAGGCTGTAATTCCATTAATGCATGAATCGCCTTGGAGGCTTTGCCCTTCGCCCGTTCTAATAAACCCTGTCCTAATAGCACGAATCCTAACAGCATCACAGGTTCTTCAAAGAAACATTGCCAACCTAGCTGCGGTACATACAAAGCGATCGTGCTTGCTAAATAGGCGGAAATCGTTCCCAGTCCCACCAAGGAGTTCATATTTGGAGCTCGATACCACAATGATTTCAAACCATCCCACCAGATTGGGCGACCAACCCAGCCGAGTGCCACAGTCGCGACTAACCAATGAGCATACATATTGCCTAGGAGTGGCAGATCCACCATTCCAATTAAGCCTAAATGTCCGACGATCGCTAAAATCACTAACAACGCAGGAATGGCTACCTCTCGACTAATGCCAAGCCAGAGCGATTGCGGGACGGTTGCATTGATGGATTTGCGCCTTGATTGGCGATCACTTTGATCAATAAACTCTGCCGAAAAGCCTGCCTTCGCGATCGCGTCAATTAACTGCGGGGCAAAATCCTGTGGTGTCGCTTCACCGCTATAAACGACAGTTGCTTTCTCAGTTAATAAATTGACACTTGCAGCCTTAACTCCTTCACTGCCAAGTAAACGCTTTTCTACAACTGCCACACAACCCGCGCATTTCATGCCTGTGATTGCTAAAACTAAAGAGCTAGAGGTCACAATAGATGGCGAATTTGTTATTTCTATTGTTTGAGTTACTACCACAAACTTGCATCCCAAATCTACAAAAATTCTCAAAAGTTCCAATATCGAATGAGTGAATACCCATTAAAAAACAATAGCAAATTGTCATGGGTAATCTAGCTAGTACTAAAAGCTGATAGCCACATCTCAATACATAGGGTTAGGATATACTTAAATTTAGTAAAGTTATTTAGTTAATTCTGATTTAACTTCCTGATAAAATTGTTAGCCTATTATTGTCTTGCTCATTATGTGTGACTGTTTAGCTTAAAGGTAGGAGTATGCGAAATAGTAATAATTATTCTCCTAGCTATTACCTAACTCAAGGTATAACAGTATTTAGACAAGTACATTTAAGCTTGAATTCCGCTAGATTTTCAGGCTTACACTAATGGTTCAAAGTTCTCTGACACTGAGTTAGCTAATGCCCATTTCTGACAGCGAGTTTTCTATTCATTTTTGGGGTGTACGTGGGAGCATCGCGACCCCTGGCTCAAGTACTGTGCGCTACGGTGGAAATACATCCTGTGTAGAAATGCGTTGCCAAGGTCAAAGACTAATTTTTGATGGTGGAACGGGGATTCGAGTATTAGGTCAGTATTTACTCAAACAGATGCCGATTGAGGCAAGTATTTTCTTTACTCATAGCCATTGGGATCATATCCAAGGTTTTCCTTTTTTTACTCCTGCTTTTATCAAGGGTAATCTTTTTAAAATCTATGGCAAAATTGCTCCTACGGGACAAACCATACAGGATCGTCTAGAGGAACAAATGCACCATCCTAATTTCCCTGTGCCATTGCGAGTTATGGGTTCCTGTCTGAAGTTTTTTGATGTGGAAGTTCCCAGCATCATCGAGATCGGGAATGGCGTAACGGTGGAGTCAGGGATACTCAATCATCCTGGAGAGGCGACAGGATATCGAGTCAGTGTTGGCGATCGCTCAGCAGTTTATGCCACGGATACGGAACATTTTCATAATCATATCGATCAAAATCTTGTTCATCTTGCTCGCAATGCCGATGTTTTGATTATGGATGCCACCTATTCTGATGAGGAATATTGGTCAGTCACTAATCCTAAAACTGGTTGGGGGCATTCGACTTGGCAAGAGGCGATCAAGGTCGCTGAGGCAGCAAATGTCAAAACCCTAGTAATTTTCCATCATGATCCTCTTCGTAGTGATGATCAATTAGATGAGTTTGAAGGCTTAGCGAAAGAAAGATTTGCGGGAGCAGTAATGGCGAGAGAAGGGATGTGTATTTCTATTCCTATTCGCACAGATGCTAAGCCTTTAGTTAAAGTTTAATCTTAATAAGGCTAGTCGGCGCATCGCGCCGCCTAGCCTTATAGTGTTCCTTAAAGCAAATCTTGAATTATTACTGCTATTTACGTGAACCTCGGATTTTCCTCATAAAGTATCTTGGATCTCTTGAGTTAATGCTTGTTCATTTTAGCCTAGGCAGTTTTATCAAATGTATACAGTTTTAGAAGCGATCGCAACTGCCAACCCACCTTATAAACGCACCCAGACTGAAGCCGCCGACTTTATGTTACAAACCGAAAGTTTATCGGTGGCAATTAGAAAAAGAATTCCTGCGATTTATGCAAATTCTGGTATTGACTATCGCTACAGCTGCATTCCTGATTATGGTGGCGATCTTCAGAATTTTGAACTCTATCCCCCTAATTGGGAACTCAAACCTACACCAACTACCTTTAGCCGTAATCAAATATATGCAATCTATGCACCAAAACTAGCTATACAGGCAGCCGAACAAGCGATCGCGCAGGCAAAACTTACGGCTCAAGAGATTACGCATCTGATCGTCGTCAGTTGCACAGGTTTTTCGGCTCCAGGGATAGATATGCACTTAATTAAGCAATTGGGGTTGCCCGATACGATCGCTCGCACGATGATTGGATTTATGGGCTGCCATGCTGCCTTTAATGGATTAAAATCTGCCCATGCTATTTGCCAAAGCGATCGCCAAGCTAAAGTCCTATTAGTTTGCGTTGAGTTATGTTCCTTGCATTTCCAAGTTGCCGATACCCTCGAAAATACAATTATCAATGCCATTTTTGCCGATGGTGCAGCAGCAGCGATTCTTGCCTCACATCCATTTGCGGAAGCAGAGGGAAAGCTTGCCTATACCGATGGATGTAGTCTTTTGATTGAGAATACAGAGGAGTTAATGAACTGGACAATTGGTGATACGGGTTTTCTAATGGGCTTATCGCCAAAAGTTCCTGAAGTAGTTGCGGCTTATTTGCCTAATTATTTACAAACGTTCTTAAATAAACACGATCTCACGCAAAAAAATCTTGATTTCTGGGCAATTCACCCAGGGGGTAGAAAAATCATTGAGCAAATTCAAGCAATTTTTGCCTTAAGCGATCGCATGGTTGCTGATTCCTATAATGTTCTGCGGCAATATGGCAATATGAGTTCGCCAACAGTTCTATTTATTCTCAAAGAGATATTAGCCAAGCATCAAGCAGGAATTAGAGATCGCTCTAATTCTCCTTTTCATCATGGAATTGCCTTAGCCTTTGGACCTGGACTATCCATTGAAGGTTGTTTATTTCAATCCATAGGATAGGCGGCACAAAGTGCCGCCTATCCTACTTCATCACCCTAAGGGAGAATATCTATGCCTTCATTTCAAATCCGCACCGATCAAGATGAATTGATGGATGATTTCACAATTCAGGATGAACGCCTGACGGATGCTTTAGAACAACTGCGCCCAATTAATCAACTCTTGGGTGGCTATGCAACTACGATGGAAATTATTGCTCCTTTTTTGAGAGCAAAATCGCGATCGCATCCAAATCAAACGATCCGTATTCTGGATTTAGGTACGGGTATTGGCGATTTTCCTGAATATATTGTGCGGTGGGCAGCAACGCAATCCCCTGTGATTAATGTCGAAGTTGTGGCGATCGATGCTAATCCCGTAACGGTGGACTATGCCCGTTCCGCCTTACAAAAGCGTTTACCGTCAAATTTGCAATCAAAAATCAAAGTGGAAGTTGCTGATGCTCTGGCACTTCCCTACGATGACGGTGAGTTTGATATTGCGATCGCTGCCATGTTTTTACATCACTTTGCCCATGAGAATGCTGTGCAAATTGTGCGATCGATGCAGCGTGTATCCAAACAGGGAATTCTGATCAATGATTTACATCGCCATCCCTTCGCTTATTACGGCATCTATGCCCTTACAAGGCTGTTGCCTGCGGTAGATATGGTGCGGAATGATGCACCCCTTTCTGTTTTGCGCGGATTCAAATCTCCTGAATTAAAAAGCATCGCCGAATCCGCAGGTTTAAGCAATTTTTCTCTCAAGTGGCGCTATGCCTTTCGTTGGGTATTAAGCACAATAGTTTCAGTCTGAAAAAGATCATTATTTCCAAAGTCTATTTCTAGTGCGCGATACCCTTGCAATTGACCAAGAAGTTTATGAGAAGAATATGCTCCACAAAAATTTAACGGATCTACCTGCATCAATGGCTTGATGACATGAGTAAAGTCTTCTAGCAGTTCGATGGGGAGTAGTGGTAAATCTTCCTTGATGACGAGATTGTCAATCTGCAATTGATATTTGCTTTTTACCACGTTTTTTCAAGTGTTTATTAATTGCTTCAATATCAATTTCTGCGTTAACTTCGCCAATAATTGTGTAGTTGCTAGGATTATCGAATCTATCTAATTTTTGGACTGCCTTAGCTTCAGCAGAAATAGCAATCACAGATTCTCTCTGTAATTTTTCAGCGATCGCATCGCGTATCCATTCAGTTCCTTTTGCCTTGACGATTTCAAGCTGACTTACAGGAACTCGTAAACCGATTACTTGTTTAGCGAGTGGTTCATCCCGCAAACTGGAAAATCTGCCATGCTCGTTTATTCCAGCACCATTAACCTGTTTCATAAGGCATCTATCTTTAAATAGTACATCGACAGAAATATATACGCTCACGCTGATTTTGCATAGTTCTCTTCTCTGGGCATCACGCTTAACGGCATTCCCAAAGACATGAAATCTGCCGAAGCGTTAGCTAATAAGAGCGACGATCGCACTCGTAAAGAATTTGAAAAATGGGCAGTGCTTACCTACTCTAACAATCGCGCCACCATCAACCAAAAGAAAGGTGCAGACAAAGGCATTGATGGCATCGCTTATTTTCGTAGTGAAAAAGACGAGCCTGAAAAAATTATCTTGCAAGTCAAATCTGGCAAAGTTAAATCAGGCGATATTCGTGACCTGCAAGGCACAATGACCCGTGAAAGTGCGGTAATAGGCGTATTCATTACCCTGCAAAAGCCCACCAAAGACATGATCAAAGAAGCCAAGGAAGCAGGAATTTATAAAAGTCAATACATGAGCGCCTCCGTCGATAAAATTCGGATCGTCACCGTCCAAGAAATCATCGAAGACCAAAAACGCCTTGATATTCTCCTTGCCCTAGAAGTCTTGAAATCGGCTGAAAAACAAATGGAAGTTAAGCAAGGTACGCTAGATTTGGACTAAATTACGATTTAGCGACCATCTCATAAACCAAGCATTTGTTTGACTTCATTTAAGGCGATCGCTGGTTGACTATGTTCCTCTTGCTTAGCGGCTCTCAAATCTTGTAAATCTTGAAAGTCTTCCAGCATCTCCTTAATAGCCAAAAACTGTTCATAGGGAATTACCGCAAACATCGGCTTACCGTCTTTCGTAATCAATTCTGGATTTAAGTTAAGCATAAGGGAGTTTATTGGTAGGCTTTGTACTTCAAGCAGACAGTGACTACATCGTAAACTAAGTATCTGTTTAACATCGTTTAAAGTGATAAAGTGATCGCCATTTTACTTTTAACAACTAGCGATCGCCTCTTCATGTAAAAGCTATAATCGTTAACAATCTAGCAAACAATAGCAGATCGACAACTTTATGAACGCAGTTTCTTATGTTGAGGCACAGAGCAACTTAGCAAAAATGATCGATCAAGTATGTGACAATCATGATCCAGTAGTCATAACACGCCACCAACAACCATCCGCAGTGCTTCTATCACTTGAAGATTATGAATCTCTGGCAGAAACTGCTTACCTTTTAAAAAGTCGTAATAATGCTAAACGAATTTTTGAGGCGATCGCTGAATTAGAATCTGGCGGTGGTACTGTGCGGGAGCTGATCGAGTGAAACTTATTTTTTCAGAGCGTGCTTGGGAAGATTATCTTTACTGGCAAAAAACAGACAAAAAAATATTGAATCGAATCAATAGTCTGATTAAAGATATTCAACGAGATCCATACAGTGGTATTGGCAAGCCAGAAGCTTTAAAACATGGATTGTCGGGATATTGGTCTAGGCGTATCGATGATGAGCATAGGATTCTTTACAAGGTTGAAGATAATGCACTTTTATTAGTTCAGATTCGTTATCACTATTAAAATAAAACATGAATTATGACGCGATCGCGATTGGTGCTGGGCTATCAGGCTGTAGTGCTGCCATTCAACTAGCAAAACTTGGTTATCGTGTATTACTGCTAGAGCAAAGCCATTATCCTGTACACAAACTCTGCGGAGAGTTTCTTTCCGTTGAAGTTACCGCAGCATTTGAGAACTTAGGCATATTGGAACAGGTTCACAAAATCGGCGCACATCCCATTCATCGTGCTTACTTGACTACCTCTAGCGGCGCATCCTTTCGGAGTCCATTGCCTAGCACTGCTCTCGGTCTCAGTCGCTATCAACTAGACCTGATGCTATTTGAACGCGCCAAAGATTTGAATGTTACTTGTATCGACAATACTAAGGTTACAGGCGTTACAGGAAATCTTGCAGAAGGATTTAAGGTTAGTACTACTAAAGGAGAATTTTCTGGACGCTTAGTATTGGGAGCATTTGGGAAAAGATCTTCCCTCGATCGCACACTCAATCGTAAATTTATCGCCAAGCGATCGCCTTGGATTGCCTATAAAGGACATTTCACAGGGATTGATATTGGTGATGTGATCGAGTTGCATAGCTTCCCCAATGGTTATTGTGGGTTGTCACAAATTGAAACTGGGGAAATAAATGTCTGTTGGATTGCCCATGAACGAGTGATGAAAGGACCAACCCATCGAGATTTAGGTATTCCAGAATCTCTAGCGAAAAATCCTGTACTAGCCGATCGCTTTCTTCAGATGCAGCGAGTTTCGCCTTCTCTACAGGGCTTAAGCCAGATTAGCTTTGCGCGTAAGGAAAACTTTGATCATGATATTTGTATGATTGGTGATACGGCGGGCATGATTACGCCACTTTGTGGTGATGGTATGGCGATGGCTCTACGTTCAGCCGAAATAGCAGTTCCCTTGGTGAGTCAATTTCTCGAACAGCAAATTAACGCGATCGCCTTTAAGCAACAATATGCGATCGCATGGCAAAAGGAATTTCAAATGCGCTTGCAACTGGGGCGAATCATGCACAATTGCTTTGTGCAGCCCCCCCTTGCAAATATGGGAGTGAGTCTATGCCAGATGGTTCCCGCATTAGGTAATTGGATTATTGGCGCAACTCGTGGGAAACCGCAGCAATTACTCAAAACTAACTCTGCGAGTAATGCGCTCACCTAACGCAATGCCGACACCTGCAAGGAGAAAGGCGATCACTGTTAGTAAAATCGCATTTGGGGTGGAGAGCATCTCTGAGGATTTAGGAACGA
>Ga0209990_10000197_pt1 | contig 61785 bp, 80 predicted proteins | sample NOAtaG_6_FD_187304 | JGI IMG/M metagenome (GOLD analysis project Ga0209990, IMG submission 187304) | Freshwater lake microbial communities from Lake Erie, under a cyanobacterial bloom - NOAA_Erie_Diel5S_2200h metaG (SPAdes) (version 2) | ecosystem: Environmental > Aquatic > Freshwater > Lake ... | reverse complement strand
GTTTCCATAACGCTCGAATTCTTGCTCATAAGTATCAGGAAGATACTGATTCAAGAAATCAAAGTTTGTAATGTAGTTTGAAGGCAACGTAGCCTTCACTGAGCTAGGTGTAATTGCTACACCAGGACTCGCTTGTAATGTACCAGCCATTTTTTTTAGTTTTTAAACGGTTTTCTAATAATTAATCTATTACCGCGTTCTTCATCTATAACTCTGACCTGTGTACCCTGTTTTGGCGTTGGTGTCGGTGCCGTTCGAGTCATATCAATATTTTTAGACTCTTTAGCAATATCACCTACAGCCTCTGCTTTTCCTTTTTCATAAAAGTACTTAGCAAATTTGTCTGGGTTGTTTGCCACTGCTATAGCTTTATGAAAGGCCTCAGCGTCTTTAAGGTAACCATCTTCATTTAAAAACTTTGATATAAAGTCCATAATGTTTGACTGTTCCTTAATAAGGGTATTAGCATCTGCTGGTTTATATACCATCTTATTGCTTTCATCGATATTGAATCCGAAACCTTCGAATTTATCAGAAAACAATTCAGAAGTTTTGTCAGCAAAAAACTTCGACCGTTTCGCTTGCTCCTCCTCATGTTTAGAAGCGGTTTCTCTATAACTCTTAAAGCTTTCGTATGATTCCTTTTCTTCATCTGGAACAAATGTAGCCCTTGACTCAAGCGGCATTTTATATTGCTCCTTCTGCTCATCGAAATGTTTCTTAGCTTTAGTAAGTTCTTTTTTAAACGCTAATTTTTTTTGCTTGATTTCTTTTTCGTCATCAAGGTCCTCATCGTAACCAAACTTAAGACCTATCTCAAATTTAACATCATCTGGATCTAGGTCTGGGTTTTGTTCTTTATAGAACTCAAAAAGTAGCGTGTCTGGATCAGCATTCGAATAATCTTTATTTAATTTAATAAAGTCATCGATGTTTCTTCCAGTCTCTTTTTTGTACTTAAGAAATGCAGCTACATCTTCTGGAAGTTCTTCGTTCTGATTTCTCTGTTCGAATAACTCATCCAAAGAGCTGATCTCTCTGTTGTACCTTGTCTTAATATGTGAAAGAACGATGTTATCATCAATCTCTGGAGTAGGAGTTGGTTCTGTAGAAGTTTGTTCTGGCGTTTCAGTTTGCTCTTCGTTTAACTTATCCTCGTGCTCCTTTAATAGTTGCTCTTCAATTTCAACCTTTGACTTCTCTTCGAATTCAACGGCTCTTACTTTAAATTCTCCTTCCATTTTATTTAATTTATTTTTACAAAGTTAATAATTATATTTTACACATAATTTAATATGCATAATCGGTTAAAATCCGATTAAATGCATAATATTTTTTACATTATAATTCGCCAAAATGCATGAATTTTTACAATTTTGGCGGCTATTCATTTTTTGGAAAAGCTATAATTTAGTTTTATGCTTAACCTTTTTAGTTATAGGTACGTATACACTTGCCTCAATATTAAATTCAGCAGGATACTCAGATCCTTTAGACATAGACGTAGATACAGATAACGGTCCTCTTGATGCTGAAGCTCCAGCACTAATATCATAACCAGATCCTGGTGAAGATACACCAGAAGCAAAAGGTTTTACTTTTATTTTACTATTTCTCATATTATCTAGGTTCAAATGAATCCAAATCAAAACCATCTAATGAATCTTCATTTGATTCGAAATCCATAGGAGGTAGATTGTTCTTTCTCTGGTTAATCAGCTCAGACTGTCTGCTAGCTTGTATGTCAATACGTTTGTCTTTAGCCTTCTCCTTATCTTCCTCTCTCTTTTTCAATTGCTCTGCCTCCATGCCTTTTAATTGCATGTTGTATTGGAACTCTTGATCCATCAACTGACGCTTAAGATCTGCCTCTGCTTGTAACTGTTGTACAGCAAATTGCATCTCTGCTTGACGTAACTGTATTTTGGCTTGAGCTTCCATCTGAACAAGTTGAGCTTTTGATTCAGCAGCAGCTTGTTGAGACTGAATGTTTGACTGCATTTGCATTCTAAACTCCATCTCCTTTTGTTTTTGTTGCTGTTCTATCCTCTTCTTTCTCTTCATTTTAAGTAGCTCATTAGCCAACTTAATATTGCTAACCATTCTAATATCAATAGCATCTTCCAGATCAATGGTTTGTTGCTGAAGTGCGATTTGAATATTTGCCTCAAGGCGTTGTTTTTCTTCTTCATCTGGAGCTAGCTCAATAAAAATACCGAAGTTGTGTAAATATAAATCTTTGATATCCTCAAGTATAGCTACATTGTACTTTCCTATCTGCATCGCAAAATCTTCAGCGAAGTCAGCATATTCAAGTATGTCAGCTATTCTTATTGATATACATTCAGCCATTCTTTTTGTTACGTTTAAACCAGCGGTAAGTATGTGTCTAGTGGCTGTGTTGCTGTTTAGTGCAGCTAGTTTCTGAACACCAACAAGAGCATCTGGACTAGGAGTTGAAGCATCTCTAGCTTCATTTATTCCTGTCACGTCTCTGATCATATTCAGATTGTAATTATATACGTTGATCAATGCGGCCATTTTTGATTGACCACTATTTGAACTTAACTCTTGTATAGGAACTCTTCCGTTATTAAACTCGCCATCTTGTGTATAGCTTCTACCAATAACACTACCAGTTTGGAAATAAAGCTTAAGAGCATCCTCTGGGTTATAAGCAGCGCCAGTGCCAAGATCAACTTCATTTATACCATCAGCATCTATGAATACACCGTCTGGAACAACGCGAGCCATAACTTGCTGTAACTTTAAATGTGTTAGCTGTATCTGATCAGCAAAAGGTATCATCCTTCTCACAAGAGATTCTATGTTGCCTTTATACATCCTAGGTGCATAGGCAACATAATTAGGCAACGCCTTTTGTGTAGCAGATTTAGGTCGCACCATATTCTTCATCAGTTCCCATTTGACTAATATATTGGTACCTCCTACCAATATACCTTCATACCATGCGTCCCTTACAGCTTCTACTCTTTCAAACATCATTCCTTCCTCAACAGGAGGATTGAAGTTTCCGTCTTTTCTTATTACTCTCTCACCACCATTTTCTAACAATTTTTTCTTCCAGACAAAACGCATGTCTGTCTTGTAGTTAAAATACAATAGTGTAACGACCTCATTCAAAAATGCGTCGTCTTGATACTGTCTGATGATTGGAAAGTAGTCATACCAAGCAGAACTAGCGTTCTTTATTTCTTCTAGTTCTTCTTTAGTTAGATTTGGGTTTATCTTTAATAACTCAGTATAGTGTACTTGTTTTACTTCTCCAAAATAATAACAGTCAGAAAAGTCTGGCTTCTCTGTATAGCTATGAATCCAGTTAGCTGGATCTACGTAATCAATCTTAACACCGTCATTAATTAAGAACGTGTGTCTCATAACGCCTACACCAAGAGTAGTCATATCGTAGTCAAACAATCTCTTTAACTCAAGATAGTCGTTCATCTTAAGAACAGTGTCAATAGCAATCTCTTCTGCTATTTCTATAGACGGCTTGTACTTCATCTGCATATACAGAGAAAGCTCTTCATCATTTTCTGGAAGTTCTTCTGGATCTACATTATAAGCGTCTATACCGTATTCTTCTTTTGTCAACTCAAGAAAATCTTTAGCGACCATATCAGCCTCTATCATATCTTGAAATAAACTCTTTTTCTCAGCAGACATTACGTCTTGAGCTTCGGCCTTTATTTTAAAAAGCCTATCGTTCATTCCATTAACAACGATATCAACAAACTTAGGTATAATAGGAATTGGAGTCCAGTCTAAATTAAGCATAGACATGTCGCCATTTATAGCTAACTCATCCTTATACTTTTGTACTGGCTGTTCACCACGAGCATATAACCTCAATCGATGATACTCTCCCCATTGATCGTAAAATCGACATGTGTTGTTTTTTCTCTTAAACCATTCACCCTCTATAGCCTTTCCGACCCTTAGGCCGTATTCAATGGTTTGCTTCTCCTCATCTGGGACCAACGCATTGGGAAATTGACCTGGGTAAATTATAACTGATGGTTTTTTCTCCATTATTTTATTATTTCGCTTCTGCTTCCACGATTATCGTATTTTACAAATTTAATACTTATTTTTGATTCTTTTCTCTCTGGTAAAAACATGTAACGCTTGATCGCCATTAGTGCTAAACCAGAACTAATCGTGGCATCGTGCTTCGTTCTATCGTTTATATTAAACCTAGCCCAATCTTCTAAAGTTCTATTAAAATACATGGATCCTATAACGCCAGATTCTCTGTATGTACCCTCGTTATCAAAGCCTACATGCTCCTCTATGTAAGTGTTAATTACAGATGCATGAGCTTGCCTCATATCTTCTGATGAGTTAGGTATACCGCCTATCTCTATCTCAGTTTTAGACAACTTTGACTGATGTTTGTCTGGCCTGTTCATGGAGTATGCCCTGTATCCTCTGTTTTTAAAATGGTACAGCAGTCTAGCCTTGTTGTTTTCAGCAAGTATCGGCATACCATAAAACACACATGCCATAAGCACATCCTCGAAGAATATCTCAGCCGTTTGAGGTCTAGCTATGTACTCTAAAAAGAATTCATTGCACGGTACATTTTGCTCCATATGAAACGAAGTAACACCATGAAGAGCACCGTTAGAACCACCCCCACCAACAACACCAGAGATATCATAAGGGTCACAACCAAAAGCACCAAGGCTTTCATTACCTGGATAAAATTTTCCATTTCTTACTATTTTTCTATTTCTTAATTCTTGATTAGGTATCCATGAAACTATAAACCTACCTTTAGGATCTGGAGTCCAAATAACCTCGCTATCAACCTCTCCGTTCTTCCAGTGGAAATAACCCCTAGTTAAAAACTTCTCCTTTATTAGAGAGTCATTGTAGTCTATCTGTTGATATATCTTAGTTAAGTTAAATAATGAATGCTTAGACTCATCTCTAAATGCATGAGACTCAGTCCTTGGGTACTGTCTATAGAATTCATTAAGAGCGTCAGCATCAGATTTTAATGCGGCTACCTCGTTCTCCCACCAAGTAATAACGCCTTGAGTTATCATCTCACCATCTATACCCTTCACTGGTTTACTTGGATCTGTAAATACTGGCCATCCAAACTCATCGATATATCCTTCTACGTTCCACTCCATAGGAATGAATAATGAATACAAACCACTCTTTGTTTGATGATTTGCTGACCTTTTAGATATACTGCTGTCGTAGTATAAATCCTTAAAATTCTGACCACCTTTTGGAAGAGCATTAGACGTTGATCCCATCATACACTTACCTACTATCTTAGCTCCTAAACGAAGACACGTCTTTGTTACCCTCCAGTTGTTTAAGATGTTTTCTGGTTTCTCCCATTTTCCGCTATTCATGCTCAATGTGAAATCATCTAATATTAATTTTCTTTCATTGTCATTTTCTGCATCAACTTGTATTCCAACATATTCACCTAAACCTATATGACTTACACTTACTTTATTTCTTCTTCCTTTTGTTTTAGGTTGATATCCTTCAAATGATTTTTTAGCTGTTAATAAAGGTATTATTGATAAATCTCCAGATATAAATATTCTATACACATCTGTATCATAATTACTTTTTTTGTGAGAGATATTACTACATGATAATCCGCAAGAAAGCGCTATAAATCTAATTTGCTCCACCAAATCTTTTCTACTCATTCCTATCTCTATAGATTTCTTTTTCTTATCGCAATATCCATCTGTTTCTATTATACCAGCTAAAAGTTGTAATCTTGACTCTATTGATGATTTTATGTAATCTTCTGGTATATGTTTGTTTTTATATACATTTATTTTTTTAAGTTCTTTATTTATTCCTTTGAATGAGAATTCAACTATTTTATCGGATGTAGATTTTTTTAATTCGAAATCTATATTCATCATTAAAGACATCTTTCCTAGATAATCAAGTATCTCAGGCTCCTCTGTTTTATTAACAAGTATAGTAAATGAGTTACTTCTTCCGTCACCTAACCAAAGACCTAATAAATAAGGAGGTATTCCATCAAAACAATCCTCTGATTCTATTCCTTTTGAAGCTACTCTTGTTATATGCCTTTTTAAACAATTAGAACTATTTATGTATTCCTCTGGAGTCATTATAACTTCTCCTTTACCATAACTGTTGAATAATAATCTATGATTCTTGGTTACTACATAATCTTTAGCATAAGGTTGACTAACTAAATATTTTTCTGTTATTCCAGATGTTTTCTTAACAACCGTTTTAATAATACCTCCTTCAACAATTACCTTGTCTCCTATATTAATGTCTTTTATTTTTTTAAATTTAAAATCAGACATAAGTATATTTGTTTCGGGGTCGTAACACTCATCGTGAACAAGCATCAGTAATTTCTCACCGTCATAACTGTTGTCTGCTGTATTCTTCCAGTCAATAGTTGTATCAAGACCTTCAATATCTTCAGTCTTTTCTTCATCCATGTTTCTCCTAGTGATCTTACTTGCTGGAACCCTAAACGCTAACTCAGTCTTCGGGTTATCCATACCGTCCTGTATAGGTTTGAAGAAGAAAGGATAGTTTCTTACAATGGGTACTACCTTATCTGTAAACATCTTCTTGGCATCACTACCAGTCTTTGACAGTATACCTACTCTAGCGTCTTTTGCTAAAGTTGCAGTATTACAGACCTCAGCAGACGACATAAATGAGAAACCAGAACGTCTGTTCTTTAGGTAACACATACCAAAAGATCTGTTGTCAGCCTTGCATGCTTCCCAGTATATATAAAATATTCTGTTAGATTCCCTAAATTCTGGAAGACCTATATCTATCTTTGTCCATTGTAAATACATATAATGAGTTCCAGTTATATATGTTGGCTTACCGTTATTCATAAACCAATGCCCATAATCTCTTCTGTCAAACTCTTGTTCTATATAATCTACATACTTTGATTTAAATGTATTGTCTTTTCTATTCCAATCAAATACAGTTTTTATCTTCTGTAGTTCTGATGGATATTCTTCTGCTACCCACTTGTTTGAACCTTTATGTAATGAGCTTGGTTCTGATGGAAGCGCAATCTTTACACCGTTTATATCATATATTTCACCTATAGTACCATCCCTTGATATCACAACTAGATCATAATCTGGATGATAACCATACGTCCAAGATTTCTTTGCATTTTTTGTTGTTAATGCAGTTTTGTGTATGTGATTATTTACTATAGTGTAAAGACTATTTTCCATTTATACATTTATTTGTAAAAAGTATTTACTTCTTTTTTACTCTACCCTCAGCGAATCCCTTATTTCCAAGAGTAACTTCTGCCTTTGGTGATTCTGCATTTTCTTCCTGCTCTATCTTTTGTAACATACTAAGTGCGTCCTCAAATGCAAGACGCTTTGCAGATGCAGCATTCTTTAACTTATCAGCAGATATGTCATCCTCAGATCTAGTTATAATTGGCTCTCTTAATACCTTTATAAGCTCATCTATGGCTACCTTCGCAGCTTCTAATATTTCTATTTTTTTAGACATATATTCCGATTGTACATTCTATATAAAACTTCTTCATTTATTCTGAACTCATATTCACTGTCTGGAGTAAATGATACGATGTCACCTTCAGTGACTTCTGTCATTTCTTCGTTCTTAAATACCAACTCACCCCACAGTTCTTCAAGTCCAGATGTTGAACTAAATATCTTGTCTTCAGATGGTATAGGACGAATAAAACAAAATGGAGACGGAGCAGCCCATCTGCCTCCATCTCTGGAATACAGATATACTTGATCTATCTCAACGATAAACAGATCGTCAGTCAAGTGATGCCAACTGCTCTTTTGTCTGCCCTTCATGTCGTAATAAAATTTAAACACGTTATGATGGACTACAACAACATCGTTCGGTTTTATTGGTCCGTTGTAATATATAGGTGTTGATATAACGGTAGCAAATCTGTTTGATACCTTGTGATCTTCTTGGGATGAACTTATGATGAACTCCTTACCTTCGTAATTTCTGATGTTATCATATCGCCTCCCATCAACAGCTTTGATGATAAAGCAATATGGCGACTTCATATTAAAAATCTATTTTGTATTCTACTGATACTGGCATTGTATTAGAAAACTGCTTCCAGCATATGATCTCTCCTTCTCTCTCTATCCAAACCTGGTACCCTTCGGTACCAAGCTTGATAGCATAGATCGTATACTCGCTGTTTAAGACCTTCTGACCTACTGTGTAGTGCATGCACTTCATGTAGTCTGGCCCAACTGATATTTTTCTAATTATATTCACCTGTTAATAGATTAATATTGCTTGCGCCATATCTTTCTTGAACGTCCTTCTGAAAAGAAGAGAATTCTTGCACTGCGATTTCAAGCTCTGTTATTACTGTTAGTTTCTGGCTTTTTAGACGTTCGAATGTTAGTTCGATATCAGCCACTTCGAACTTAAGGTCTCTGTACCTTCTGTTCAGCTCAACCAATTTATTGAGATCTTGTTCTTCTAATTTTTTCATTTTAATTTAATTTATAGTACAAATATAGTGATTTTATTCAAAAGGTGGTGGTGTTGGTTTCGGTTCGTAAGGAATCAAGTCAAGGTCTTTAACCCATAAAAAGTCAGGGTTTACACACTGCTCCATTTCTTCAACTGATATTACCCAATTGTCGTTAACATCTTGGATAGGATTGAAGTAGCTGTCAGGTGCATACCATTGACCGATTAATTCGTCTTTTTGTAACTCAGTAAGCAAGCCTACATAAGTTAGTCTTTGTTCTGTTGTTAAATCTGTTAGTTTCATATATTTCTATTTAATGCTGTTTGGAATGCTTGTACGGCTGTGTAAAGGTTAGCCGCTTCGGTATCTGTTAAGCCGTCACCTATTGAGGCAAATGCCGTTTCTTTAGCTGAATATAAATCATTAGTTCCTATTCCTCCTCTTCTAAATAAATTTAAAATATAAGAAGAACCTCCAGTATATGTGTTATTTGCTGTATTTGTACCTAAAGACGAACCATTTTTATATGTTTCCCAATCATTATTAGCTCTACGAGAATTTAAAATTAAACCTCTTGCATCGGCAACACTTGGATTTATTCTTTGTGCTTGTCCACTACATTGATTGTTTAAATATGTACTTCCATTTCTAACAATAAAACATTCATCAGAACCACTTGAATTTCCGCTACCAATTTCACAAGCTAATGTAGTAGAATTTGTCCTTATGTAAGTTGATATATGTGAGCTTAATGCTGTTGTAGAATCAAAGAAAAATCCTGTTGAACCATAACCATTTGTTCCGTTAGGCAAAACTCCTGTTGAACTGTGCGTGATTCCACCGTTCCAAGTAATTTGATATTGAGCTGTATTCTTAAGATTATAAGATGTGCTTGTACTTGTACCGCCAACAAATGGATAAACCGCTTTCATCTTAGTCCACAAACCATCCGCTTTCATTCCTATAACAAGGTTGTTAATTGCGTTTGCTTCTACTTGGTCTTGAATATCTGCTGCTGTAACAAAGGCTTGAGCATCTGCATCTGATACTGTTTGTGTGCCTATAGAACGTCCTAAAGTTGTTTGGAATGCTTGTACTGCTGTGTAAAAGTTAAGTGCTTCGGCGTCTGTTAAACCATCACCTATTGAGGCAAAAGCGTAATTTCTTTGTGTGTAGTATTGAGCTGTTCCACTAACATTTAGAGCGCCTAAAAAAGCATTTAAATCAAGTCTTGCTCCATTTGCTCCTGTATATGTGCTTCCTAATTGTGTTCCACTTTTAAATAATTTTAAAACATTTGAAGCCGTCCTTGTTCCAACATAAAAACCTGTTGAATTTGTGTTTCCAGTTAATACTCCTGAGCCTCCATTAATATAAGCATAAGCATTATTTGAAAATCTCGCATATAAACCAGTTACAGCTGACGCATTTAAACCTCCAAAATCCAAACCTCCTAAATCATTATTTGTTCTTGAATACAATGATAAATGCATTGAATCATTTGTGCTAAATGCTGTATTTGGATTTAATCCCGTATTTGCATATCCATTAACACCAGACGTATAACCATTAGAATTATGTGTTGCACCACCACTAAATGATAATTGATATTGTGCTGTATTGCGTAGGTTGTAAGAATTACTTGTACTGCTTCCACCTACAAAAGGATACAAAGCCTTCATTTTACTCCAAATGCTATACCCTTTTAAGTCAACTACTAATTGATTAATAGCACTTTGTTGTGTAGGGTCTGTAATTGCAGCAGCTGTTATGAATGCTTGTGCATCGGGGTCAACTGCAGGAGTCTTAGGCATTAAGGATATTAAGTTGTAATAACTCATGCCTCAGTAGTTACGCCAATTACATCAAACTTATCGTCAGTAGCGTTATATATAACGCCAACATATGTTGTCTTACTTATAACAGTTGTAGCTGGCAACGTAACACCTATCGCTCTATATTTGGTATCAAATGTAATAGCTCTTGCAGTACCATCATCTTTAATTCTTATCATCATATCCTTGCCTTGTGGCCATGTACCTGTAGGATTAGCTAAAGCTAAGGCAGCCGCTTGAGCAGTTATCACTACAATGTCATTGCCATATACTGGCGTAACAGTAGCTGAACTAACAACAGACTGAACTGAAGGTGTTTTTACTAATGTTTGTATATCCTCAATAGTATATACATTTGATGGGCTGTTGGCCTGAGCTGATTTTCTTTCATATGTATCAACGTCTGGAGCTATTCCTATAAACTTTGTGCCTGCTGGTATACTCATTTTAATATGTTTTGTTTAGTATAAATATATCACTGTAAATACTATTAGCCGCGTTGGCAGCACCCCATTGTACTGTTATATCAAGTGTATTAGATATAGTAGTATTAAATGTTGTATTATTAACTTGATTAAAAGCAAATCCTTCCAAAACACCATTTGATGTTTTCACATAGTGAAATGTTCCTAATGAAACTATAGAAGCTACACCAGCAGCACCTAACTGTCTAATGGTAAAATCTATATTTAAAGAGAATACATCATTTGTGATGTTAGAAATAGGTTGAGCACCGCTATCAAGCAAGATCACAGAACCAGATTTAACTCTTATTCTTATAGTTTGATTGTTAGTAGCATTTAATATACCAGCCATTACAGCTCTAAAGCTATCTCCTATTTGAAATCCATTGGCTGGCACAGATAGTGATCCCACACCTCCATTGATCAGAGATGTCTCTACTATAGTATTAGTAATAGGAGTACTGTTTGCCGTCTGAGCAAACAAACCTATATTACCTTGTATCTGCTCTATTGTATAAACTTCAGTAGGACTATTTGCTTGTGTTGATTTTCTTTCAACCATGTCAACTCCTGGTAGAATTCCTATAAATCGTGTGCCAGATGGTATACTCATAATGCTTAGTTATATACTCTTATCTCAAAACTAGTCTTGTACAACATAGCATCTTGATAGTTACTACTTAATAAAGTATCTAGTATAATACTGTCAGCATCGTTTACATATGCATAAGTATATACAGAATCACCTCCACCTAATGGAAAAGTACCAGCTTGGTTTACAAGTATTAACACCTTATCGGCATCTGGAAACTCTCCAACAAGTGTGGCTTTATAATTACCCATGCCTAACCTAGTCCATACAATAGAACCAGATAATGTGTTATCTAGAACAACAGCCGTTGGATCGCTAATACCTGATTGAGTTAATAATGCCGTATAAACTTTATATGTAGTACTACTAAAGTTAGACATGTCAAACTGTTTCTGATCGCCATTAGAATCGCTACCAAATAGTTTATCTCCTGCGCTAGGTGTCTTTAGTGGATAATTATTTACTTTCATAATACAAATATAGTTATTTTCCTTGACCTCTATATCCCTTCTTGTATAGTTTACTGGTCTTTATTTTTGACTGTTTTGTTTTAGCATGAACACCTGGTCGGCTTACATACTTTTTTTCAAATCTCTTTACCTCGTCTGCCTTCTTTTTCATAATCCTTTTAACATTTTAATTAATCGTGGACAAGGGTAAACGTCTGACTTATCAACCCTAACAGAGTTATGTGTGTATAGACCGTTCTCACCTTTTAATGCACGTTTAGATAAATCCCATATGTCATCGTTATATTTTAGACTTATGCCATATGTCTCACCAAGATAAACAAGAAGCTCTCTTGTAGCCTCTATCTGCTTGTCTGAGTATTTGTGCCAAAGTTTATGTCTTTTGAATGGCTTATCTAAAACAGTAACCTCTGAAGGATCAACAACACCACCAACATAGTTATAATACTTTCCACCTTTCTCTACCAAGTACGCCCAGTTAGTTATCTCTATACCTACCGAATACTTATCTAAGTTCTTATATGGCAATCCTTGACCTTTAAACACGCTGTCTTTTACACCTAAGTGCCACGCCCAATCTCTTGAACTAAACGCTTGTGCTATCGTACCTTCGTATCCTATCACAAATGCAGTAGCTACACGCTCTTTGTTAGATTCCCAACCTTTAATTGTGTTTACCGCGTTCTTATTACCAGCTGTGTGGTGTAAATAGATTTGATTTTTAGCAGTGTTCTCTGCAATGTACTGAGACTCTGGAAGTCTTTGCTGTACGATTTTAGTAGTATCCATTATTGTTTAATTTTTTCAGCTTCCTCTTTTGCTCTTAATACAAATGATCTAAGAGACTTTATGATATTCTTGCCTGTTACAGCCTCATAATTTTCGTTGATTGACAATATCTCAACAAACACACACCCAAGTGCGACAACCTTTGTCATTATTAGCTCAACAGAGATGAACTCAGCCACTAAATCAGCAGCGATATACTTCTCTATCAAGAACACGAAAACAATAGCTCCAGAGTAAAGAACTGACTTACTTATGGTATGTGATAACTTCCTGCTCTTTATAGAGCCCCATCCGTTCTTTTTAACACTTCGCCAGATGCCGAACATAGTGTCTAATAATATAGCACATATCGCTATGTATATCATTGGCTTTACTGGACTTATTATAGCTAGTAAGGATGCTATTAAGATCTTAATTTTCATTTTTTTGAATATATGATGTAAACAACTAAAAATATAAACAAGATGCCTAGTATTCTATATAGCCACATCTTGTTGTCTTTCTCATAGTACTTTACTGGTATCTTTCTTTCAATGATCTTCTCGTAAGGTTTTTCTATAAATACAGTGTCGCACTTTCCGTTTATATACACCTTGTCATCAACTCTCCAAACTTTAACCTTTAAACGATCTTTTGTTATAGTGACGGTATCGTACAACTGATCAACCTTTACAACAGTATCTACCCTTACCTCTGGGATTGTTATTCTAATTGTGTCTCGTATGGTATCCTTTATTATCAAGGTATCAGTAGTCAATAACCAAGGATGATTTTTAACCAACCTATTGAAACGTTGTTTTGGACTACATGACAATAGACCGATTGATAGTATGATATATAGGATGATCTTCATTATTCAAAAGGTGGTGGTGTTGGTTTCGGTTCGTAAGGAATCAAGTCAAGGTCTTTAACCCATAAAAAGTCTGGATTAACACATTGCTCCATTTCCTCTATTGATATTACCCAATTGTCGTTTACATCTTGGATAGGATTAAAAAAGCTGTCAGGTGCATACCATTGACCTACTAATTCGTCTTTTTGTACCTCAGTCAATAGTCCGACATAGGTAGCTTTTTGTTCTGTTGTTAAATCTGTTAGTTTCATTATACGTTTCTATTTAATGCTGTTTGGAATGTAGTTACACGAGTATCTAAGTCAGTCATATTTTGACTTGTTAAACCATCTCCTATAAATGAGAATGCAATTTCTTTATTATCAAAAAAGTTAGGGTTGACACCGCCTAAATGAAAAGCATTTACATAAAGTGAATTACTATTATTGCTATAAGTATATTGCGTTCCTCTTATTTGTAAATTTATTTGTGTTGAATTTGCTCTATTTGCTATAAATAAACCTCTTGAATCTGAATTTGCTTGACTTGAAGCACTTGGATTATTTACTCTTAAATATGTAAGATTTCCAGACCTTAACCATAAAGAACATTCAGCACTTGCACCACCTGTTACATTGCCAATAGAAGGCGCATTTCTATCTACATTTGTCCTTGAATAAACTCCATAACTTGTCGAGTTTAAACCTAAAACATTTTGTGCAATTAATTTAGTATCTGCATAACCATTAGTACCATTTGGAGTAGCACCTGTTGAACTATGTGTCCAACCACCGCTAAACACTAATCTAAACGCAGCATCAGTATCTAAAGGATTAACAAGGTTATATTTATGCGTTGTACTTGTTCCACCAACAAAAGGATAGATTGCTTTCATCTTAGTCCACAAGCTATCAGCTTTTAATCCTATTACTAAATTGTTTATTGCGTTAGCTTCTACTTGGTCAACTATACCTGCGTTAGTAACAAATGCTTGTGCATCTGCATCTGATACTGTTTGTGTGCCTATTGACCGTCCTAAAGTTGTTTGAAATGCTTGTACCGCTGTGTAAAAGTTAGCTGCTTCGGTGTCTGTTAAGCCGTCACCTATTGAAGCGAAGGCAACTTGTTTTGATGAATAAGATTCAGGAGTTGATGTTGATACATTATAACGCGCTCCCAATGATAAATTACCATTTAATGTACCTGTACTTGATGCAGTTTTTGTTAATCCAAATTGTGAATTATTTTTAAATATTTTGAATATTGTTGAAGATGTCCTTGTGTTTATATACAAACCTCTTGAATCAGTATTTGCAACAGAAATAATATCACCACCTGCTGTAAAATTTCCAAAATAAGCAACATTTGAAATTCTTGACTCTATATCAATAAATGTAGTTGGAAAGCCAAAATTATAAACACCACAATCAACAGCAGCTTCATCTTTATTTTGTCTAATATATAAAGATATATGATTATTATTAATATATGAATTAATATTAAATTTAGTATCACCCCATCCATTAACACCTCCAAATTGAACACCATTAGCATCATGAGTTACGCCACCATTCCAAATTATTCTAAACGCAGCGTCTAAATCTCTTGGGTCTTTTAAGTTAAACTTGTGAGCTAAAGCAGAACCACCTACAAACGGATACAAAGCCTTCATTTTAGTCCAAACATTATACCCTTTCAAGTCAACTACCAAAGTATTAATAGCACTTTGTTGAGTAGGGTCTGTTATTGCAGCCGCTGTAATGAATGCTTGTGCATCGGGGTCAACTCCTCCTCCACCAGCGACAGCTCTAGCTCCTATGGCATTTGATATGGATATCTGTAAAGCCATAAATTACCAAAGAGCAATAATGTCAGTAGCTGTTGTTGTAGATGAAAACACTCTGATCACCTGGATCGGAATGAATGAACCGTCTGGCACATTTTGCAATGTAACGTCATCACCGTCCGCTGTCATAATACGCAATATACCACCTGTACCTACATATAATACACAAGGCCATCTTGCCTCGTTAGGTGAAGCTGTAGCGTCTCCAGGATATGGGATGTTTACAGTATTACTTGGTGTAACAGCAGCAGCTCTGCTTGTTTGTAGTTTTAAGTTTGCCATTTTTTATTTTTTTGTGCTTTTACCATTAGCTCCATTACGACCCCTATTGATCGATGGACTCTCAAGTACAAATTTACCATTTTTTTTCTTACTAACATCCATACCACCCTTACCGTCAATACCTCTGCTTCTTCTTTCCTTTGTGTGTTCAGCTCTGTACTTCTTCTGCTCAGTAGTAGCGTTAAGCTCTCTCTGATACTCCCTGCGTTTCTCAGCAGCCTTTGGATTGGATGCGTAGTACTTTGATGTCTTACTGTTTCCCATATTTAGATGTTTTCTTTGCTATTTTTTTAGGTTGAGGCACAACGGATCCAACACCCCCGCCCTCACGTTTTGCTCTTGTGGTTGCAGCGTACTCTGCGTTAGTCAACGCAGCAATGGCCTTCTTAGGCAAGTACCGCTCACCTGTCTCCTTGCTTGGCTTACCACTCTTTGTGGTCCACTCTTGCTTTGTCCATTTCGATAGGTTGTTGTCAGCGGACTTTTTACCAGAGTATTTGCCTCCAGATTCTTTATACTTAGCAACAGCCAATTGTGCCTTGCGAGCTGACCAAGACCCTGCATCACCGCCTTTTGTACCAGCCTTAACGCTAGATACAATTCGACTCCATAACGCTGGATTGGATTTTTTAGCTGTTTGCATTTTTAGATAACTTTATACCTTTTTCTATATTTTTTTCAGTTCTTTTATTTACTCTTTCAGATACTTTTGGATTAGTTAATTCTCTATTTGTTTTTTCTTTGTACTTCCAATTTTTTCCTCTAGATACTAACTTTGTTTTATCTCTAAAATCTTGTAATTCTGGATTACTTTTATATTCTTCAAGTTCTTTATATGTTGATTCATGTCTTTTTGGTTTATAAAATTTTCCAGTTTTTTCACTTGTACTCACGCCATGAAATAAATATTTGTTTTCTTCTGGATGATATACCTCATAAAACATAGGATTATCTCTATTTTGAGCTTCGTTAAAATCTTTTGGTTTCCCAGAGTCTTTCCAATATCTCTTCATCGCATATTCCTTCTCATTAGTCTGAGAAAGATTAGAAGGTAATGACTCTTTAAAATTTTTATATCTTTTCTTACCAAAGAAATCTATATCATTATTCTTGAATGGTATTTTGTCATAATTATCCATAACTAACTTCCTTTAATCCATTTCTTACTAGGTGATGCGGTTTTTGATGGGGCCCATTTTTCCTTGTCGGACCAATACGCTGCTGACATCTTACCCTTAGCGATATTCTTGGCGTGACGGCTTTTAAAAGCCTCACGTTGACCTACAGTTTGGTTGGTCTTTACTCCCTGCTGACCAAAACGTATCGTCTTGATCTGATCACCTTCTTTAGCAACAACAATATGACTTTTGGTTGGATGGCTAGGAGTTCGCTTGGGCTTATTAAATCCCTCAACGCCTGCTCTTTCTAATCTTGGGTCTTTCATATGGATGCTCTTTATGCCATTTTTTAGTAGCTTCAATTCCTTGCTTAATAGTTTTAACTTTTGCTACATTAGTTAAATTAATAGTATCCCATTTACCTTTATCTTTTGTTGGATGGTTTACCATTATATCACCTGGATTACCTTTACCTATTTTATTGGTTTTTTTATAAATCCTGTGCTTTTCACCGTCAGCAATAACTATAGCCATGTTATTTCTTCATCTTCTTCATAGCGGCCTTCATGCCGTACTCCTTAATCATCTCTTTCTTAGATTCAGACTTTTCGTGCTTCATCTTTGCTGCTTTGCTAGCGTATTTTTCGCCAGTCTTTTTTTCTACGATCTTTTTCATTGTTTTTTTACTTTTCTAGGATTATATCTACTGTTAAACTGTTTTTGAGTAACCTTACTAGGATCTACCCCAAGGTTAAATGCTACCTCATTTACGAACTCTTTGTTGTTTGGATTTTTTATACTGTTTTTTTTAGTTTCAACTCCTTGTTTTTTTTGTGAAACTTTAGACATACCAGAAAATTTAGCAGCTTCTACTCTACCTTTATCAACATAGCTACCATTTTTCTTTGGGTTTGATGCCCAGTACTTATCTGTTTTCATACTTTCTTTATTTTTATTTTCTATAATTACGAGTAGCTCCTTTTTTAAAAGAGTTTATCATTGGCTTAACTTCTTCTCTTTTTATTTTTTGCTCAGTTGGTTTATAGTTGCCTATAGATTCTTTTAAATCAAATTCAGACTTACCTTTGCTATAACCAGAAGTATCAACAGATGTATATCCAGAAGGAGTAAGTCTTCCTACCCTACCGCCTTTAGTAGCAATATAGGTCCCCTTGCTTCCAAAGTCGAATTTAGGATGCGGCTTACTTTGGTCGTATGATTTTGCTTTTTTTGAAGCGGCATTAATTGCATCTTCAATAGGTGAATTATATTTTATGCCAGCATTTTCTAATACTTTCTTCGTTTTTTCGGTATAACCATTTGTTTTTTTAGGTTTTTTAGGTTGCAATTTTACGTTTCTCATAATTTCATAATTTTGTTTTTACAAATATAATAAAATGAAACGAAAGATTGTAAGAAAAGATCTCAGGTATAGACCTAAGAGATATCAAGGATGGGTAACCGAAGATAATTATCTAAGGCATTTCTCAGTAGTAAGAAGATGGGCAATGATGCATTACGAATTAAAGTCTTTCTCAGAACTAGAACTTATGTTCTTTTTATACTCAGAAAAATTATTTACTAGGGCAATCATCAGAGAACAAACGAACTTTATGGCATGGGATGCTAGACTTCTAAACAGACTTATAGACGGAGGATTTATCTACACATGGAGAAAGGGAGGATGGGGAAACCCAGAGATATTTGACCTTACGCATAAGGGCAAGAAAATGATTAATAGTATCTATAGAAAACTAAATGGAATAGAGCCGATACCGACTTCAGAAAGAAGAAATAAGGCGTTCCGTAAGAACGCCCCTTTCCATCAAAGAACTTTAGCTAAAGCTATTTTAAAATTTAATGAAGAACACAAACAACGTCCTTCTCTTGAATAACGGTCAATCGCTCGTTATCTATTAAGACATCATGACCTGCAACCTTGTCGAATAGTATCTCACTGTTCTCTTCTATACCAGCTACATTTTGACCGAATGAAATAACGGTACCCTTTTGATACCGTATTTCTTTCATATCGTCAGCACCATACATGAACCCAGTGGTTGACATTTTGTTCTCTTGCTGTCTCTTTACTAATAAAAATTTATTTAATACTCTCATCTGCTCTTACATTTGTTATTATTGCATTTGTACTCATTATTGTAGTCGCTACAGACACTGCGTTTAACAGTGCGTTCTTAGTAACCTTAGCTGGATCTATAATACCAAGCTTCATCATGTCTCCGTACTGCTCGTTCTTAACGTCATACCCCTCGTTCTCTATTGGCAACATGTTTTCCTTTATCTCCTCTGGGTCCTTACCTGCGTTAACTAGTATCTGATAAAATGGAGCGATGACAGTGTCACGCATTATCTTACAAGCCTTACTGTCTCCACGTAGCGTTGATGAAGCAGCGTCAACTAATGCTATACCACCACCTGGAAGTATACCCTCCTCAAGTGCGGCCGTTACAGCACACACAGCGTCGTCAATACGATCTCTCTTCTCCTTTTGCTCAATGTCACTAAGTGCACCAACATATATAACACCAACACCGCCAGATAGGTTTGCAATACGCTCGTTTGTGAAATCAAGCAGCTCCTTATCAGATGACATCTCAGAACGAGAGTCTTTTAGTTGATTAACCTGCCCATCAATATCCTCAGCTCTGTCAGCGTTTGGCATAAATACTGTCATGCCCTTACTAACGACAATACGGTTGGCACGACCTAAGTCAGCTACAGTTATCAACGACAGGTCATCACCAGTAGACTCAGAGAAGAACGTACCGCCTGTTGCGATGGCTATATCCTCCATAAGGTCTTTTGTGCGGTACCCAAACGATGGTGGCTGTATGTTACATGCCTTGATCTGGCCCTTAGCCACGTTTAGGTTTAATGTGTTCATAGCGTTTTGACCCAAAGTACCAATAATTAGTAGTGGTTTTTGGTTTACAACACAATGCTTTAGTATGTTCTCTATAGATATCAAGTTATTAATCTCATGATCACATATTAATACATATGGATTGTCAAGAACACACTCTTGCTTCTTTTGGTCCGTAATGAAATAAGGAGAAGTCATTCCACGATCGATCTTCATACCTTTTATTATCTCAACATATGTGTTGCTTGTCATACTGTTCTCAACAGTAACAACGTCAACCTCATTAAACGCACTAGCGATCATCTTACCGATCTCTCTGTCGTTATTTGCACTTATTGTGGCTACGTCAACTAGCTTTTTACCCTTAACCTTTTTACTCTTCTTGTCAAGCCATGCAACAACGTCCTTTGTTAAGTCGTTTATCTCTCTTATCACCTCAGTCACGTTGTCTGTATCTGACAGATGTATGTCGGCAGAATTAATAAGAGCCTCAGCCAACACAATAGATGTGGTTGTACCATCACCAGCAACTGTTGCCGTCTTCTCGGCAGCCTGGCGCATCATTATTACTGCCAAGTTCTCAGTTGGATCAAACAGGTTTATCGACTTAGCGACTGTCACACCGTCCTTTGTCACTGTTATACCACCCACATGGTGCTCTGACTCGATTAATACTGTGCGCCCTCGCGCACCTAATGTACTTTTGACTGCTCCAGCGATCGTCTTGATGCCTTTCTTGAGCTTTTGTTGGCCATCTTGGCCTAAATGAACATGTTTTACTACCATTTTATTATATTTTGTCACAAATATAGCAGATTTTCGTGACAAAAACAAAAAAACCCTCCGATTGGAGGGCTATTTTATCTATTTTTTGGCATTGTTCGTTTAGTTGGGCCTAAATTTCTTACTTTTTTAGTTTCAGTTAGCATTGATTGCCTTGATTGTTCTGTAGATCCCTTCATAGATTCTGGAGTAAAAGTTCTAACTACTCTTTTTGGCTTGTTTTTACCTTCTGGTAGTTTTTCGTTTTCTACATTTCTACGTATATCATCTTTTGCTACACCAGCAGAAGATTGATATTTGTTAGGTAAAGACTCTACGTATTTCTGAGCTAGTTTGGCTTCTCTGATATCTTTCCTGCTTGATTTAATATCTTTTTTGATAGACCTTTTTTCAGACGCGTCGGAAGAAGCTCTCTTTTCAGATTTCAAACTTTTTATATCTTCCTTACGTGTTTTTTGGAAGTCTCCTAAAGCACCACTAGTTGCATATCTTCCTTCCTCACCTAGAACATCACCAATAGCACCATAGTAAGCAGCAGCCATTTTTCGCTCTTTGCCGTATGTGTAGCCTTTTTGACGTTCAGATGTTGATTTTTTAACAGGTATCTTTTGAGTCATCAATTTACTACCTCCGCCCCTAGTTCTTGTAGGTGAAGCCCATGATTCAACTTCATCTTTTTTAATTCTTCCAACTGTAGTTGTTTTAGGTTGAACTAATTTAGGCTGTTCTGGAGCTTTACCTGGACTACCTGGATCAGCACCTGGATCCTTGTACATTCTTGTTACATTCATTGGACCTTTAAATCCAGTCTTTTTTTGCTCCTCGTAATCATGCACAAGTATACGCTCATTTGGTAAGCGACTTTGTTTAAAAGACTTATTAGATGGAGCATTGTAGAAGCTCTCTAACTCTGATCCAGATAACTCCTTCTTACCATAAACAGACATCTCTTGCTCTTCAGTCATATCTTCAAGAGTTCCTTTTGCTTTTCTTGTCGGTTTACTTTTTAAGAATTCGTCATATGCAGCTTTTTGTTTGTCGTAAGACGATTTAGCCTCAGACTTTTGTTTGTACTCAGAAGATGCCTTACTGTAAGACTCTTGAGCCATTTTGTTTCTCTTTGAAGTTTCAGCTATATCACCCTTTCTGGCAAATGTTCCAACAAATGGATCGTCTTTAGGACCACTTATTTTTACTTGCTGTAGATCGCTCATTGCTTTAGTAACATCCTGTCGTCTAGTAGGAAGACTTGGTGGGTCACCAATCATCATTTTACGACCCGTTCTCATTAATGCCATAACAATATAATTTTAAAAATTAACAAATTGAGATGAAACTCATTGTCTAAACCTTCCTCAGCCTTGTAATACTCAAAACCAACATTAAGGCCGTAAGGCATACTAAACTGTAGGATTACTGTCATCCTTTCCTCCACCTCTTATTATTTATAACTCCAGGCATATCTGGATCAATTTTTCTGTTTGTTTTTGTTTTTGTAACACCGTTCTTAGTAACTGTTGTAGTTTTTACTGGAACTTCATTATAATACTTTGTAGGTAGACCTGATGGAGTTTTTTTGATAGGTCTGAATGGATTAGGAACAGCTACAAACTTATTTGCTGTAGTACGTTCAACAGTCTTTATTTTTTTATCGTTTGGCATGACTTTATTTTTTGTAAAGATAATGAATTATTTTTTATACGATCTAAGTTCTTCTTGATCGTGTTATTCCGTTTGATGTGTTTTTTAACCATATGGCAAATATACGGAATTTTTGGGTAATACCCCCATCTGGCGCGCCAGCCCGATCGACCGAAACGACTGGCAAATCGATAGGGGGGTATGTATTTCGGAAAGTTCGGTCGGACTTTTTGGCTTTTTGCCTAGCGACCTACCTACCTGCCTACCTGTACGCTACGCGCACGTGTGTAGGGGTGGGTGTGCTTGTGCGCAGGGGTGGGGTGGTGTGTTGTTATCTGAGACCAATTACCCCTACCTTAAAATCGCTCGACAAACTTGTATTATAATTTGCATTATGTTAAATAGACCAACCGACCAATCGTTCAATCGTCCGTCCGTTCTACGTTTCAGCTCGATTGATTGGAGGGGAGGGGTTACCCCGTCTTGTAATCTTACTTCACAAATGAATTTACTGCAAAATAATCTAAATCGATCCCAAACCCAATACCAATAAGACTTTGCCAGTCATTACAGCCTTCTCCAATGGTGTCGTCACTACGTATAAACACTTAGATTCTTCTACGTATTAACACGTATTTTTCAAAACGTCTAAAAAAAAATCGTTATTAATCCAATCAGTTGCCGTTACTTTGATGTAAGCAAACGAGCTAACAACAATACTTCTTACTAGAAAACAACACGGAAATAAGGGTGCGACTAGCCTAGTGCATAAAGTCTAAATGAAACCGATAATAAACACCGAAAGGGAAATGGTTAAAGTGTTATAGGCAATGAATAGTAATTAGATTAATAAATATCGGTCTTTGACATCTTGGAACATGCGTCGCCTACGATAACATCAAAAAAGCGGAAGCTGAAAAGCAATTAAGACTACTCCTATTTCACGCATGGTAGGTTACAGATAAAGATAATATCCTTGTGGTGGTTCGATTCCACCTATATAAGTGTGGTGCAAGGTACATTATAGCCGTGTTGACTATGAGTCATTAACTGAGAGCGAAACTCAGCACGGCACTAACCATTTAAATTTATAGCCATGAAAGTAGTATTTGCAGTTTGGACAAGCAGTTTAGCATTTGGTATTTTGTTCGGTATTGGATATGCCGTCTACCAAATCATAACAGGTCACGTTCCACCGATTTACATTTAGGTTAACTGATGAGAATTTAGTATTCGAAACGGCATTCACAAGATGCCGTATTAACCAATAAAACATAGAAATCATGTATTACACAATAGAAATTTATTTAGAAAAAGGTCAATATGACTATACTGGCGAGATTCAAACAGAAGACAGATATATAATTGTCGATGCGGATGGATTTGATGCATGTGGTATACACATGACATTAGATGAGGCAAAGAAATTTATCAACGAGGTTGACTGATGAGGTCTCAATGACCGAAACGTGACTACGTGTCACGTCTTAACCAATTTAATTTAATAGCCATGAGCACAAAAATCTTAAAGATTGAAGGGAACTTCGAGGTATGGGGATTCTTTCTAAACGGAACATTAGTTAAGACTAAGAGATTATTAATTCCATTCAGAGCGCGATGATACTAGTATTTTTTAACCATCGTAGAGAGCAGATAATCATCACGAAGGAATTTGAGAACGAACAACATTTTAATAACTACGTAGCTTACATGCAAAAGCGTTACGGCTACCAATTAGACGAGGTATATAACAAATAGAAATTATGGAAAAGAGAATGAACAACGTAGGCTTTCACAAGGCGGAAGGCACTATCAGACAATTGACAATCAGAGAGCAATTGATTCGCAACAAGCAATTCGTTGGCATCAACGACATCAAGCACCCGATACACGGAATAATATCCGTTGACAGAGACAAGCTAGACGACCTACTCAAGTACGAGGAGGGTCAATTGATTCGATTCAAGGAGAGCATGTTTCACCAAGGTTAACTGACGAGATTTAAATAATCGAAACAGCACTCCAAAGGTGCTGTCTTAACCAATAAAAACTTAGAACAAATGAGAGTAATTAGAATCAACACAACAGCATTTAATGAAGAAGACTTCTATCTATTAACTACCTTGAACGATGACCAAATCGCTGAAGTCATCCAACCAATCGTAAACGCAGAACGAGATGGATATGAGGAGTACACGAACGAAGATTTGTTCAGAGCGTTAACGGATAGATTTCCGAATGACAAGATAGACATGTTTCATGAATTTGATAAACTAACATTTTAGAACTTATGGCTGAAATAAATTTTCAAAAAGAAAAATCATGGAGCATTAAGGATAAATTTCCTATTAATGTTTATGTTGAGAAATCATGGACGGGAACATACTTCGTTATCACTGCACCAATCATGAGCATAAGTTATGGTGTGTGGGAAGAATTAGATTCAAATAGAGAGGTAGACATATCAAGATATGAATATGACAATGGTAAAGCAACATGGACTTCCTACACCCTAGACCAAATAAACAAATGGGGAGAAAAGAATAAAGATAAAATAATTATTAACCTATAACTTATGGACACGATAGACAGAATAATCGCATACGAGAGCGGGATGCTTGATGGTGCAGAGATGGTATACATGTTCTCTGAACTTGTAAAAAATGGTAGCGCATGGTCGTTACAAGGTCATTACGGACGGATGGCATCCCGACTAATTGAGGTCGGGATATTAACCAAGGATGGTGACATAGATGAAATGAGAGCAATAGAATACGGAATTAATATGTAGAAATCATGAAAGGAAGTTTTATAAATTGGATGTACTCAACCATCCAAACAATACCAAACAAAGGTGATTGGGCAACAATATGTCTATACACCGACCGACAAGTAGCTAAGGTACATGACGTATCTAAAGACGGCAAGAGTGTAATCATCCAACACTGCAACACAACAGGAGATGGGACTGAACTACCAATGGGACATCAAGATTGGAAGCACGAACCAATAGACCATTTCGAGACGATAGTATATAGAAACAAGTCTTGGAGAAAGGAAAGCAAGTCAATCGAATTTGACGACAAGTGGTACAAGCAGTACGAGAGGTCTGGCGAAAGATTCAAAGACTACACAATTGGTCTTGACCTTTGGGACGAACGAGGACGTCTCAAGCTAATTGATGGAGTAACTAAATTAAAAACAACCTATAGTAAAATAAACATAGTGTTCGGTGTATGTGACTATCACTACGATTGGACATTTTAAATCTAGAAACAAATGCTAAAACAATTCAGCCAGTCGCTCTACCCAACGGGACGTTCGGTAAGCCAAGTAAACTACACGTCAAGATACACGACGTTAACCAACACCAAGAAATACATCTGCCTATCTGTCGAGGACATCGAAGCAAGTGTTCGGGCATTCATTCGACAGCACGGCATGACGACCGACATGTTGTTCGGTGAGTTCGATGGGGAGGTATTAAAGCTTTCCGTTCTGACTTGTCACAAAGACAAACGGTCAGCCTTATTCTTCGGCATGTTTAACAGCCAACCAATCGTTGACACTAACACGATGATTGTGACTTCTCTACCAACACCTCAAGTAACAGGCACTAACACGCAGAGAATCAGCTACATAAATTATGTCATTGACAACCTGTGTTGACTTTATGTTAAGTTTGTGTCGACTTTTTTCGACCTAACTTACACATTATCAGTCAATTATCCATTTTAGTGTTAACTTTACGACTTTTAGTCCCTAGTGGTAGAATTTTTTTTTCTACTACTATATCTATATATATATATTTTTTTTTTGAAAAATAGAAAAAAGTTGTAAAGTTAACACTTTCCTTATAAACACTAGAAAAACTTAACACAAAGTCGTAATAAAGTCAACACAAAACCCCAAAAGTCAACACTATGAACGAACTAATAAAATTTACAATCGAGAATTTAGGTCTGAGTCACATAGAGTTCAAACCTAATCCCAAAATACTTGGAGGTCGTTTAATACTACGCACCAAGTACGACAGCCAATTGGTCAAACGATATGCCCATCGGTCTGAGATAGACAACCTAACTGGCGAAATAATAATTAAATTTACTAATGTAAAAATCATACTATGCTAGAACAAATTTTTAAAGACATCTTCATGGACACCATGGAGAGGTTAAGGGAGATGACTCCAATCGACAGGCATGACGTTCTGTTGTCAGCTTATGACTCAAGGCAGAGAGAGAGCTTTATTCAGATGTTAAACGAGCTATCTGAGTGTGCGTTAGACCTTGAGTACTATGAGATATGTGCAACCATAAAAAAGATAAAGGATGAAGAACTATCAGTGGTGGACTAACTTCAATTGGGAGTTATACATGCAAGTAATAAAAGCAAAAAATGAAAACATATAACGTAACAACCGATACCAATGACGTTATAAAGGTAACGACGAGCAACATAGACGAGACGATAGAGATGATGTCAGCTATGCTTGGCGTAGTCATAATAAGTTATGAAGAATCGGTTGTCCAAATACCTATAATACCATGGGAAATATCATCAAATTAATTTTATTCTTAGCAGTACTATATTCTGCTTCATTTGTTTTACTTATAACTTTAATCTTATGTTTAAATCGATTATTTTGACGGTCGCTATGATGACCGCGCCGTTCGTTGCCGATGCGCAATGGTCGGTACCTAAAAGAGACTTCAAGAAGGTTAACGAGCACACTCTTGTTCTAAAAGACTTTTCAAGAAGACGTATACGTTCAATGATTACAATCGTTCTAACAAACCATAACTACATCTTGGACACGATGATATTCAACTCAAAGAGTCCTGTACCTTTCTTTCAGAGTTGGGAGTCATCAACTGACGTAAATACTATGGCTGTTGTTGAGAACGAGAAAGGTAACTACGACATCTACTTGTTTCATCACAAACGAGAGGAGACATTCTACTTTAGAGTTAATGGACTAAACTACGGATACTTACCATGATTAAGGCTTGGGATGAACTAGAGAGAACCGTCTCGCTATTTTGGATAGGTGACGAAGACAACCCAACATCAAGATGGTATCTTGACATGGGTGTAAAGATAGAGCGCTTTGAGTCGGATGGTCGCATCGTCATACACGACACCATGACAAACAGCGAGAAGTACAGGCTGATTAACGATATACAAGAGTACTACTTCACTGAGTATGGTTGGTATGTAGGCTGTCTAAAGGTAAACATAGACGCCATTGAGGAGCGTATTGACTGGCTACATCACTGCATAAAGTACACTGATGACAAAGAGTCAATAGATAAGCGAATAAAAAAATATTCCGACAAACTGTTGGATTATAAACAAAAGTTAAATAAATTTGTATAAAATTATGGCACACTGGAGAAATTTAATGAAAGACAACAAGTACCTCGGAGCATGGGACTTAGAGGTTAACGGCAAGTACGAGCCGAAATTAGTAACAATTGACAAGATATACCAAGACACATTTGTTGGTGAGATGGGTAAAGAGGACAAGGTGTTTGTTAAGCTAAAAGAGTTTGACAAGCCGATGGTCTGCAACCGATCGAACTTCAAAAGGCTTGAGACATTCTTCAATTCATTTGATCACAACGACTACCTCAACAAGCAGATAGTGTTAGGCACTGAGAAGGTAAAGAGTCCTCAAGGCATGGTCGACGCGCTGAGATTCAGCACACGTCCATTGCCTAAGCTACCTCAACTGCCAGACGACAAGCTTGAGAGTGCTGTCAATGCAGTAAAGGCTGGCTCTACGTCTATAGAGAAGATACAAAAGCAGTACAGCCTAACTGCCGAACAATTAAAAGCTTTGCAAGATGTTTAGGTGTTCAACAGCGTATCCCCTGTTTTTAGGGGATGCTGGCATTACAGCCAAGCAACAGGAGACATTGGACGGTCTACTTGCAAAGATAAAGTTAACTGAGAAGCAGGCTATACTACGTGATGAGTTGATGGCAAAGCGTGACGCTCCATACGAGCTGTCTGCTGGAGCTAAGACCTTAATCGAGGAGGCGGTTGAGCAGGAGCTATGGGGTTACAAGCCATCGTTCAGTAGTCGTGATACGACAAAGGGTAATATGGTAGAGCCTATATCTATAGACCTATACAACCGCTTAAACTTCACGAGCCACGTTAAGTCTGAGATGAGTCTATCTTACAAGGGCATACTAACAGGTCATCCTGACATTGCAAACGAGGACACAAAGGTAGTTATAGACATAAAGTCCCCTTGGTCTAAGAAGACATTTCCTAAGACCATTGAGAAAGCACGTAACTCTCAGTACGAGTGGCAGGTAAAGTTGTACCTATTTATGTTGACAAAACAAACGGGTACGCATTGGAGATACGGTCGTATAGCCTACATGTTGGTAAACACTCCAGAGGAGTTGATACCAGAGAGTGAGGACGACAGCCTTCACTACATGGACGACCTTTCTGACAACCTAAGACAAATCATCGTGCCAGTTGAGCTAACAGATGACGACATAAAAAAGATAGACGAGCGGTTAGACATCGCTATTGAATACGCTAACAAATACAGACAGAGATGGATATAACAAGAGAATGGTTACTAGAGCAAGGCTTCACTGAGCTAACAGGCGATAGATACGAGTTTAAATACGAGCCAACACTAAGCATAACGATCGACTTACAGGTCGATGACAACGCTGTGATATTCGTAAATCAAGACATGGAGAGAATAGGGCCCGATCAGAGTGTGGTCTTAACGACGGTGAGGACGAGGGCAGAGATAGTGGCTCTGTTAAAATTATTAATTAAAATCAAATAAAGTATGAGTAGTTTTAAAATGAAGGGAGTTGTCCACAAGGTAGGACAAACGATGATTGTGAGCGAGAAGTTCTCAAAGCGCGAACTTGTGATGGTTGACAACAGTGATGCCAACTATCCGCAGTACGTTAGTTTTGAGTTTACGCAAGACAAGACCAGCTTACTTGACAACGTGATGGAAGGCCAAGAGATAGAGCTATCTTTTAATCTGAAAGGTCGTGAGTGGACATCGCCAGCAGGTGACGTTAAGTACTTCAACACCTTACAAGGTTGGAAGATTGAGGGAGAGGCTCCTAAGCAAGAGCCAAAGCAAGAGGACGCATTACCTTTTTAAACGCTTAAGTAAAAGTGCCGAGCAGGGAGCGGAGCCTGCTACACGCCCCCCTGTGGTGAGATATCCACAGGCCCAGTGCCATCGAGCTTACCGTAAGATCAGCTCACTTAGATGGCCTTATCTGTATCGGGAAATTGGACGTGTCCTTATAACTGATACAACCCCCTAGTAAGACTATCTGATCAATAGACACTGCTAGGGGTTACCAACTAGTAACTTACTAAATGGTAAGGTTCTCAAGTGGCTGAGTGGTCGAAGGCGAAATATGACTTAAAAGATGGGGAGCTTGACCATCATTAAAACTGTAGGAGTTTCAACGTATGTCATGCAGGTAAACGGATGCGGCAAGGGTTCGAATCCCTTCTTGAGAACATTTAAAATGCTATTGTGGGAGTGACTTACTTCAACCCTCTGACAGCTGGAAAGACAGCGTTAGTCAGGTGGCGGAAGGCTAGGGATTTCCCTGGCGTGGTAGACGCACGGAGGTCAAAGGATTTTGTACACAACTTCGGTAAGTGAGGATATTGACTGATGAACACTTACAAATACAGGTTCGAGTCCTGTCCTGACAACAAATTTGTTCATGGTGGACAACAGTTAGGGTTCTGTGGTTAGCCTCCACATAGGTAAAAACTCTAGGCAGATGGGTGTGGCCAGTCTGTCTTTTTTTTTCTAAATCAAAAGATATGTATAAAAAAGGAGAGAAAGTTTACATCATCAAGCTAATTGATGATAAGCGCTACTTCGACAAGTACGAGGTAGTGAGCGTTGAGGACGCTAAAGATAACGGCTGTTGGTTGACAGGTATCAATCAGCTTGGCAATCAGACAACCAGATGGTACAACAATTCTGAATTTATAAAGTCAGATAGTATTGTCGAGTCACTGGTCAGTCAGTTGAGAGACCGATCGGCTGTTGGGATGGCGAAGTACAATACGAATTTAGATCGTAATGACTTAACCATAAAGGAGTGGGTTGAACATGCCAAGCAGGAGGCCATGGATCTTGCGCTATATCTTGAAAAAATAAAACAAATGTTATGAAAACATCAGGTTATAAACTGATATTTGTCCAGTTTTTTGCACAATAAACTGGACATTAAAGTATAATAAACATAAAATAAAAATAATTATGAAAACAGCAGTAGAATGGTTGGAAAATGAATTTCAAGAAATGTGTAAAGATTTCGGAGGGGTTCATTCAGGTTTTATTGTAAAATTTGAACAAGCCAAAGCCAAAGAGAGAAGTCAAAAGGCAGAAGAATACCTAAAAGGCTTCAAAGATGGTAAAGAGTACCAAATAAAATTAGATGAATTAACCTTTAAATCAGAATAGAATGAGCAGTGAAGATATTGGATTTTGTATTGTTTATGGAGCAATTAGTGTTTCAGGATTTTGTATAGCAATTCACTATTGGTATTACCAATTATTTAAAAAAAGAAATAAAAACCTTTAAATCAGAATAAGATGAAACAAGAACTAACAGAACAAGAAGTAATTGAGATGATGGGAGAACCCCATTACAAATCATTTGCAATGAACATTTATGAACTAATTAAAAAAAGCGAGGCATACAAAGATCTTGATGATGCTGTTTTTTATATTGGAGCTGAGCCATTAGATGAGACAACTTGGTTTCATTTTGAGGCAACAATTAAAAAATTACCATTTGGTGATGATTTTGGATTTACAAGAATGGTTATTACTGATGATTTTGATTTTGTGTTGGACAGAGTTAATGATGCTAAAAGAGAAATAAATAAAAATAAATAACATGACAGCAAAAGAAGAAGCAAAAAAGATATACGAAAGATTTTTAAATATCAGTCACGACATGAGTCCAGAATATGCCAGACGGTCGGCCATTGAAGCGGTCGATCTTATGTCAAGTGTATGTAACTTATTGTATATAGATTATTATTTAGATATAAAAGAAGAATTAGAAAGTGGCGATTGTATATAACTCAGCAACATGCCTACAGTGTTTAAAAACATTAGTAAGCAGACACGTCCATGACTTTAATAAGTGTGGATGTCCAAACGAAGCATTTGTAGATGGCGGTTCATACTATCAAAGGTACGGTGCAAAAGACATGAAAAAGATACATGCGTATGCTATAAATGACGATGATGACTTTGAGCTTGTACGTCAGTTTGCAACACGAGGTAGTCGAGGAATAGATGGCAAGCAACCTCTGATATGGATACCAATAGCACATCTAACAGATGATCACATCCAAGCAATACTTGAATATGGTGGTGCAGAATGGCACCTTGAATTATTAAAAAAAGAAATCAAATACAGACATGAAAATAGAACTTAAATCAAAAATAATTAATGATAAATATACAGACTATGTATATGAATCATTTGATATTCAGAACAGAGAAGAAACATCTGTATCTATTCCTATGAGTTTAGGAGAAGCAAAAACTTTTGATTGGAATATAGGTGTTATACTCGGTAGTAGTGGTAGCGGAAAGACTACAATTTTGAAAAAATGTGGTGAGTTAAAACAATCTAAATTTGATTACAATAAACCATTAATAAGCAACTTTAATTGGCTAGAGCCAAAAGAAGCTACATTAGTTTTAACTTCAATGGGTTTATCATCAGTACCAACTTGGTTAAGACCATTTAATGCATTAAGCAATGGCGAACAATACAGGGCAACATTAGCTTACTTGGTTGCATCTGCTAAGGATGGTGAAGTAATACTAATAGATGAATATACATCTGTTGTTGATAGAGATGTTGCTAAAGCTATGAGTTTTGCATTACAAAAATACATTCGTAGAGAAAACAAGAGGATTATTTTAGCATCTTGTCATTATGATATTTTAGAATGGTTAATACCAGATTGGACTTGTTCACCGCAAAAAGGAGGCGTACTCGAAAGGTGCGACTATCGAAGGCACGGCAGACCAAAAATCGAACTACAAATTAGTAGAGTCGAATCTGAAACTTGGAACCTCTTCAAAAAACATCATTATCTAACAGAAGAAGTAAATAAAAGTTGTAAGTTTTTATTATTTGAATGGCAAAACAAACCTATTGCAATTATTGCTATAATAAATCAACCAAGGAAAGGTTGCCCTAATGGTTTTGCTATAAGTAGAATAGTTGTCATGCCAGATTTTCAAGGAATGGGATTGGGCGTTAAGTTATCTGAATTTGCAGGAGGTATTATAAGAAATGAAGGAGGTCTTTGTTTTATAAAAACAGTAAACCCAGCGTTAGGTGTGTACTTTAACAAAAGTAATAAATGGAGACCAACAGTAAATAATGGTAAAAAAAGAACTATAAAAGAAGATACTGATAAAAAAGCATCTAACAGATTAGAAAGAGCTTCTTACTGCCACGAATACATAGGAGAAAGCATAAGCGGTTATGAAGAATTATTATTACCAATAAAAGAAATGAGAAAATGAAAACAATAATCCAATCGATAATTGATAGAGACAGTTTAAACTCTCCATCAAGAAAACAGCATCTCGTTCACAAGAGAGCACATCTTTATGTTCAGTTGAGAAAGGCAGGTCTTACATTAAAAGAGATAGGTCAGTTGTTCAATCGGGACCATAGTGCGGTCCACTATTGGATAAACAAATACGAGTACCTATTATCAGTTAATGACCAATTACTTTTAAACGACATAAAGGAATATGATAACATACTTTAAATCAATTAACGAAACATCATCACCCTATCACGTAGATGTATCTGTAGCTATCTCAAGGATACGCGATGGTAAGTCTATGCAGTTGGTAATGGACGTTAGATCTGAGACAGACAAAAACAATCGAAATGAGAAGAAGAAGTTACTTCCAGCGATATGTTTCTCTGGCCAGTTTTCAAAACGTGCAGACACTGCTTGCATAAATCATAGTGGTCTAATATGTATAGACTTCGATGGTTTTGATGATGATGTACATCTTTCTAACTTTCGGAAGAAGGTTGAGAGCGATGAATACACATATTCATGTTTCTTGTCACCTTCTGGCGATGGGTTAAAGGTTCTTGTAAGGATACCAAAAAATCCCATGCATCATAAGCACTACTTTAATGCACTCAAGACGTACTATAACATCCAACAGTTTGACACCACGTCACGCAACATATCAAGGGTTTGCTATGAGTCATACGATCCAGACATATATGTAAATGAGCTGTCTTCAATATGGACTCAGATAGAGGGTGATGTTGAGGTTCCAGTAGAACGTAAGCCTGTTATGTTTGTTGTTGAGGATCACCAAGAGATAGTTCGTAGACTTAACTTATGGTGGAACAAAAATCACGGCATGGTGCCAGGACAGCGTAACAATAACTTATTCATACTAGCATCAGCTCTAAATGAGTATGGCATAAACAAAGAGGACGCTATGGCAGTACTTCATGAGCACGACGTAGATGGATCAATGTCTAGAGAGATACCAACCATCATATACAGCGCTTATAAGAACGTACAGCAGTTCAACACGAAGTACTTTGAAGATAAGGACAAGGAGACCTCTATAAAGAATGACATAAAGATGGGTATTCCTGTCGAACAAGTTACTACAAAGTACAACATAGAGGAGATTCCATCAGTAGACGATGATTTCTGGACCAAGAGTAGTAAGGGTAAGATAGACCTAGTGCCACACCTCTTTAGACGTTTTTTAGAGAGGAGCGGTTTCTATAAATACTATCCACCAACTTCTATGAACTTTGTATTTGTCAGAGTGGTTGACAATACGATCAGTGATGTAAACGAAGATGTAATTAAAGACTTCGTTCTCAAGTACTTATACGATCGTGATGATATGTCAGTGTATAACTTCTTTGCTATCAACACTAAGTTCTTTCAAGAGACATTCCTAAACTATGTCTCTAAGATCGATGCTGACTTCATTAAAGACACCCAAGATATAGCATACCTATATTACCTAAACTGCGCTGTTAGGGTGTCGAAGTCAAGCATTGACATGATAGACTACAAAGACCTATCTGGTTATGTGTGGGAGAAGCAGAAGATACAGCGTAACTTTAACCTATCATCTTTTGATGATTGTGAGTACAAGAGATTCATCAACAACATAGCTGGTGACACGCCAGACAGACAGCGTTCTGTTGAGTCTACCATTGGTTATTTGATGCATTCGCATAAGCCTGCAAGCTATGCTCCTGCGATAATACTTAATGACGAGGTGATCAGTGACAACCCAGAGGGAGGTACTGGTAAGGGTATATTCGTAAAGTCTATCAGCCACATGAAGAAGATGGTGATAATAGACGGAAAGGGATTCAGCTTTCAGAAGTCATTCCCATATCAACGTGTACAGGTTGACACGCAGGTGTTGGTGTTTGATGATGTCGCTCGTCACTTTGACTTTGAGAGATTGTTCTCAGTAATTACTGAGGGTATAACACTTGAGAAGAAAAACAAGGATGAGATTAAGCTAGAGTTTGAGGATTCTCCAAAGATTGTCATAACTACAAACTATGCCATCAGAGGTGCTGGTAATTCATTTGAGAGACGTAAGTGGGACCTAGAGTTCAAACAGCACTACTCGAAGAACTACACGCCAGAGAGCGAGTTCGGACACATGTTATTTACTGATTGGTCTGACGATGAGTGGATACGCTTTGACAACTACATGATATCTAATCTACAGCTTTACCTAAACAAGGGTTTGATGCAGAGTGAGTTCAAGAATTTAAAAACTCGTAAATTTATTGCTGAAACAAGTGCTGACTTTTGGGAGTGGTGTACATCAAAGGATAACATGGGTACAAAAGCTAACATGCCTACACTTGGGAATACTCTATATAACTCATTTGTTTCCGAGTATCCAGACTATGGTAACTATGGTAGGTACAAGATATCACAGATAAAGTTCTACCGATGGTTAGATTCATTCGGTGAATATAAGTACGGAATGAAGCCAGAGATTACTCGTGGAGCAAATGGTAAGAATGTAGAGTTTAAGATTAAGCAAAATGAGCAAAGTAGGTTAAACTTTTAAATTATGAGCGCAATAGCTAGGCTTAAAGAAAAAATAGGTGTTATAGACAAGCTATTGAGCGTTACTGCTAACAGTACAAGGAGACATGCTGAGTTGAAAGAAATGTATGAAGATTATACAATGACGCATGACTTCTTGTCTGGAGGTAGAGATAACTTGGACTACAGACCTTACTATTCTATAAGGGAGCTATCACGTTCTAAAAATCAAAACGAATTAAATGAAATCTACGATGAACTTAAGAGACTATCAATCAGAGATAGCACATAGAGCTGTTAATATACTTTTAAATAAAAACATAGTCTATCTTGCTATGGAGGTTAGGACTGGCAAGACGGCAACATCTCTTGAAACAGCTAGGATTTATGGAGCTAAAAGAGTTTTATTTCTAACTAAGAAAAAGGCCATAAGATCAATAGAGAATGACTATAGAGACTTTGGATTTTCAGAACACTTTGATATCACTGTGATGAATGATGAGTCTATGCATAAGCTAGAGGACACAAACTATGATCTTATCATACATGATGAGCACCATAGGTTTGGAGCTTTCCCAAAGCCAGGAATGCAGACTAAATTATACAAGCAGATGTTTGCAATTAAGCCAATGATATTTCTATCTGGAACACCAAGCCCAGAGTCATACAGTCAGATATATCATCAGTTCTGGGTGAGTGCATATAGTCCTTTTAAACACTACGTTAATTTTTACAGATGGGCCGATGACTATGTCAATAAGTATCAACGGAATATAAACGGCATACTTATAAATGAGTACGACAAGGGTATAGAGCAGAAGATAATGTCTGCTGTTTCTGAGTACATGATAACCTTCCAACAAAAGCAGGCTGGATTCTCTACTGAGATAGAGGAAGAAATATTGCATATCGCGATGAGCGATACCACAAAAAACATAATCAAAAAATTAGAGCGTGATCTAGTTGTTGAGGGTAAGGACGAAGTCATATTGGCCGACACGCCAGTCAAACTTATGCAAAAACTACATCAGTTGTGGAGCGGTACCGTAAAATTTGAGAGCGGTAACAGCATGATAATAGATACTACAAAGGCTGAGTTTATAAAGTCAAAGTTTAAAGACTCAAAGATAGGAGTATTCTATAAGTTTAAAGAAGAGCTGAACGTACTTAAGCAAGTATTTGGTGATGACTTAACCACAGAGTTACATAAGTTTGATGATGAAGGTTATAAGGTAATAGCCTTACAAATAGTATCTGGTCGTGAGGGTATATCCTTAAAAAATGCTGACTATGTTGTCTTTTATAACATAGACTTCAGTGCTACAAGTTATTGGCAGGCCAGAGATCGCATGACCACGATGGCAAGAAAATTTAATAAAGTTTATTGGATCTTTTCTGAAGAAGGAATAGAAGATAAGATCTATGAGACAGTAAAATCAAAAAAGAAGTTTACAGTAAACATTTTTAAGAAAGACTATGGAATCAAAAATTAAAGCACAGTATCAATTGATTAAGGATATCGAATTTGATATGATCAAGTTAAAAAGATTTAAACTTGAAGCAGAGCAAGAACTTGAGCGTCTCATATTAGAGGCTGCCGATCAACTAAAAATAAATTTCGATGAAGATATTAAATGATCCAATGATTGCAAAGTTGATAGAAACTTTCGATCTAGAAGCGCCAGAACAATTAGTATTAAATGTATGTGACTATGAGTACGTTGATGGAAAAATAATAATAAATTCAATTGAAGTATTGGATGGTAATTTAAAATTCATTAAGTTTGCTGACCTTCAGAAGGTAACGCCACATATTAATAAATATTATACTACGTTTGGCAACAGAACAGCAGATACAAACAAAACTAATCAAGCAACTTGAGAGTGAGGGATATTATGTCATAAAGTTAATTATGACAAATAAGAACGGTATACCAGACCTATTGGCTTTACCAAAGGACTGTAGTGCTTTTTTTGTTGAGGTAAAGAGGCCTGGACATAAACCTAGGCCTCTTCAAGTTTATAGAATAAAAGAACTAAAATCACATGGCATTAAGGCGACGTATTACAGCGGTGAAGGATTTATCGAGGTTGATTGATCTGAGACACCAAATAAAGAGAGACATAATAAATGGCGAACTGATTGAAAACCTGCCAAACAAGTACAACATATCATGGCATTTTTTAATACACAACTTGGTTCACGCTATAGGACCATCTCACGATACCAAAGGTGAGTTTGGCTACAAGAAAGCAGATGACTTCCTGTCAGAGGAAGAGATGTTAAATACAATAGAATATAATTACGAAAATTTAAGTTATGGAGAAAAAGAAATCTATCACGAACGAGAAAAAGATGGCAGCCTTGGTAGGTATTTTGCCAGTAATGATGGACTATATGGAGGATATCAAGGAGATATACCCGAAGGTATATAGTAAGAGAGTAAAAATGTTAGGCAACGACTTTATAAAGGAGGTTGAGCGAAATGGAGATAATCTTTACAAGCAGATTGCTGGTGAGGACGATAAAGAGTTGATGGCGTTCTATCAACAGATCAATGATTTAGGTGTTGCGTTTAATGATTGGCTTAGGAACTTATGATAGACTTGAGATTTATAAAGGCCTTATGGTCTCCATTTAAGCCGTTCAAGTTGAATTGGTATTGTGGTAAAATTGCTATGGGTACTCCATATTTCTACCCTCGTAAGTGGGTAAAGGTGTCAAAGAAAATGGCCCATGAAGAGGCTGTTAGAGAACTTGATGAATGGAAAGTACCAAGCAAGTACAAGCCTACCTACGAAGCTTTATATCAGAGGAACTTAAAATCAAGAATAGCAGTACCAAAGAAGTTCGGATTTAACTTTTGGAATCTTGGATGGAAAACCAAATGGACAAGTACTGATATACGTTTTGAATATGCGCCAGGACTGTCTTTTGTTTTCTTTAAGTGGCAGATCGTTGTGTCTGTAAGTGCTTGTGAGCAAGATCATTACTGGGAGTCTTGGATATATTATGAATACTATACAGACAAAACAAAGTCAAAGAGAGAAAGAATTGAAGAATGTATAAAAGGCTTTCCACAGATATGGACAAATCAATACGGAAAAATAAACTATTACGAATTAATACTTAGAGATAAATGGATAAAAAAGATCAAATGGTTATCGACATGATCAATGAGATGTTTAAAATAGCAGGTCATGACGTAACATACTATGATATAAAAGACAGAAAGGACGATTGGTATACAAATTGGACCATGACTGAAGCTCAATATGATGAGTGGAAATCTTGGGGCGAAAAGTATTTACGAAAAAAATTTAGAATGAATTCTAAACTGGCAGAACGTCAAATGTCAATGATAGGTTTAATGTGGGGATTAAAATTTAATAGATGAGCTTAGATGTAGATTTAACAAGAAAAAAATGGGTAAGTTATGATGAGTTCAAGACTCATGAAATAGAATATGATACATTATATTCTGCAAACATAACTCACAACTTAGGCGAGATGGCTGATAAGGCTGGATTGTATGAGGCTTTATGGAGACCTCATAGGCTTATTGATGGTTACAATATTCCAGAGAAAGACCATAATGCGGAACATGAGTTTGAAGATAAGCAAGAAATACGAGCTAAGGATATTATACCATATATAAAAGAAGGGTTATCTAAACTCCGTGATAATCCAAACAAGTTTAAAAAGTTTAATCCAGAAAACGGATGGGGATCATATGAAGGTCTTTTAAATTTTACACAAAATTATTTAGACGCTTGTGAAGAGAATCCAGAATCAATAGTTAAGGTATGGAGATGAGAGGAGTTTATTGTGTGAATGTTATTATAAAGGCGGTGCCTTTGTCTAACACAAGTAAGTTAGGTATTATACTAAAAGAAGAAACAAGAATACCATTGGCACTTGATGAAAATCTAAAGCCATTAGATGAAGACTTTACTAAAAAATACCTAAAGGTTAAAGACACAAGTAAGTATAGAATTACTTACAACATGGATATTATTAAATACATGTCAAACATTAATTATTAACAATTTACATTTCTTTGATTATAATGAATTATATTTGATGCGTCAATGGAACACATTAACTATATAAACGGAGTCATGAGAGAGATAAACGATCTTACTGACTGTATATATGAAGATCTTACAGATGCTGACTATAAGTCAATGAAGTCAAATGTAGAAAATCTAATCAAAGTACTTAAAGACCTTCTTAAAACACATGAAATACAATCGGAATAGAATTTTTGATATTTACGACAACGTAACTCAAAGTAAAGCAGAAATAGCTAGGATTTTAATAGAAGAAGACCCTACCATCTCTGACAACATAGATACGTTAAGAAAGGGTGTATCTTACCACATTAAAAACAGAGGACTTATTGATGAGTGTGAAAGAGTAGGTATAGACGAGTCTAAAGTTAAACACTATTGGTACAAGGGTAAGCACTACAGTATAAACGTAAACGGAGGGTCAGATTTTGATCCTAAGGAGTTTATATCTGATCTTGTTAACGAGATAAAGACATGGAGTCCAAAGTACGCTAAGATCGCTCGTAACAACTCAATATCTGAGCCTCACTGCCTTGTTTTCGATCCAGCTGACATACACATAGGTAAGATATGCTCAAAGTTTGAAACTGGAGAAGATTACAACAGTCAGATAGCAGTTCAAAGAGTGTTGACTGGGCTTGAGGGTATACTATCTAAGTCGAAGCCATTTAATATTGATAAAATAATATTCATAGCTGGCAATGACATTCTACATGTAGACAACCCAAAACGAACTACAACTAGCGGAACACCACAAGATACTGATGGCATGTGGTATGATAATTTCGTTATGGCTAAAAAACTATTGATCGATATAATAGAAAGACTTATGTCTGTTGCCGACGTTGAGGTTGTTTACAATCCAAGCAATCATGACTACATGTCTGGATTTATGTTGTTACAATGTATTGAGGCTTGGTTTTCTAAGTGTGAAAATGTAAAATTTAATAACGATATGTCCCATCGTAAATATACAGTTTATGGGAATAATTTAATAGGTTCCACACATATGGATGGTGCTAAAACTCAAGACCTGCCTCTCCTTATGGCTCATGAGTCTGGTGCTTGGTGGCATGAATGTAAACACAGATACATCTACGGACATCACATCCACCATAAAACTAGTAAGGACTTTATGTCTGTATGTGTGGAAACCTTAAGGAGTCCTTCTGGCACTGACTCTTGGCATCACAGGCAAGGTTATCAACACGCCCCAAAAGCAGTAGAGGGATTTATTCATCATAAAGAATTTGGACAAGTAGCTAGACTAACACATATCTTCTAATGATCACAGTAGAAGAAATGATAGCTGTTGTAGAAAATTATATCTACGAGAAAAAAAGAGTAAGGGTGCATATCGAATTACGATACCACCCTTTTATTATTCAGTCAGATTTAGATAAGCTAAACTATTGTTACGGAGTCGCTCTTGATTATTTTAAGAAGTAAGGGGCTATTGCCCCTCTCTTATTTTCCCTTCTCTAACAGTTCCCTTTCTAACTGTTCCTTGTCTTGTAGTTCCAGTTCTACCTTTTACTATTCCTTTATTCTCGGCAATTCTTCTTATTATATCCTCTGCCGTCATTCCTCCCTTAATCATTTGAGCGAATTTCATACTAGGTTTACTAATTGTTCTTCTAAGTTTTGCGTATTCAGCCTCCTGTTTTTCATCAAATCCTCCAAGCTTATCTATCATTTTCATTTCCATAGCTATCTTCCTTGGATCTGAGTTCTTGCCGATCAATACTTTTTCAATTTTACCAACAGGACGATTTGTTAATTTTTCAACCTCGTCTATTTTTGTTTTTTGATTTTCTGTATATGATCTCTTTTTAATATTACGTATACCTTTATTTGGAATCTGACCAGCCTCTCTCGGTAACAAACCTAAAGCTTGTGGTATCTGGAAGAATAATCCATAAGCAACTTTCTCTCTATCTTCATCAGATATATACTTAATTGTTTTTCTTCCTTGATACTCATCTTCATACTTTCCAGTCATTGCTAAGTCTATAGCATCTTTTAATTCGCTATATGTTTTCAATGCAACTCCTGGGGCACCAGGTATATATCTTTCCCATCCAGTAGCTTCCATATTTTCATACAGTTGGAATGTTCTTTTTTTCTTCTCCTCTTCAATAAAATCTGCCTCTTGTTTTTCAGTCATAGGTTTATCACCGTTTGCTATTCTTATATCATTTTCAGCCTTAACCAACTCTGCTATCTCATCATCACCAACTAGTGGGTACATTTCAAATAGATTATTAAATCCAGTAATTAAGAATTCATCTGTTAGGCCAGGAAGAGGTGAGAATAAATCCACCAATAAGTTTTTGATAGGCATCTTAAATTCCTTAACATCATCTTCAGTGACTTTCATTCCAAACACATAGAACAATACTTCTTCCTCTTCATCATCATCTTCTCCGTAGAAGTAATTTGTTATAGCGTCTATTGTTTTTCTTATTGCTGCACCTAATAAGTTAAATACTACAATCTCTGCTGGAAGGGCAGCTAGTGATCTCATAGCTATTATCTTATCTTCCTTTGATGATACTTTAGATCCTAATATTTGCATATCATTTATCATCCTAGCTCTCTGGTTCCAAACAAATGATGTAAATGGCATGAAAAGTTTTGTGATCATTTTTTTAGTAGCATCTTCAGTTGCAAATAGTTCTCCAGTTAGTAAAGGATCAGATACGTTCTGTTGTCTATCAACTTGCATTTGAGCATATTCAGCTGCCTTTTTATTTACCTCGTGGTTGTTCCAATCTATATTAGTGCTAAGACCTTGATCTCTTAAACTCTTTAAGTAGTAAGTAATAAATGAAGATTTAGCTACATAAGCATCTGGCGATTGTATTAATGCCTTCAACCACATGTCACCTATCTTACCTACACCATCATAAACTTTACCAACAGCTGAATCAGCCAAAACATTAACTCTCTTGTCTATAGTATCAATATTAGCTTCTGATTTTATACCACGGTTAGATATAGGCATGCCAAGTCTGTCGATCCAAGCATTACTGTTAGGAGTTAAACTTGTAAATCTACCTGCATTTAGCAATGTATTTATTACAGGAGAGAACTGCTTAATTGCAGAACCAATTCCACCTAAAGCTCTAATAGTACCAGCCTTAGCTATTGCATTAAAATACTTCATAATGTCATCAGCGCTACTTCTAGGTATCATCCTCTTACCCTTCATTCTTTTCACGTAAGAGTTCACTCTTGACTTTATCAATGAAGACTCATCTCCAGCTAATTTATCAAAGTTATTAGAGTCCATGAAGCCTTTTACTTGTCTAATAGCGGCAGCTGTATTTATGTCAACAAGTGCATTTCTTAATGAGTTAGCGTTATTCATATCAAAGTTTAGATCAACGTATCTATTCTTTGGTTTCTTTCTAACATTTTCCATCAACACACCAGCTTTTTTTGTATCTGTGTACCCAAGAGATGATACAAATCCGCTATCTGAGCTAGTTATGTCGTCATCTTGTGCCTTAGAAGCCATAAGCTTCATTTTATCTGGAGTATAGTTTATATCACTACTTAACATAGTGTTGTAAACAGACAAACTGACATCATATAAATCTGTATAGTGTTGTTTCCATTGATCTACCCACCAGTCAACAGCTTCTCTGTTTGACTTAGATGAGTTAGCTCTTATGATATCAATGTCTCTAGAATTTACTTTTAACTTAGAGAATGCATTCTCATACATTTCAGCTAGTTTCTGCTCATCGCTATTTCCTTCTTTTAGTTGTTCAATACTCTCAGATATAGCGTCAATTCTCCTATTTAGTTCTGCTTTAACTTGAGCGTTATCACCATTAACATTTCTCATAAGATATGCAAGCATACCTCTTTCTATGATGTTCTGTTGAGTCATAAAGTCCTTTCCGTAGAAATCTTGCTTTGTGTACGATTCAAGTATTTTGTTGTATATAAGTTCAGCTTTATTTTTGCCGTTAACCATATCCAACAATCCCATATCACTCATTATTCTAGTACCAATGGTAGTACCTCTAAATAATTTTTCAAATAATAAAGGTATGCTAAGTATTTCAGTAGATGCTATCTTAGAAGCTTTTGTTTTTATACCAACAGATTTAACGCCAGCATTTACAAGAGCCTTAACTTTCATAGCTCCAACATATGACTGTACATTAGCCTCAAGACCGCTTGTTATTCCGTTATTTAGGAAGTTATCTACAGATTCAGATAGATAGATCAAGCTTCTTGTATCAAGTTCTTTTAGATCCATCTTCATTATAGCTTTTAGGATATCTTTGTTTTTATCAGATATTTCTATAGACTCTCCAGTGATTGGATTGACTCCAGTTCTAATAATAGACTCTACAATACCAAGCATCATGTCTAGTCTTCTCTCAACAAAGTCTTTAACGTCATCGTTGATATCAGTATCTGTAGACTTCATATCCTCTATGATCTTTCTTATCTCATTTAGAGTCATGTCTTTAGATATCAATCCAGCATCCTTAAGATAGTCATACTCGGCTAATAGTTGGTCCTTTTTGATTTCTTCTTGTCTAGATATCTCATCCATAGTGTATTCATTCACGTCAGCTATATTTGCTGGCTGCTTGAATTTTACTTGCTCTCCCCTTACAACAGATGGAGCCATAGCATTTTTAATTGAGTCAGCTATCTCGTTATATGTATCGATGTCTTCAACCATCGATGGATCGATATTCAAGAACGCCTTAGCCATACCGATAACCTCGGCCTGGTTGTTTGACTTAGTAAGTCTTCTTATCGCTCTTCTTGCAGAGAATGCATTGCTTAATTTTTCTTGATAGTTAGCATCAGCAAAAACCTTAGCAACGTAGTCTAAAAATCTTTGTACAATTACTGGGTTGTCAAGATTTATACTGCTAGCTCTATCTGTAATAACAGCAGACTGTTTGGTTGTTATTTTGCCAGACCGAACCATTGACTTGATTATTGCTCCAATGGCTTTTCTTTTGGAATTTAGATCGGCCTTTGCTTCTCTTGACGCTTTGTTCCAAGCAGTAAAGAATTCTTTTCGTAAGGCATCAACGGTTTTTGTTTGCGTCTCTGGTTTTGGTTTACCTAAAATCTTAGCAACAGACGGAGCCTTCTTAATCTTCTCACCGAAGAAAGCCTTGATCTCTCTAACTGCATCTTCTCTTGCTGTATCGTCAGCGTTTACATACCAATCAGACTTTTGTAAGTCACCAAGAGCGGCAGTAACTCCTTGTTCGTGAGAGTTACCTCTCTTTTCTACAGACAGTTCGTACTTATCCTTGGCTTTTTGGATGGCATCTTGTTTGGATGTTGGTTTTTGTTTCTTAAACCTAGTCCCCTCTTCAATAGCAAAATCTGGCAATATGCCAACCTTTTGATCGGCAAATTTCATCTCCTCATATACCTCGCCTACCAATCTATCAGCCTCTTCTATCTTACCTTCTTTACGAAGTTCTCTAGCCTTATCTCTCTTCTTGAATGCAGCGTCATTTACACCACTAAAATTAACCCAGCTATTTTGACCTCTTGTCTCAGATGTCATAGCCTTTCTAGCTTCTGGAGAATACATCTCAGAGTGAACTCTCCAAGCATTCTCTTCTCCTACTGGACCAAAACTGTTGCCTAGTTTGGCGTGACCAAAGAAGTCATGCACAAATCTAAACACGTCATTGATCAACAAAGTCTCACCATTTACATCCTTTCTTCCAGAGTCTTTTAATAATAAATTTTCAGATCTCTGCTCTTCAGTTATAGGCTCATCTCCAAAACCAGATTCTGTAGAGAATATTTTCATCCTCTTATTATCCTTAAGGTCTTTTATCATAGCTTCAGAGTTTGAGTAAGGCTCGTTATTATTTATCTCAACATTGTAGCCTTCTTTAACTATAGCGTCATACTGATCTAATGTTTCCTTAGCCATAGCCTCATAAGCAGCCTTTACCTTCGGATCGTTTGGATTATTTTCCATCTGATCGTAAGCGTCAGATATTCTTTTTGAAAGACCTTCATCTAGTTTTGTTATCTTTTCTACTGGTATATATTCCATACCGATAGATTGCATGTAAGATCTAGCTATATTTTCAGCATCCTTTAAAGGCTCATTGAACAGCTTGTTTCCAGCTACTGGTGCAGTTATTTTTTCACCTTTGTGTTTTTTGAATTTAGTTCCCTCATCAACATAATTTATTTCAATGTCTGATAGAGAAAGTAAATTATTCTCAACATTAGATTTAAGTTTTTCAAGTGATAGTATTCTATCAGATTTTTTGTTTATCAATGACTTCCTTAATTCTAAATTGCTATCCGAATCATATATTTTTTTTGATTGTTTTGATAAATCATTTTTCCAATATTCTAAAGATCTATCTATTGAATCTAAAATGCTTTTTCTTAATTCAGTTATCTTTTTATTTTCTCCACCCATCCAGTCTGGAATGGTTTTATTTTTAATATCAGAAAGATATGCAAAAGGAATTCCAGATTTTTCAAAAGTTTCAGTAAAGTCTTCTCCGTATATTTTTATAGTTGACTTTTGTTTCTTTATTTGTTTTCCTTCTGCTTCTATATCTTCATCAGCATCTTCTACTGATTGACCTTCTTCTGATTCATTAATTTTATAATCAAACTTTTTACCCGATTCTTTCCATTTGTTATATGTATAATTTGCTGCATCTTCATAACTTATTCCTTCTATTTTTGCTTGAACCCCAAGTGTTTTGTAAAGGTTTTTTTCGAAGTACCAAAGTATAGCTTGAACATCAGCTATGCTCAAATTATAACCTTGTTTGTTTAATATTTCTACAGCATCAGAAACTGTATCATACATAAATTGTCTATCATTTTTTGTAAATGGAGCATCATTTAAATTTTCAAATGCTATCTTATATATAGTATTAGCTGCTTTTTCAATATCGCTTCCGTTTTTATATCCTTTAGCCGCATACGAATCTCTATAAGATTTAGATGCAAGTAATGCTTCCTCATTACTCATACCTGCATTACCTAATAATTGTTTAAATCTATCAAGACCTATAGCTTCTCCCTTTTTACTGAATCCGCTTTTTAATCCTGGAATTAATGTTCCTCTATATCTATTAAATGTTCTAGACCACCATCTATCAAGTGTAGGATATGCTTCATTTCCAGATAAATTAGAATAAAACATTCCTAATTTAGGGCCAAATACTGATGCGGCAAATGGAGCTTTAAAACTTACTGGCCAATTTGTAGATAATGGCTCAAGACCTTGTTTTCTTCTTTCTTTATTTATCTCTTCAATAGATTTAACCTCCATTAAATCTTTTTTAATAGCAGCTATATCTCCATTATAATCTGTAAGTAATTTATTTATTCTATTTAAATTAGATTCAAAAGAAGCAACACGTTGCCCAGGAAGAGTAGATGGCATCTTACCATTCTTTTTATAATAATCATATGCGGCAGCAGCTAATTTAAAATTACTCATAACTTTCTGACCATCAGATGTAATAGCTACAAGCATTGTAAACAAATCTCTTGCGTTTTGATCATTTTTCATTTCTGGAAAAACCTTAGACATTGCGTCTAAAGACTTTTGATATAATTCACCATACCATCCTTTTCCACTTTTATCACCCATAAGTTTAATAAAGTATTTAACTTCATCAACCATCCAGTTTGATATTTTCTTTCTAGCATTTGTTGAATTATCTTTTTGATCTATAGTTCCATATTTAGATCTTTGTCTAGCTTCAAGAGCTTCTCCAATTTTTCTAGTTATATTCTTACCTTTAGGTAATCCAAACTCTTCCATGGACTCCTTGCCTTCCATTATGGTTACAGCTTGTTTTTTAATACCTTCAGATTTTTTTTCTCGTTGAGATACCTCAACTTCCTCACCAGTCCTCAAAGATTTAGTCAAACTATTAATAAAGTCAACAGCGTTCTCTGAATTCATAGCATTCAAGAAAGGAACCATAGATTTAGGTAGTCCTAACTTTTGGAATATTCTAGCGATAAGCGCTTTAAACTGATTGAACTTTGTTGTAGTTAGTTCGATCTCAGCTTCAGCCATTATGGCCCCTAGTTCTGACAAATACTCTTCAGCTTGGTCAGATGTTTCATATTGAGATATGAAATCACTTAACCTTTTCTTTAACTTCTTGTCAGTAATTATTCTATTAAGACCATTAGCTAAATCAAGTATAGCTCCGCTATCCATACCTTTCTTTAGTAAGGCATGATGGATAGCCTCATGGAATACAGTTTGAGCGTTACCTCCAGCTGCTAAATTAATATGTATAGCTCCTTCTTGTGTATCGTACGCTCCTCTGTCTCCAGTTTCAGCCTCTTCACCTATTGCAGCAGAGTACTCTTCGTTTGTATTGTGAATATATATCTTAACGTCAGGAAGAGCGTTCAATACCAACTTAGTAGCTGTAGCCGTTCTTTTGTCTGCAACCTCTTCTACATTCTCAAGTGTTACTATGTTTTGTTGTGTAGGTGTTGAAAAACTAGGAGTTCTTCCTTCGTTAAGAGCTTTAGCTATCTCTTTAAATTGTTCGTCAGTAAATTGTGTAGGATTAACTCCAGTACCGCCAGTCTTTACATTCTCAAATGTAGATAAATCAAACAGAGACTCTTGATCAGCAGCTTTTGCAAACTCAATGGCTTGCTGTCTTGATGACTCTGGAGCAACGATATTTAGGTCTATCGATACCTTGTTACTGTTAGGGAATTTATATATACCAACCTTAACTGTATTTTGATCTCCAATTTTGCTTGAATGTTTTTCAACAAAGTCGGATATCATCTCTGGGGTAATCTCTTCAACAGTAGTATTTTCGCTAACAATAGGAACAACCAAACCGCCTCCCTCGTACTTAGTTCCATCTATGTTAAATGTAGCACCATCCTCAGTCTCCATATCAACAGACTTAACTCTATCAAGTTCGGCAGTTGTGTTTGTAGCAATGATAGGTTTATCTATTGTTACTTCTTTACCTTCTTTGGTAACTTCTTCAAGTTTTGTTTCGGGTACTCTTCCCTCCACTTCTTCGCCAACTCTGGCTTCTGGCTGTACAGGAACTTCACCTGTTGTTTGCTTTTGAAAGGCATCTTTACTAATTTTTTGTAGTTCGTTATCAATCTCTGTTATTCTTTCCTTTTGAGCGGCAACAAGAGATTGGTCCTTGCCGTCAATTTCTTTTTCTAGTCTTTGCTTTTCAGCCATAAGGTTTACAGACTTAACTTGGTCCTCAACACTTAGGTTGTCAGGCATAGCATTAAATATAGCACCAACCTTATCAAGAGCGTTCAATTGATTTTGTGCCTCTGCCTTTGTTAGCTTTCCAGATAACATATCGCTCTTAAGTTTTATCACAATCATCTTTCTTAGCTCGTTGTCAGTTGAAACAGTTTTCAAAAAGTCAACGTCCTCATTATCATAAAGTGAGATGTTCCCATTTATAACCTTTTGAGATAAAGCTCCACCACCACTCATAACCATACCGCCAATACCTTCAGCTATACCATCCTCTATAACCATCTTTAGACCATCCATAAAGCTATCTGGGGTATCAAAAAACTCACCTCCAGTTAGTTCGCTTGCTAGTCTATCGTCTTTTTTTATTTCGTTGATCAAACTCTTATATCCAATATCAAGAACCAACGACTGAGTAGCTCCAGTTTCAGCCTCGGTTAGTGCACCACCGACTATTCTTAAACCAAACTTAGCCATATTCGACTTGATCTCTTTGTCTAGTACATTTTGTAAAAGTTCTGCCGATCCTTTACCTGCTGTCTTTTTAACAGCTCCTTGTATAGACTTCATTATAAGAGACTTAGCAAGAGGGTTTTTAGACATAGCTGCACTAAGACCAATCTTTTCCAATATTCCCATACCCATAGCATATGGTAATGCTATTAAGTTCATCTCTGTAAGTGACGTTGTTTCAAAATCTGGATCATTTAACATCTCATCCTCTAAAGATGAATATGCTTGAGCTGACAATGATCCAAAACCAACGTATGGATTAATAACTGATGTAGCCATTGCTGGAAGAGATTCTGCAAGACCAAACAATGCTTTACTAACAATACCTCTATCTTCAGACTGTTGGTACTGTTTAGTTGTGGCTAGATCACCAATAGCGGACTTCATTCTGTTCGAAAGATCTTCTTTTGATTCTTTCCAAGCTTTATTAGCCTCTGCTATTTTTATTTCCTCTAATGAATATCCTTTTGTTTTATAGTATCTCTTTTCCTCCTCTGTCATGTTGTCTGCAATCTGAGAACCCTTTGTTTCTGCTTGTAACCTTCCAACAACATCTCCCGTCTTTATCATTTTTGATATACCGTCTGAAAAACTATTCATAACGCCACCAATAAACGAACCCTCCTTAGCCACGTCAACGACATATTTACCTGTCAAATACTCAAGCTGTTTGACTTCAGTTGAAATAGCCCTTTTTCTTCTAACTAAGTTAGATTGATCTAGATCCAGCTGTAACGCCATTTTGTCAAGTTGTTCTTTCTTAACTCTTATTTGTTCTGGCGTTAAATTTGACGTATTTAATTTCTGAAGTTCAGCATTGTATTCGTCATATCTGGTCTTTAAAAACTTATCAGATTTATTAATGTCATTTAACATTGCGTTGTACTCAGTTCTTGTTTTGTCTAAATATTTATCAGACAAGAACATTCTAACCTTTTGCCTAGCTCTTGAATTTTGTCCTGGATCTAATCTAACTTCATCATACAGTGACTGAATTTTCATTCTTTCAAGCTCAAATGCCTCTTTCTTATTTTTTTGGTATTGTTGATACATAGGAGATTTTTCAAACGCCTTCATATCTTTAAATACCTGTGAGCTATTAACCCCAGGTTTGTTCATCAAGCTTCTATATTCTCCTATCCTTTGGTTTACCTCTTGTTCTAGTTCACCGTAAGGTAAATTTTGGGCCCATATTTTATAGTCTTCGTCATTAAATAACTCTTGTAGGTCTTTATAAAGTGACTGGCTATTACTGCCATTGTTGGAGTAAATAAGACGTCTATCTCTATTTATAAGTTCTGCGTATTTTTGATTACCTGGCTCGTAAGCAGATGGGTCCATATTAGTTATTAAGAAATCTTGAAGTCTTATATTTTCTCCTGTATTATCAGTATCAAGATTTATTACTACTTCACGTAAGCCATCTTTTGTTCTTACGATCATCTCGTCGCCAGCTCCAGATTCTATAAACTCAAAACCATATCTACCGAACTGATTTGTAAGCATTTTTACAGCCTCTTCTTCTTCAAGGTTAGCTATATTGTTATTTGTCACATACCTTTGAACATTTTCCTCAAAAGATTTTACACCTCTTCTTCTTGCTTCTTCAGCGTTTACAGCTTGACCCATCATTGTCTGAGGGTAAAGTGTTTGAAACCAACCTGTATTCTCTACTGATTTCGGAAGTCCAAAAGTAGGCTCTCCATCTGGAAGTAGTTCTCTTTTTAAGACTCCAGAACCTCCTTCTTGTCCGTATGTCTTGTTTAATATCTGGTAATCAGTTAAGTTATCAGCTTGTTTAGGAACAGAACCATACCTACCACCATAACGCTTGTTTAATTCTTTAGCCATGGCTTCTGTAACTACAGACCATACAGAGTCTACACCTGGTTTGATTTGCATCCAAGTATTTGTTCTATCATTCTTTTTAAATCTAAGCCCTCTAGTATTCTCGTCCCATCCTCCAAAAACATCATACAGATCATCCTCTGGTTTGACTGCTTTATCTAAAACAGATGGTATTTTTGTATCTATTCCAGTTTTAATTAACTTCTGATCGGTATCAAAACCAGCGTTAGGTAATTTTACTTTTTCACCAAACTCAATGTTTAAGCTCTCTACTTTTTTAGGATCATTTATTTTATAAAGATCAGAGCCCTCAAGACTTACTACACTTTCGTTTATAATATTTTTTGACATATCTCTAGGAAATGCCACCTCGTACCAATTATTACCTTCTACCTTGTAGAAAACGCCATCCTTACCTCTTCTCAGTTTAAGGTCAGAGTATTCAATAACTGGAGCCTCTTCCATAGCAACAGCTTTTTTACCAGCAGCTATTTGTTCTGGCGTATAATCAAACCCAGTTTTCTTTCTCTCCTCCTTGGTCATTCCCTTCTGAGTCTCTTCTACTATATCCCAAGTTCTGAAATCATCTTTTCTGTAATTCAATCTACCTGCACTTTCCTTCTCAGTTACTTGTCTCCATTTTTGTTGAGGACTAAATGCAGAACTAAATGTATTAAGATCTGTAGTATTAAACAGGCCATTTTTCTTTCCAAGATTATATAGTTGTTGGATTTGCTGACTGTTTGCAGAAGCGAATGTATTAAAATCTGTAGTATTAATTAAACCTTTACTCTTGTATAGATTATAAAGTTGTTGTAATTTATCGTTCATTTATTTAGGGTTTTTAAATAAATCATCACCTTCTGCTTTTCCGCTCTTATTATTTGTTGATTTTCCTCCCATTACAGCTCTTTCTGAAGCATCCCATTCGTCAAATGCTGTTGAAGATGTAGCACCTGTTCCGCTAGCAAATCCTACTATTGGAGCCAAATCTCTTGCATTTTGGAAATATCCAATCTCAAAATCTTGAGCCTCTTGACCTCCAAATCCATTTGACACGTATCTAGTTTCATATACAAAAACACCTGGCTGCTTAGGCTTAAATTCAAACCTATATTTACCTCCACTAGCCGCTGCTAATCTAGCAGCTCCAGCAGGACTTCTATCATTAAATCCACTTACTATCTGTCGATATAATGCGGTATTTGGAGCTCCTCCGCTACCTTTTGAGCCACCGCTGACACCGACACTACCAGATGATCTGGTTACTGGGGTTATTTGAACACTTTTAGGTATTTGAGATTCTATACTAGCATCTAATATAGCGTCAGCTTGTTGTAACTGATATTGAGTTGGTTGTGGTTGATAAACACCATTTTCATCAAGAACAGCTGGAATAAGTTTTAATTGAGCATCCTCTATGAATTTTTTTTGCTCTTCTAACGTCATATCACCAACAGTCTCAGACTCAAGTTTATCTCTGTATTGTTCTAACTGTGCAGTTGTAGCTTTCTTATTATTCTTTTTATATTGCTCTATTTTTTTAGTTATGTCAGAACTACTGTATTTTGGTGTAGTTTTCCTTGACTCCATTTCAGCAGACAGCATTTGCTGTAATTTATTTTTTCTGTCATCATCATCAAAATAAATATCATAATCACCGTCTCCGTTATCAACGAGTATACTTGTAACCATTCTATTGTTAGATAATACTCCAGCCTTAAAGTTATTTTTAGCTTTTGATAAGAATGGATTTTGTCTAGCATCTTGAACAGTCTTACCTGGATTTGATACAGACCAATCTTTAAATGTTTTTGCTAAATCACTAGTCAAGTCAACAACGTCTACTCTATTGTCTAACATATTTGATACATTACCAATAGACATGGCATCAATTAATGTATTTGGATCGTATTGCCCAGTATTAGGATCTAATGACCCCATATATACCTTTCCGCTCTCATTGTCTATAGTTATTTTTTTGTTTCTCAAATCACCTAACGAAGCAATTTTTTGATTGACAGAAGCTTCAAAACCAGAACCAGCGATCTTACCATCTTCTCCTGGTTGTTGTCTTGACATAATGTCTTGCATTCTTGTGTCAAATGTTTTCATATTGTTAGCAAAAGCCTTCCAATTTTCAGTTAGATTGTTCATCCTGTTTTTGTATTCTTTTGCTGTTATCTCACCTCTCTTTAGAGCTTTATGCCACTCAAGCATTTTCATCTTAGCGTCATCAGCACCAGAAAGAACAAGTTCATTTAGAGCTTGAGTTTTACCTCTCTCTGTGTTTGTTACAAGAGCGTCATTAGTCGTCTTTATTTGATCTAACTCCTCTCTTACTTTCTCCCTGTTTCCGTAAGCGTCAGTTATTGTTTTGGCAAGATCTCCCGTCATTTTACCCCAGTCGATCCTCGTCTCTGACGGTATATATCCAAAGTAGTCGTTTCTAGTTGCCATTATTATTTGCGTATAAAAGTAGATAAACCGTTCGGATTCATGCTATTATTCCAATCATAAGATGATGAAGGGGTATTGGATTTTTTAGATTTGTTCATTTTAAACATATCAGCAAAAGAACCATAAGGATTTGACTCAAAGTAATCCCCCATTAGCCCAGCTGCTGAATTTAAAGATCCAGCTATACCCATTACAGAAGCATTTCTATTTGTCTCAGCGTCAGCTCTTCTTAGTTCAGCACTTTGAGCTTGTTGAGCTCCAAGCATCCAATCTCTTTCAGCTTGTCTAGCTTGAATACCAGCCTCAGCTTCAGCTTGCATGGCATCTCTCTTGAATTGAGCTTCGTTTAACATAGCTGCGTTTTCAAGACCTTGACCAATATTAGCTTGCAACACATTTCCAACACCACCTATAGCACCTTCAGCTCCAGTGCTCTGTAATGTACTTAATGCACCCATAGTGGCCCTATCTAATGATTGTTGAGCTAGTTGACTACCTAATGTAGGAACTTGAACTTGTTTGAACGGATTTATTTCTTTTATAGCCTTCATTTCTTGATAGGCTTTTTGTGCCGCTTCTTGTGCCTTTCTCATATTCTTTTGAGCTTGGAACGCTTGTACAGCGTTAGCTCCAGCACCCAGAGCGTATAATGCTAACTGAGGAATCATAACTAATACGTTTTATACAAATTTACTGAAAACTTTTGAATGATGTACTACTTAGTGAAAATAATTCTACTTCATCAGTACTATCATTCTCAAGCTGAACATTCATGTATACACCACGAACACCATAAGACTCAACTTGAGAGTTTTTAACAGCTATTATAAAATCTCCAGGTGAAGGTAATGCACCAAAAGTTATATCTATATCTATGCTATTATCTGTGTATGATACTATATCACCCAAGAAAAATAATGTACCTAGTGAATTTTTATATAGTTTGTCACCAATGCTTATAGAGTTCTTGTCTATGTTGTTTGGAAAAGTAACTATACCAGTAGTAGGAGAAGGGCTAGTAGCCGTGTTTACCTCTCCAACACCTTGTGTAGAAAGTGATTTTATTGATATCGTATTATCTTGACGTCTTATGTAAGCAAACCAAAATCCTTCCTTTTCAACAAAATAAGTATATGGAGTCTCAGCTGTCTGTAGATTTGTATCTATGTATGCCGTCCAAGGTTCATTACTATTTATAGATAGATTTTTAAATACCTTGTTGTCTAACGGACTAGCGTTAAATATTGTCTTTATTGTTGAGTTATACTGAACACCGTAAAAATTATTCCTAGTAAGATTAGTGTTATGCCTCCATAAATCACCGTCCTTCATGGTATAAAATACGTTATTAAGCTCAGTCATCCAATCTGGATTAAATGACCAAAATGAATTCCAACCTTGACTTACAGTAGAATATGTTATCGTCTTGTAGTCGCTATCGCACTTCTCTACAATAAAACTTAGAAAGAATTCATTATCAATTAAATCAAACTGACCAAGCGGACAATCAAGTGTATTTATTTCTCCTATTATATCACCTTTTCCATATTGAAGAGACCAACCTTCTTTAAGTGGATATATAAAGAAATTATCAAACTCATAGTAATCACCAGTTTTTGATTCAATAATACCAGTCTCAAATGTTACTACATTTCCTTTTAGGTCTACGTATGTTATTTTTATACAGTCGCACATATTATGTTGGTGTTGCTAATTGTAATAATGTAAATTCTTGTTCTAGTCCATCGCAGTATGTTATAGTGACTTTTGCTGATCTAAACATCTCTACATCGTTTAATTCAACCGATCCGTATATATCCTCATTTCCAAACCCAGATGATATAGGTAATGTCAACCAAGTCTGATTTGATGAAAGCGTCCATGATGTGTTTGATGTTATTGTAAATAAAAACAACGTCTTTGCAGCAGCACTAGTAACAGATATTGTTGGAGCTATAGATAGTTCGCAAGGGTTGACAGATTGATCGTTAAATGATATAACATATTGGTTGTTAAATGGATCAAAGCTTCCTAACTTCTGAGTGTTTGGATTGTCTTTCATTGTATCTCTAAAGTAGTTTTTCATACCACTATCAGATATCTCTATAACCTCATCATTTATCATTTGCAACACAGCACCGCGACGAGCATCAGCAAAGAACAATACGTTTGAGTGTCTTGCAAAACTCTCTGGGTTGTTGCTTATACCATATTCAGATGGGTGAGCAACTTGATTTCCAAGAACCTCTGGAACAGATGCTACTTGGCCACCACCAACCGCATCAACCAATAAGTTTTTACCGTACAGAACACTTGTTATTTTGTCTTGATGTAATACTAATAGATCCGTATCTCTAGCGTATAACTTTTGTATTGGTCCGTATGTAACGTCTAAGTTCTTAAAGTTTCCTGTTGATAAGTTAAACTCATTCAGATTGTTTAGCTGTGTAGCACCAACATATACACCGCTATAAGTTAGAGACGTTTCTTTCTTCTGTTGCTTGTAATCCTCAATGGTGGTTAAAGCCCTTTGGCTGTACCGCATTTGAGGCTGTAAGAACGCATCTAGTATTCTATTTGACTCAACGCCATTTCCGAACGCAAATGCATTGAAATCTGAGTTTTGTGATGTCGGATGGTTGATGTCTATTACTAACGGAATGGATGTTGTTTGGTCTTGTTCGTTTATATTGTAGTATACCTTACCTCCAGTTACTGGTCCAGTACCAGGGAATGGAAGATCTATAGCTATAGCATAATCAGTTACATACGTTATATTATAATATCCATCAGGAGGACCTATTGATGGGTTGTCGCTTTTTACATATATAATTTCTCCTACATTAAATGAATGTATAGCATCAGTAGATAGAGGATTATTAGGATCCAAAGGACCTAATACAGTAAGACCTGCTACTTCTGGAATAGAAGGGAAAACAGTTGATCCATCAGTAAAATCAGAATAAACCCAAGACACTTTATGAAGTCCATTTTCTATTCTGTAAGTTTTGCTTAACTCATAATAAATATCATTATCTGTTTTTGTTGGAACTGTTTCGGCTGATAATTTAGGTTTTCCTGGAGACTGTTTTACAGTTAGTTCTACTGTTATTTCGTTTCTTTTTGTTAAATTACCTGTTCCAAAACCTCTTATTATCATATATATATTTCCAGCTGATGTTTCATACATATAATTACTATCTCCTGGATATCCAAATTTATTATACCCAGTTCCAGATCTAAATGTAACGTAATTAGCTCCACCGACTAATGTAACAGATTGATCATATTGATCAAAGGTAGAATATCCTTCTCTCCAAAACCATTCTTCTAAATTTTGATAATATTTTGTACCGTTTATCCAAGTATTTGTATATTGTCTATCAGAACTTGCTGGTACCCCATCTCTTACTATTTTTATAGTTATTTCAGCAAAAGGGTATATAGGTGAATTAAAGTTTATTAATGCCGCTCCTCCATAATCTGCTTTAGGCATGTTTATAACATTTTGATTACCATATAAACCATTATTAGTACCTGGGCTTAATGGTGTACCAGTATAACTATTAGGAGATCCAATCACATTATATCCTCTAACATTAAATATAAATACATCTCCAGGAGTATACCCTGTATCAGAATCCCATCTTATATTTAACTCTACATAATCAGAAGTTGGTGATGTACCAAGTGTTAAAGTGTCTGATAATGTAGAAGGTATGGTAAAAGGACCAGACCAAATAGCAGATCCTAAATCTATATCTCTAGTGTATTCATATGATGTTGAAGTTAATATTCTTATAGCTACTCTACTATCAGTATTTGCTATAAGTGATGTTATATCTGCATTTAATGAAGGTGATGTAGTTGTAGTGGTATATATTCCAGAAACGCTGTAAAAAATTGGAGTTATATTCACGCTTGGTAACGTCGTTCTTTTTACTGGCTGTACAGTATGTGGATCTGGATTAGTAATTGATTTTGGCCCTCTACCAGTAGATGCATTGTATGCAGTATACGTAGATCCATCATTTAGAAATGCAGATCCATCTGTCTTAATTTTAAAATATAGACCTTCTGGAGCTGAAGTAATAAATGATGCTTGTTTATATTCTAACTCAAGTATTTTAAACTTTGTATTTACATGAGTTGCTGTAAAACTAGCAGTCTTAAATATTATATATTCACCTACTATTATTTTATCTCTATCTGATTCATTAATTAAGAAATACCTAAATTGTCCGTCTATAAAAAATGTTTGAGGAAAAATATTATAATATTCACCAGTAGGCTGTTTTAATACAAATCTAAAATTAGTAGCCCAGTTAGGTGCTTGATTGTTTAATGTTACACGGATAGAATTCTGATAATCTGACTTTGTTGATGGAACGTAAACAGAATTATTTTCTGTTGTAAGAACTGTAGTCATTCTTCCGTATTCATCAGTATAAACAAGTCCAATCTCATAATCTCTATCAGACCTAAATGTTCTTGTAGCTGAAGTGCTAGTTATTGGATCTGAAACAACCTCAACACTATAGTCAATCAATATGTCTTGATTAAATGCATCTTTTAGATCTCTAAATTGAGTATAGTTGCCATAGACTAACCTATTTCCTATCACGTTTTGACACTTAGCTAACAAAGGCACATTGTCAAAAAGTCTAGTTATTTGAGATACATCTAATGGTCCGTATATTTTATTGTTTGAAAACTCTATGGTGTAAACAACATTATCAGATAAACCTATTTCTCCTTTGTTATAATTGTCTATTACATACGTATTTAATCCAGACGTATCATAAAATACAACTTGTATCTCCTTAACAAATTGATTACCAGTATCAAATGTTACATCAATTTTATTGAATACGTTTTTCATACCAGTATTATCACCAGTATCAAAATCAAAAAAGAATGTATCTCCTTGGAATGCTACACCAGAAAATGGTGACATAGAGCTATATTGATTATCTACATATTTATATCGATAAGCAAAATATAAAAACTTCCTCTCTATGTTGTTTGTTGTTTCTGGATCACCGTCAGTCTTTAAATATATCTTTGGAGCATTCAATGGTGGACGAAGAATAACCTGAGTATCAAGATCAATTCTAGGATCGTCATCAGACCAAGATTTAGCTCTAGCAATATTTATTCTCCTTGGTGGATTAAGGCCATCAGACCAAAATAAAAATGGTCCAAGATCACCAAATGCAGGTATGTAATTTATACCAGTAACGCAGTAATTCTTGTTAAAGTTCAACTGACCTGTAGTACTCAACAATACTTTTGTCGTTACGTCAGTCAATTGGTTATACTCGAATACAGCATCAAAGTTATCACTAGTAACAAGCCAATATATAAGGTTTTGAGCCTCATATGCAACGGCACCTATAGCTCTTGCGTTAACAACAGCTAAACCAGTTACTGTGGCTATGTCAGACATTTTATCATTACCTCTAGAGTTCTGAACAGCACCAATAGTAGATCCTTGTGACGTATCTATAGTTACGTTTAACGCATCTAAGTACTCTCCATCTGGGATAAGACGTTCGTCTATATCCTTGTTCATCTTTCCAGCAATAAAAGTCTTGTCTAGTTTTATCATTTTATTTGTTTATCTCTACCTCTTAAAGGCATTAATAATCTAGATGGATGTAAGTTACTCAATCTGATCTTAGTGTTTCTAAGAACAGCCATCTTTTCTTTTCTAAGTCTATTTATAACGTACTCTTGTATTCCGTATTTATTGTTTAATAACGCCCATTTAATATAAGCATACAAATACTCTTCAGCTAATTTGTTGATTGTGATAAGAGAGTCGTCACCGTTTTCCATACCGTCAGATATGTATTCAAAAACAATAATCTGATTCTCTACACCGCTAGAAAAATCAATCACACCAGCTGCCTTGTTTATGTAGAATTTTGGATTTACATTAGCTTGATCGGTTTCTAATCCAAACCTTTTACCAAAGTTGTATCCAAAATACCAATCACCATCCCAATACCATCCGTACTGGCCTTGATATGGACCCATACCAGTATATAACTGTTTGTCTTGTCTTAGTATGTCAAGTTTCGATGTACCTGTTACGATCTCACCGTTTACGTCAAATATGATATCTAGATTGTTGTCTTGTAAATAAGCTGTAGCTGACATAGGTGTTCTGTTCTCCACAAGAGGGAATAGTATACCATTTTTCAACATAGATATCCTAACATAGTTAACATAATCTGGAGGCATAACCATCTTCAAGTCATCCCCTATTTCAAGCTCTATAACCTTAATGTTTTTTAATGCGTCATAATTAAGCTCTTGTACAGCTCTCTTAGCATGAAACAAAACGGCATATCGATCAACATTATTGACCAATTTGTCATTACCTACATACATTAACATAAAATTGTTAACAACGTCAGCCAGGCTTACATATTGATATGAACCCCAGTTAACATCTGTTGGTATAACTCCGTTATTTGTGTAGTATTGATAGTTAGTAATGTATGCCATTTATTATTGGTTTTGTTGGATGTCTTGCATTTCTTGCGCTTTTGCTATCTGCACAACCTCTGTTTCTCTTATAGTGACTCCACAATATGCCAATATTTTAACCACTAACAATGGGAACTCTTCCATTGGTAATTCAAAATCTTGATAGTCACCAGCAGACGGATTGAACAATGGGTCTGAATCTCCAGCCGCCATAGCTACATATGTCCACTTTGGATCTAACGGCAGTCTTAAGTAATGAGCTGTTACGCCAGATACTATAGTTGTTGGATACACAGTAATATCAGAACCAGAGAATGTGTATACTGGATAAGACACACTTGGTGAAGTTAAGTTAGATGACAATAGATTTAATATCTTTCTATGAGATACTTTCTCTACCTCAGTGTTGTTATAAACTATCTTCTCTAAGAAGTAATAATCAGATGGAGCGGTAAAGACATTTAGAGTTCCAGATAAGTTTGCTGACGTGTAAAATATATCAAGCGACTCAGCCACATTTTTAGGAACATCTGAATATCCTTCACCGTATCCTCTAGCAATACTCTTTAAGAACGCATCTGAATACTGCTCCATGTAGTTTGTAAATATTTCAAGCTGTGCTTGCTTTGCATACAGGTTAAACTCAAATGGCGTTATGTATCCTCGATTGTCCTTACTTAATATAGACAGAACGGTATTTCTAACTTCGTTTATCATCGAATGTCTTTTTACAAAGATAAATAAAAAAAGGCACTCTTTTGAGTGCCTCTTCCTTTCTACTTTGATTGCTATTAAGCAGCTGTAATACCAGTTACCGATATTGGCAATGAAGGTATTACATACACTGTATCAGTCCAAGATGTTTGCAATGCAGCAGAGATTGCATTTTGAATAGCGTTACGCATGTTAAATGCAGTTTGAGCTGCATGAATCAATGTAACAACTTTACCTCCTTGATACATAATTACAGTATTTGCTGCTGTAGCAGTATTTGTTGCTGCTGTACCTGCAAAAACAGCTACTACGTTTGCAGCAGAAACTAATTGATTTGCTCCTAAACTATTAGGAATACTGATAAACTTTTCCATTTGTTAAAAAATTAATGGGTTAATAATAGCACAAATATACTATTTTTCTGATATTTTATCCTCTAAGAATTTGTAGAACTCCATACCTTCGTCTGACTGCAACCAAGAAGCCAAAACAAATATATGATTTTCACCATAAGGAACTGTCAATAATTTCTTCTTGTTATCTTTTAAGTTATAATGAATGTCCTTATTATTTCTAAAAGTTAAATATCCATCAGAAATCGCTCTTGATGCTATATTATTAATTCTCAACATTGGATCTCCAGCAGCATCTAAGAAGTCTTCTGGATATCTTTTAGCAAATAACAACATATCTCTCTTAATCTCAGATGAAGTCATAGTAGACACGTCTTTACCTAATACCAATCGAGCAATTGCTTCTAAACTTGTAATATCAAGTTCTCTTGCAAGTAATAACGCATCAATCTCCATATTGATATCTTTAACATCTTGTTGAGCGTCTTTTTCGTTGTCGAATTCATAAAACTCGGTACCATTACCTGGATGGTAATATAAGAATAATTGTAGTACTGGATTTGTTTTTGGAACTATTAAAACACCATCTTCAAATACTACTGGCTCAAGAATTACATTTTGATCTTGATCTTCTTGAAAAGGAGTGTTTGAGTTTCTTGCGTATCTTAATGGGTGATTTGAGTTTGTTTCTTCATCAAAATAAAGTAGACGTCTACGAGGAGTGTCTTTTGATGGTAAGAAATAAGTTAATGGGGAGCTATCCCCTCTTAATAAATAAGTTCTGTCTTTCGACTCTAGCTTTGCTAGTTTGATTTTTGTTTCCATTGTATATAATTTAAATTGTTTTAAAAAATAGAGAG